>JAAUXT010121684.1_pt1 | contig 23495 bp, 26 predicted proteins | sample 7278171 | NCBI WGS metagenome assembly JAAUXT01 (sample SAMN14350112, study PRJNA611818) | marine sediment metagenome | isolation source: surface marine sediment (1.8m) | place: French Polynesia: Moorea | collected 2018-08
CTCAATTTGCCTTTGTGGGGCCACACACAATTGTCACAGAAAGAATCTCTTAAAGGAGATGCACTTCGTTTTTGAAGAGAGATAACTTTTAGCTTTTGTACAGCACTAACATGGGAAATAAAGCAAGTGTCTACAGTCCAGTTTAAGCCTTTTGGTCACTGGATTCCGAAGGACATTTCATGTCTCTCTCTCTCTCTCTCTCTATCGGTGAGCCTCTCAAACTGTTTGACCGTGTCCGTGGATCCACACAGTGGGGGGTCCGCTGTCATGAACAGATCTCTTGTTCATCGACGTGATAGATCTGGGATTTTGCAGTGCATCCAGTGAAACTGTTTCCCCTGGACGAGCTGTCTCGACAAACTGCAGAGCTTTTGAATCTAAATCTGGTTCCGACATTTGACCTCAGGCCGCACGGCAAATAGACTTGGCTTTGCACTATGGCCTGCAGGATCATGTTGCTGAAGAAGAGGTCATGTCTTTCCGTGGATACACGTCAGTGGAAATTTATCGTACTGTCTCGTGTATAAGACGCACTTTTTTGCCCAAAAATTGAACATCAAAAGAAGGGGGGCGTCTTATACATGAGTATAAATTTACTGTATTTTTAATGAACCTTGGTACCAGAAAAAAGGACCAAATCTTGGGGTGCATCTTATACATGAGTGCGTCTTATACACGAGACTGTACGGTATTCCCACTCACTGCACGCACACAATTCTGTGAATACAAAAGCAAACTGCAAAGCATCATTTATGAAGGCTGACGTAAGAAAATTCAGCGTCATGAGCAGAAAGAAATATTCTCGTTTGGCATCACAGGCTGAACATGTGGTTTGATACTCGTAAGCTTGGCGTTTTTAAACGTTGGTGACTTCTGGGGAACAGGTGTGAAGAGAACGTGATCTCCGGGCTGTTGTGTCAGAGGATTTGTGCTGCTCAACAGCCAGATGCGTTTGTGTGTGTGTGTGTGTGTGTGTGTGTGTGTGTGTGTGTGTGTGTGTGCACGTGTGTGTGTGTGTGTGTGTGTGTGTGTGTGTGTGTGTTTGGGTCTTCGTTTGAACGGCGGTCCGTTGGACTCCAATGTACGTTCGCATTGAACATCCACACCAATGTTGCCATGATCAAGATTGTTTTGTCGTTGCGTATCCTCTTGGCAGCACACGAGCTCATTCGTTGAGTGGTCTGCAGTGTCTGTGGAACATGGGCGTTTGCACAGCACAGAAGTCTGCAACGCGACGTCAATTTTACACAGCCACTGCGTGAGTAAACAAAGTGGACACTGAATGAGAAATACACGTCGAGCAATGAGGGTCCTTCGTGTTGATCCACTCTCGATGTGTTGGGTTGTGGATCCAGGGACAACACGCTCGGACTCCCCGTCCTGACGTCTCTGTCTCCCTCGTGTCTCTTCACTCTGTCCCTGCCATCATTGCGTTATCTCTGCTCCACCCAACTCGCGCCTTCCCGTGCACGCACGACTACCCCCCGCTCATCCGACCCGTCCAAACTGCTGCTCACCAACCCGCCCATGCACCCGACCCGTCGGCCTTGAAGAATCCAAGTTGCTTATTGGTGGCACCGGTGAGTTGTGGGATCGTTCCTAGCGCATTGAAGGAGACGACGAGACGATGCATTCACTTTGCCCACTGATGCGACACGTCATGGAAATGGTTTGTCATACGGATCACTTGCTCGACTGTCCCTCTATCTCCGGTGCAGGCTGCTTCTCATTTCTCAGAAGACTTGTGTGGTTATGTCCCGCATATCTTGTGTTGTGACCCAATGAAGGGAGGGCTTCAGAGGTGCAGTCTGCAGATGATTGCAAAGCTGTTTTGTGCCGTTCAGTTGAACCCCGAGAGCCGAACTTCAACAAGAAATTGCAATGTTAACGACATAATAATCTCAGCTGAGACAAAAAACGTGGTTTTCAATATTTTTCTGGAATTTTCCAGTGCATCTGGTTTTTTTGAACACAGCTTTCCGTGAACGAAGAATCTTGTTGCAAAATTTTCCATTTGATGGAAGAGATTTCCGCTCAACAAAGTGGAGCTTCAGCGGAAGACATCATGCCGTGCTGCCGAGTTGTCTCAGGTGTGAACCGGACCTCGACGACAGACACTCAGAGGATCTGCAGCTGAAGAATCACCAATGTTTTCCCTGCCTTTGGTGTCATTCTCAACAATGTTTAGCACCTGTGAGAGCCTCTAGGGGAAATTCACCCATCGCTCAGTGCACGTCTTTGTGAACCTGTGAAACGTACGAATGGTGTGGAACAAAGGCCGAAAAGCAGACCTGAAAGTTTCGCAACTGCATTTGATTGAGTCCATGGATTCTCCCTCATTCAAGTCTTTCTTTGTGGGGTTGAGGGGGAGGGCAGTTTTGGTTTCATGTCCTCACTTTGTTGCTCTCCGTAGAAGGGAAACTGCTGTGTTACAGCCCTTGAGTTCCTTCCGCTGAACCTCAGCTGTGACCTGACTGCGCCTAATCCAACAGGAGCCAGGACCGCACGGAGTTGCCGCTGTGCACACACCGTCCTCGCCTCGCACGGCGGACCGTGTTACGCACTGGCAAGATGTCCCTTCACCATGTCCATCACGCTGTTTCCTAATGCAGACAAGGTCTGTCTACCACCTTCTACCACCTTGTTGCAACCCTGCCAAGGTCAGAGTTCAGAGTTCCATCCCCTGTGAACGCACAACGGGGTCTCTTCTTGTGTGGCTCTTGGTTTTGTAGGGGCGGGGGTTGTATGTGAGCTCGATCCTTTTTTTCGCGTGCGCCTGAGGTGTGGCATGTGACCCGTAAACCACAAAAGGAGTGTTCCCGGTACATTAGACTTGTGGGCACTTTGGAACAAGGATTGTTGACCAGGTGGGGGAGTTCTCCTGGCTCCACGGTTCCGATTGAGAAAGGGAATCACTGTATTAAGACTATCAACGTGTTGAAACTGTCTCAGCTTCTCCAGATAACAGACTTGTACGCACAACTTGGTTTCTTTTGAGACGGTGACGACACAGAGTGCGCGTTGTCGTGTTGGCGCCCGCGTCGAGGGTTAATTCAGGTCGTGCCAAGGAGCACACAATTCCGTGGAGCAGCACCACCTCAATCTGTCGAGCAGTCACCCCAATCTGCACAAGTGTCCACAGCCCTCAGCCAGCGAGCACAGGCAGATGTGCAGAAAAGGGTGCAGAACTCGAGGCTTCGTGTGCAGCGCAGCGCATCCAAGCTGAGAAAGTACATCAGTGAGAAGGGACTTGGTGGTCCAGACACACCGGACACACCGGATCTCAAATGTGCAGTCGGCTTATCTCGTCGGATTTCCTGTCACTTTGTCTGATGTGAGGTTCACAGAAACAAAATTCGAATTCCCATTCGAAACGTCTCGGCTGTTCCGCAAATGACAATGTTTGAAATTCAGCACACAGAGCAACTGGAAAAACAATCAAATTTGAGGGAGCCCCCAGAAATCTCAAAACTGACGCCTAGTCACCAATCATTTTCAGTCTCCACACAGTGCAACTCGCATGGATCAGTTTTCCGCATCAGTTTATCTGAGATAAACCGATCGGTGTGTTGGCAGCCTCAGAGACAGATGGTTACAAATGTTCTGTACAGCTGCATGAAGACGACTCTGAGACGAAAATCATCAAGGACTCGGAGGCTCCATTTGTATGGAAACAAAAGAATTCCAAAAAAGCAGAAAATACACCCACCCTTGCCAGTTTGCCCCCAATCTCTCAGGACCTCGGTGTGAGATTCCCGTGATTCTGCGACACAGAACGCAGAGGGTATCGAGGATTTGGTCGAAGAAGCTGATTCTCTTGGGAAGCCCGAATCCCACTTTGAAATGCTACGTGACAAGGAAAATAGAGTACGTCGCAATGGGGATGGGCTGTGATCTTCCAGAGGTCAGAGGGCCCCCAACCCCGGACGCTATGGGTGTCACTGGACCCACTTCTGAAATCAGGAGGGGAAACAGACGGAACAACTCGGGATTTTGTGAGGAGAATTTATTTAATTTGATTCTGATGAGATTGATTCAAAAAGCAGTTGTGTACAGAACGCTGCAGCTACCCTACCAGTCGATCGATCAATCGTACAAGAAGATTGTGCGTGAATTCTTCGCTTTGCGAACACAAAAGTCAGAGGTCATGGCATAGTGTCCTGGAAAATTCAGAAGAAAGCGCACACAACACGAAACATTGTTCGATTTTGTTTGGCATCTTCACCACGAAATTCGCCGAATGCATTCAGTCGGGCGACGCCGACGCACTTGCAACGTTATTTTGCAGGATTTGTTTGGCATGACGGCAACTCTGACCACTGCGCCCGGAAGGCTGTCTCAACACTACAGGACATTGAGCAAGTACTGTGTCTGAAAAGTTGAAAGCAGAAAGGAATTGAACAGTAAAACATTGAATTTTGCATTCATACCTCTGTCAAGAGCCGTGAGCCTCGAAGCATCACGAAAAGTAGCAGAATGCTCTGTCTGCTCGTCTCTCCATTTCGTTGCAACTTGGACCAGTCACATGTGAAGCGCCGAACCTTGTACCACAATGGAAAGGAACCACAACCACCACAAAGTGGCACCTTTGGACTCTGGTTTTTGGTTGAGCCCTCCTCCAACTCCGTTACAATGGGTTATCAGACCTGACCGAGTTCAACGCAACAAGACAGCCTTTGCAGCCAAAACAATCAAGAAAACACGAAGTCACTTCGTTCTCTCGAATCAGATTCAACCAAAGATCAACAGATTTAACGCACCACTTCTATGTACATTTGTCATAGGAAAGAGCTTCAGTATCTACTAGTATTCCACTACATTCCTTGTCCCCTACACATGGGCTACAAAACTTATGACCCGCACTTCAAACACTGCAAGAGAAGACTTGAAAACAGTGTGTTCGAAGTCATGTTTCTGCAGTGAACTGATGTGGTTCGTCTTCAAAGTGAAAAAGACAAAGTTTGTATCAAGAAACGTGCAAGAAACAACAGTGCAGATTTGTTGGGACGAAAACGTACTGAACTCCAAAAGTGGAACACGCGGAATGTTTCCAAAGAAAACTTCTCAAACCCTGATTCTGAAATGCCTTTTCTATTTTTGGGGTAGATATTTTGTTGCAAAGAAAACTCAAGTGCATTCCCGATTCTGAAAAGAAACTCAGTCTTCAACCTCAAAGAACCCTGGCTGAATTTCTTCAGCTGTCTGTTGTTGGGTTTGAGCACTTTTAACTTGTAGGTGTTTGACATCTTCTGCATGTCGTTTCAAAAACAAAGACCAGTGTATGTTTGACCACTTGACATCTGCTCCAGTCACACAGCCACACTTGATTCTTGTTACCTGTGCAAAGTATTTGGACAATGAATGAGTTTGTAGAGATAAACAATGATGACTGATCAGTCACAATAAAACCATCACCACTCCAACACGCATGCGCCTGGTTCTTTTGGAGAACCATGCTCATATGAAGCTGCTTGTCCGCAGCAACCAAAGAAGACCCTCACCCAAACCCGACAGACTCGAATGAGACCCAAAGAAACGTGTGCGTGGTTTTTCGTTGACGTCTTCCCGCGTTTGCACATTCAGACCGGCAAAACATGTGTTCACAAATTTTGTTCGAGTGTCAACAGGACTTCCACTTTGACTAATTTTCACTGTTCATTTCCCCGTGATTCAAATGAAGACTGTTCGTCGGAAGCGGTGTGTCGGGAGCGAGCTGAGAGTCCCTCTGGTGACGCGGGCGGTGAGAGGCAGCGGAACTAGCCGAACATGGACGAATACATGTGAACGAACTCAGCCTTGTCGAGCGACCCGTCTTTGTTCGTGTCGAACATGTGCACCATGTACCTGAAAAAAGAACACGAATCGAGACCTTCTGCATGACCATGAGGGTACTGGTTGCTTCAGGGCACATCACAGCTCACCACACATTCACGACTTCAAGAAATCGTCACTTTATTGTTTGATCGGTCACATGTGATAGTCAGACCAAGACAGTCAGAGCCAAGTTGTGGATTCCTGAAGCTCAAACAAGAGCGTGTTGAACACCCAGTCTTAACTTACTCGGCCATGTTTCTCTCCACCTTGAGACAATCCATGATCACTTTGCTCACTTCGTCCGGACTCAGCACGCCATTCTTGTCCACGTCTAGCTCATCAAACTTGGCCGAAATATCTCCATGCCTGAAAAGACCAAGCAGCGTGTCAGTCGCCGTGAAAAGTGGACGTGACAAGGCCTTTGTCTCAGATGGCCCAGTCTCCGAAGAGAAGAAGAACATCGTCTGACATGCAGCAAGTGGGCTTCACTTACGTGGCCTTGGCTTCTGCATAGAAGTCAGCAAACTCCTCAATGTCCAGTTTGCCGTTGCCGTCCTGGTCGAACTTCTTCAGCAGAATCACCACCTGCAAAATTTAGCTTGCGCGTCATTGGTGCAGGAGCGAGTTAGCACAGGCAAGTCAAAATCGAGGTTCAAGACGGCATGATGAAACACTCGTCGGTTTCAGCTGATGCACGCTCCATCCACTCCCCCCCTCTCTCTCTCTCTCTCTCTCTCTCTCTCTCTCTCTCTCTCTCTCTCTCTCTCTCACACTCTCTCTCTCTCTCTCTCTCTCTCTCTGAGTGCTGTTTTTGAGGACAAAGGACATTATTGTTGTAATCTGCCAACGAATGCCTTTTCGATCGAATAGTCATGCCCAAACGAGGGTACGAGATGAAACACCATCGAGCGTACGTTGATGGGGAAACGCAGTGCACTGTAAGCAGGCGATTAGTATTCGCGAGAAGACGGGCGGTTTAGCACTGAGCCTACCTCCCGGGCCAGAGGCTAACCACCCTGCTCCGTACTGCATACAGAAGGGAACTCACTCTCACAACACATCTTTCATCCACATGTCAGTTGGTCGGTCTCCGAGTACTTTTGGTCGTCTCACCTTGCTCGGGGGGAAGCTGAAAGGCGGTTTCTGCAGGATTTGTGACGCCTCGCTCAGCGTGATGTAGCCGTTACGGTCACGATCATACTCCTGGAACTTGGGCACCAGGGTGCACTTCCTGCAAAAACAAGTGACACACGTGAAGAAAATAGCTACAAAGGCTTGGATCACGCCGAATGTAGCCTCACACACAAACGGGCGGTCTGGATCAAGACTGGAGCCTGAAACTCCTGTCGGCCAGAATGTGGTCTATTTCACACAGTGCGTGCAGTATTTGTATGCGCGAGCGAAACAAGTTTCCCAGATTTTAGAAGTGTTGAATCTCTTGACTGAGGCCCGCGACAACTGCATCGTGCGGTCGCTGCTTGATTACAAGGGTCCGCGATGTGACGAGGTGTTTTTTCTGGGCTGATTCCCGTGTCCGTCTCCGTCGGGGTCGGAGGCCATTGCGTTTGACAAAGTCTGTGCCAAACAAACGGCACAGAGAAATGCATGTTTCCCATGTTGCAGTCGAGCAGTGGAAAATATCAGGCACAGAAATATTTTGCACAGCGAGCGTCCCAGTCTTCACACTCATGGTGTCCTGTTCATTGCAACATCGTGCCGAACCACCCCGCAATGATCAACCTTGACGAGTTTCCTGGGTACAATATGTTTCAGGAGCGATCAAACTGAAGAAATGAGATTGCCAGACGCAGCGTGGACAGCCAGTTGCAGCATGGACAGTTGCAAACCTTGTAACAAAAAAGACCGAGAGACCAAGAGCTGACGCCACTCTAGTGCGTGACACTGGCGCGACGAGAACAGGTTGTGGAAGCAACATCCGCCCATGATGGAGCCTGAACTTTTTCCTGGGCAGATGTACCCATTTCCATGCATAGCAACGAGTCCTCTCACAATCGCTATGAAACATAAACATATTGGAAAGGTTTGCTTTTTTCTATAGCAGCAAGGAATAGCGCATTGGTGGTGCACGATGGTGACCGCGCTCTGTGTGCAATAAGCCTGACACCTGCAGGGCAGTGAACTGACCGAAGTACCCCGAAGCCACCATGAACAGTCATCAAGTTTCCATGAATAGCCACAGTCCTGGTGTGTCCTTTTCCCTAATTACTGTGCATCTAGATTGCGCAGCAGATTTGAGTTTCACAGCTGTTTACGAGTTTTCATTCAGTGAATCGACCATCTGCCATTTTGACGCTCGCAGCTTCCGTCGATGGTGTTTCGTTCGCACTGGTTGGTTCGACTGAACCGCAAATGGAGGTTTTGCGTTTCTCTGCTTTCAGTGTGTGAATTTACATACGTATATCCCAGTACATTAATCAACTGTTTCAACACTGGAACGTTGCATGTTACATAGCGCATGTCACGTTTTGCAAGTGAAGCCAATGGCGGGTGCGGCGGCATCTGGAGGGCGCCGGCAGGTTGCAGAATCGGGTGGGAACCAGGAACTTAGTCTGCAGGCTCCACAGAACAACAACGCGTCTGGGTTTCTTGCTCCGGTCCGCAGCACACAAGAATTTGCCCATGAACATCTTGTCCAGTTGGACCCAACTGCACGCTCTCCAGAGTCATTCAGCTTTCTGCAGATCCACTCCCTGAAGGCATTTCATTTCATTTTTGACAGCATGCTGTGGCCATGTGTTGCCTACCAGTATTCACGCACAATATTGCTTGGGCAAGGCATGCGCCACCATCGCGACTTGCTCGGAGTTCGCCTCAGCGTGAATGAGCCCCAGACCAGCAGCTCTCCGCACCACAGAGTGAGTCCCAGTGCTGTGCACAGAATGCATTACCCTCCGCTCTGTGTGCAATCCATTTCCATTCGCATACGTTACCCCTGCTCTCCTCCACTTTTCATCAATTTGTCGTTAGATGCTGCAGTATTCGACTCAGAGTTTCCACGACTACGGGTCAAAATTACACATTGATCTATTCTGTACACCAAATTCTGACTTTCTGAGCGAAAAAATATTTGAGAGACAGCTGTCGCGGAAAGGCCAACGTTGCTGGTAGACTGAGCAGTTTCTGTGTCTATTTCAGGCGCTCATTTTTCCGTCCCTCGAGGAGAGTTCGTTTTCTCTCATCTGCGTGTTATTTTTACGCATTAAAAATGCATGGCAATGCGCCATACAAACTGTGCGCTTTGCTTCAGGGCATCTGAACCTAATGTCACTCCACAGACAAGCATCCGCAGCTGCTGCGGCACACGCTTCAACAGATGTTATTCATGACAAGTAATCTTCAAAAAGCCGTATCTTTGAATATCTAAAAATACGCAAGTACTTGGTCACGCTCGAAAAGCTCAACTTAAAGTTTTGACACACCAGAACAGTTCAAAATGTTTGTTCTTGTTTGGTGTCTCCTCCAGCAAATCTAGGAGGACTCCCTCTCTTTTTCTAACCGACATGCATGAACAAATGAGTGTTCGCTTCCCTGCGTGGTTTGTGCATCGTTGCTGTATTTGTTTTCGGCCTTAAATGTAAGACCACCAATCCTGATTTTACCAGCTTTGCCCTGGTGTCCCTTCGAGTCTGTGCACGATGCTGTGCAAACGTGCGGTTCGTGACACTTGTCAAAGGAGCAACTTTATAGACAGGTCATGTGAAAACGTCCACACACAAAAAACGCACAGAAACGTTCACGCACACACACACACACACACACACACACACACACACACACACACATCCATCCAGAGCATTGGAGCAAACTTCCACGGACGTTTCTTGCGTCAACAGCGCGTCCAGATTTGGGACAATGCCCGGGTGTTTGATTCACACGCGATTTGTGGATGTGGATTTTTCTCTCAGTCGATTTGCGTTTTTTCAGAAAAGCCAAACTCTGTGGTCAAGCCCCCAGACCGACCAGGGTCTCACGCTTCCGGAAACAGTCACCATCTGCAGAGTTCAATCTGTCGGGACCGCGGCGGGCACGAAAATCCTCGTGGGTACCGTCGGATGCATATCGGTCGTGCCATCCGAATTCCACAGACCCACATTGCTGGGCACTCTCTGTTCACTCTCAATCTGTGCCCAGTGCAAAGGACAAGCTTTACACTACGCTCAACACACGACAGACCAAAGGACATTTGAAACATCGGTTTTCAGTGCGAAGTGTTCGGACAGGGTTCATACATAGCCCAGATTGCCTGCATATCATGCAAATAGATCTTTTACAGCCATTCAGGGAGAACTGTGAGAATACTGTTTCAGATGCAGAGCACTCTTTGACGCCATTGACGCACTGTAGGATTTCAAAAGAAGGACAACATTTGAGTGAAACTGACTGAAACATGCATGGAGTTGTGGTTTCAGTTTCACGAGGCAGGCTGCCGGTAGTAAAACAAGCATCAACATATAAATGGCATGAAAACGGCTCCGTCTCCACTCGGGAGAATTCTTCTTCAGAGCCCCAGATTTTCAGTAGCTGATGCTGGTGGCACAGAAATAGCCTCCTGTTTGAAGAACACACATACACACACACACACACACACACACACACACACCAACACACACACCCACGGGGAGGAGACGAGAGGAGAGAGGAAAAGTGCATATTCCTCATCCGAAGGCATCAGAACGCAGACAATGCAGAGAGACAGCAGCAGTTACAGATGACAAGCAGACCTCGCATCATTACATGTACCGTCGAGTCAAATCATTCCCGATGTCTTCATGAAATTTATTTTTGAGCCAACAATGTTTGAAGAAAAGTGTCAACGCTAGTAGTATTAGGGCCCGTTACGTGTGCACCAAGTAACGGGCCCTCAAACAAACAAACGCTGGGCAGTGAAGATCTCTGTGCACTCCGAGACATCGGTGCATTCGCAAGCAAGTGAAAAACTGCTTCAAAGCTGGTTGAGTTGGTGACTGTCAACAACAAACCCGACTGGAGTTTTGCAACAAAACAATCTGGTTTTGGGCGTCAACATTCACAGTGTTTCATGTGTTCAAAGGGTTGCAAGAACAGTGACATGATCGTCGTATTTGTCTTTTCTCTTGAGGTGCCACGTCTTCTGACAGGTTCCAATTCTATCCACCCCGAGAAAGCCAAGATGGCAGGAAGGTAACTGGGGGTAGGGGACAATCTGATCTTATTGCTGCTGCATTCAGATCGTGTGTGCGTGGCGAGATTGGAGGTTTAGCACAACTCCCGCCTGAGCTGTAGAGACGGCACCGCTCCATCTGAGCCTCCCACTCTCAACAATGCACACCCGTCCACCAGCTCAAAACTTGCTGAGACTAATCAAGGATGACTGAGCAAAACAGGAAGCAGCAAGTCGCCACACCCACGAACGCAGAAAACGCAGTGCCCGAGCTGGATACAAGTCAGACCGAGTGTACCCAAAATTGGTCAATTTATTTGTTTGAAACAGAAGAACATGATGGGGGTGATCGAGCGAACGACTCGCCCAACATGATTTTTTGAAGAAACGGAGTTTTCGCAGTGTGTTCTTCCAATCACAACCCATGAATACCAATCCACTGCCCCTGGCTGTCCACCGCCTCCACTGGTGGGAACAAAGTTCAAATCCACATAAGCACTTCCTGTGTAGTGCGGCAAACCAGTGATGAATGAGCAGCAGCAGGGATTCAGTTCTGGACTGCACGAGAAGCTGAATTTGATTGTCTCTGGATCGACTCGGAACAGCCTGCCTCACCTGGCTCTGCTTCGGTTTGAAGTTCCCGATGAGACCGAGGCGAAGGCGGAGAGCATCACGCATCTGCTCCACATTCCCACATCAATGTTTAAACAGCAAATATTTGAACAGAAATCTTTTTCATGACAAGCAGAATCCACATGCAAAACACGATCACGCCCCGCGATTTCAGGTTTCTGCTTTGTTTGTTAACGCCTGCGATGTCGACGTCAGGAACAAAAGAAATGTTCCAAACTGCACGGTATTTGGTGTCCAGGTCACTGAAACGCATCGCAACCATGTCAACTGAGATTGGGAGGAAATGGACCACCGTGATGTTCTCGAACTTGTTTGATTGCAGACAAAAAAGCTCAAAAGCTTTGTGGGACTCTTGGCCAGTTTGAGAACACACGGGAACTGGAAGGGTCTGTAGTTCAAAGCGTAGGTTCTCCCACGCACAATATGATCAATGCTGAGAGTGAGTACAACCTCTAGGTCAGGCCACAATTGACGTTCTCTCGCTTCCAGTCAAAGACCAGTGCACGTGAAGCCCTGGCCACACCTGCAGGAGGTGACGTTCGTCTGCATAACACGACTTCCACCTGCAGGCACTCTGATCATGACGCCATTCAATGTGTCCCTGCCGCTTCAATTTTCAAACACAGACACAGATCAAAGGGAGGTTGTGAAAGTCCCGGAACAGAACGCCTGACTTCAAACACATTGTTTGCTTCCGAAATACAACGAGCCACGTGATATCGGTGCTTTGTGGGAGGAAATGAATCTGCGCGTGATGCAGTTGACAAAGACATGGTTGCCTTGCGTTGCTGACATCGAAAGTTTTGCCGTGAGTCGCTCATTCAAAGAAACAGATTTGGGACGATAGTCCATTCAGGCTGCCTGGGTGAGGCTTGGATGCATGGCTGCAGAACATTGCTTGCAGCGCGAAGCTTGCGGGTGGACAGAATCTCGAACAGATGTGTCCTCGTCCACGACCACCTTGTCACAAACTCGACGGAGAACGTTCGCTACTGCTACTGCTGTGTTTGCGTCAAAATGTTTTTGGCGTTGGGGCTGTTTCGATTTTAATCTGTTGACTCAGCAAACACTGTTGCTGAGTAAATTGTTGTCAAAGTGAAGAATTGAGACTTGTCTTGCAGGCTTTGCTGCGTCACATGGAACTCATCGTCGACGCACATCGCGATTCAACCCGAGTTTCGGAGAGCAGGGACTGGTTGGATGCTCAATCGCCAGATATCGTCGCCCGTGGACGATACGGAATGGGAGCAACCAAGACACCAATTCAAGAACAAAATTCTGGGAAAATGTTCTGGGGACCTCAACGAAGACTGCTCCTGGTTGACGCGCACACAGTGAAATACGGTGGAGCCTGAAATTGGACGAGTTATTCCACTTCGACCAGGGAAGCGGAACGAGAGATACGACTCCATAATTCCACCATACATCATGTTGTTCATGTCCAGGGGACGATTCATACAACGGGCTTTGGCTCCGGGAAGCTCTTGTCTCTGTTCAGCGAGATTGTCTGTGCATACGCGCACTAACTCGTTGCACTGAGCTTGCAGATTTTCCCTGCCTTTAGCGGATTTTCTTGTGCATTCACGACTTGCAGTACATCGTCCCGGACAGCCAGAACGCATTTTCTTTCATGTATTGAGAACATCTTGAGGAAACAGTCGTCAATATCTTCAAAACAGCATCACTACGTACTCTGGTATTTGGGTTTGAGCCCAAACAGCTCAGAGCCTCCACCGCACGTCGTGAAAACGTCGTGCGTCCTGGTGTTTCACGGGACAACTTTCCCAAAACAGCGCTCTTCGTTTCCTGGGGAAGCTCACACAACACGCGTGTCTTCTTTCCTGCTGATCCTCCAAAGGGACTAAACAAGTAGGATCTCAAAAGAAGATCAAGGGCTTGTATCAGCAGCGCACATTGTTTCTGTTGTGACCTGAAACTGGATTTTGGTTGAAAGGAACATGGTCTCGGGCAGCCACAGAGAGACTTCATCAGCGAGTCTGGGGTCCATCCGCGGCAGAGGTTCAGCTGAAGGAGTTTGAAGGGTCAGACAAGAAGATAATCCAGGATTCCCTTTATTCGTGGACAGAGGACAAGGATCAAACCAGGATTTGGAGACTTAAATATCTGCGATGTTTTCTTTGTGACGCTTCTCTATTTTCTCGCTGAGCTTGAGCCATTTGTGGGATTGTAGATCTATTCTCAACAAGGTGGAGGGAATGTGCGAGTACTTACGTTTCCTGGATCTTGGACTTGAAGGCCTGGAACTCGGAGGCGGAGAGGCGGCCATCTTTGTTCTTGTCGAACTTCTTGACGTAGTGCAGAGCGCGCTCCTCGGGGTAACGCAGCTCCGCCTTGAGCATCTGCACGGCCTGGTCGAACGAGATGTACGTTTCTCCTCTGCAAGCAAAGAAACCAATGCACCGTTTTCAATATTGTAGAGCTTCGAATCATGTTCATAAATAGCCGTGCCAGGGTCCGTTGTTTCGAAAGGGACCAAAGTCCGTCGGCGACGGATCGCACGGTCCTGCTTGTGGGGATTTAGCCGTGCGTCCGCGGAAGCGTTCCGGGGCGCCGAACAGTCTGACTTGAAATGGGTCGTGAACATCAAGGGTCTCGTTCGACGAGGCGGCCATTCCGTTTTCATCGGTTGATTGATCGATCGATGAAACATGCAGACTCAAAACAACAAAGCGCATTACAGGTCGCTGTCTGCGGGAGCAATCAGCATCTGGCATCCCCAAATACGTACATCGAGTCATCTGGTGTTTCTGCCCACCCTGCCTCCTCCCCAGTCGTTCACCGTCCAGCTTCTGCACCCAACCATCACAGGTTCCAACAGTACTTCACATCCCATTTCCACAAATTAGTCCCGGGTTTCTATTGTTGCGGCGTCGCGTGTCTGTGTAATCGACTCGAATCAGACCTGATTCTGCCGCCACGATCACAAGGCGCCAATTCTTCAGGAGCCTTCCCATTCCCACGGGATCCAGAAACTCTTGGCGAACACTCATTCGCGTTATGTTGGTGAAAGGCGTTGATCTACTGGGTGTACAAAGCATTGTTTCCACCGGATGTCAGCGATGGATTCAGGGTCCTCTGAGGCCCGCCCTGTCTCTGGGTGTAAATATTTTACGTATGCAGACGTGGCGCTTCGTTGATATGACAGAGAAATTTAATCAAAGAAGCGACGCTGCTCGCAGCAGCAAGTAGACGTGGTCCCTGCTATTTCGAACTCCCCGACAACGTGTTCGTATTCGCCCAAAGAACAACCCCACCCTGTAAATTTGTTGGAGGTTCGATTCTGCTTCCCGATGCCAAATATCTCTGATTGGAGTCTCGCTTATTTGTCTCAGACAGGGTGGACATTATCTGCCAGATCCTGGGAGTGGGGTTCAATCTGCTGGGTTTTCTCGTGGACCCAGATTCACCCCAAAACAGGCCGATTGGTGTGACGAGCATCCGACGTGCCGTGGGGGTCCTCAATGTGAGAGTGCAGTGAGAATGGATGGTAATGGCGCGTGCAGAATAATACACTATTGATTGGGAGGGAGAAACCCGCCTGCAAAGTCCCCCAGAACCTGCACGGCGCTGCAGGGTCCTCATTCACCACCAAAAATGACCAGGAAAGACATCCATCTTGGTGTCGTCTTGTCGGCCCAGAGTCGTGCGCTTTTCGTAGCGTCCAATTCGGGAACGACATCAATGTCCCAGTGTCTGTCTTGGGTTTTGGAAACGGAACGAGGGAACTGCAAAGTGGTGACCGGAAGTTGTGTATTTGCTGGGTCGTTTGAGCTTCGTAGTCACGCTAGTGGTTGCGATGCAGTTTGCTGTGGCGTCTAGTCAGAGACACTGTGAAGAGATACAAAAGCACATTTTAACCTGGGAGGGAGATGACTTGATGGCTTGGAATCACAGTGTGCATCAGAACACATGCGCTGTGTTGCATGGGCATTTGGCGCAATAGAACATCAGAAGCAGTTCACTTGACGGGCAGAAAGCACAAATGGCCTGGTCAAAGGGAAAGCTCTGATGACCCAAAGCAAGACAGCAAGGAGGGATGAGTGGGTTTCTACAACACAATAACACAGGACGAGGACACGACGTGTGTGCGAAACGCGGGAGTCCACGGGAAACACTCCAGACATTGCAGTCCTTTGCCATTTCACTGAAAAGTCTCCCAGGACAAGGTTATTTTCTTTTGTCGTTGTTTGATTCATCAATGAGAAGAGCAAAGCAAACACAGCTTGCAACTGTTGCCGTAAATCTTGTGACATTTCCTTCTGACTCAGTAGCAAGCAAATGTGAGTCCAGCAATGAAGAGAGAGTTTCGAAAACGGCACAATGCTTTCGTATGGAGTCACCCTGAAGGACAGGAGATGTTGACAATGATTCAGAGCGTTGAATCGGCACCTCAGAGTTGTTCTTGAAGGTGCGAGGGACGAGATACATCAGAGGAATGAGACGAGACGAACGGAGAGATCGACTTGTGAAGGTGCACGACTCACAACCCAAGCAGGACACTGTGTCTTGGTGCGCCAGACATTGTCCTGCAGCCCTGACAGTATTTTCTTCAGAGAGCTTCACGCACCTGCCTGTCTGCCTGTCACTTCACACAGTGACACAGAGCAATCTGTGCTCACAGAGTCCTGCAAACTTAGGGATCAATTCCAGGGTGCAGGTGGGTCGACTCGTGCCAACAACTTTTGTACTCGTACAAACCTGGTTTCAGGAGACCCGACCATTCAAACAAGAGTTTTTGCAGTGGATTCATTCTGTGTTTCTACACACCAGTCATTTGATAAATATGCTGAATATGAACTGGAAACTGCGAGCAAATGTGGCATTCGCATGTTGCAGGTCCATGTAACGTGCGTGTCTCCGCACTGTGGACACATCGCTGATGGCTTATTACGTGCCCCGTGGTCGCAGAAACCATCAAGTAAATTGTGATACACACAGCGAGTGGCCCGTGTGTGGTCTCAAAGGGTGTGGAGCCTTGTGATGTGAACGTTGGCAGACAGCTTCTCAGTCGCTTCAGATCCACGTTCAACACTCTCTCGTTCACACACCCTTTACCACAATTACGGGCACAACACGGAAAGCATCAACTGAGCATTCCCCACATGAACAGTCCCCACCCAATCAGACTTGCAGTTCCCACATGTTCCCTCCCGCCCCATCAGTTTTTTCAGTCCGACAGCTGGGCGCCCAACACGGCACTCGTGTTGCCGGCAATTTTTTTTTCTCGACTGCTGCGTCCAAGGACGGTGCTGGTGTGTGAACCCTGATCCAGAACCTGGGTGCCTCCTGGCGCACGACGTTCTAAGACAGGGTGAAGCCATTTCTTCAAAAACTGTCTCTTGTCCTGTGGGTCCGGCTGCCATCACCTGGTACCTGAGCACCTCCTCAAGGAAATATGTTTTTCTTGCAACCGTTTTGCACAATTGTAGTGGTCAAATAATCACCTGTTGATAGATGCTGTGTGAAGCAAGAAATTTTGCAACAAAGTTCATTCCTCTTTCACGCAAAAATGGGCTCAGCACAATTCAATCTCTATACACCTCCCCACCCACCCCTGTGTCCCACACCTCCAGTGCCTCGCAGTAATCAGTCTAACAGCTTTCCCGTGTCCCCCTGCTCCTCCCTCACACCCTCCCCCCTCTTCACTCAATATTCTGCTTGTCAAGAGCACAGTCTGCGTGAGAGGCTCGGCCGCTCTTTCAGAATCATAATGCGCAACACGGCCAGGGCGGATCAAGGTTTCGTGTCGAGGAGGTCGACCTGCGGAACCCTGATTGCGTCTTCTGAAGTCGACAATCTCAACCACCTTGTATTCTCCGAATTTGCTAGAGCACAATGCAATGTCAGTTGGCAGGTCAACAGCAATGACTTCCTCGGGGATGTCCAGTTTTGTTTGAGGTCACCAAAGACCAGATGCCATTGGCTCCCAGGGTCCAATCAACGAACTGAAACCACCGGGCGGGTGATACATTTCAGTTTGGCCATCTGGGGTTCAAATACGTTTGATCATACCCCACCAATGTGTTGTCGGACACAAATGAAAGGTGAAAAAATCAACTGTCAGTTGAAATCACCACCACATGTTTGTTCCGTTGACTTCGCACTGGCTCCAGCAGTTATGTGTTGAGTCCAGATCATTCCACTGGACCTTGAAGGTTCTGTGGTTACTACTCGGACAGTCTCAATCGGGATTGACATCACAGCAGGTTCGTTGCATGTCAGAGCTCTCACTGATCGAATCGTTCATCAAATTTGTCTCCAGGTTGATTTTCCCCAGATTGTTGGTTGGAGATTCACTGCTTCGTGGTTGGCTTTTGGGTCCAGCGAGGCTCCACATCAAGTCTGCAGAGATGAAAACCTTGAATCGTTGGCAGCAAGGGTATCAAACAGCCGGTCTTTTCGGCCGCGTGCAGGTTATCTCCTGAGGTTGTTAACGATTTCGCTGGGAAGTGAGATTTTTTCTCCCAAGCGTCGGTTTTAGACGAGCGAGCGTGGAGGAATTCCCCCACAGAGAATTGCGGTCGGCTGGAGTTTTGACAATGACAGCTCGTCAGGAACACAACCCAAGAGAAACTGCGTGCGTTGTGTGGAAGTGATACCAATTGTGTGTTTGAGTCTCCGCAAATGAGCATCTGTCACAAACACGAAGTAGCCTTTCTGGGGGCTGGAACTCCAAGGCAAAGAAACTTGTTGAGGCTCATATTGTGCTTGCTGGTTCGTTCAAGCAAACCAAGCCGTCCTCTCTTCTCTCCCAGAAGACGGGAAGGTAAACTTCAAGATGCAATTCTGCTTCCAGTTACAGAAAAGAAACACATCTGAAAAGGCTGAAAAGCGGCGCACTCGAGTTTGCAGGGAACACAGCGGCTCGTTTGTGGAGGATTGAGTTGTGTGGACCGACTACGGGGCGGGATAATTGGGCCGTTGTCGCTTCACAGCGTTTGTAGCCGAATTCACTTTAATCGCACTCGTAAATTATCCACCTCAAAGCGTAATTTTCCACCACAGTCTGCACAAAACGATGTGGGGGGAAATCACAAGCTGCCGCTGGCTTTGTGGTAATTGTTCGGTGTTTCAGTTGGTGTCTCTGTGTACGTGTGTGCACGTGTGTGTGTGTGTGAGTGTGTGTGTGTGTGTGTGTGTGTGTGTGTGTAAAGAAGTGCGTCTGCTTGTCAGGGGGCGTGCGTTTCTCATTCCAGGAGAATTGCGCCCACCAGGTGGCAGGAGACCTGCAGAACCCGGCGTCTCCTTCTCTTGCCGTGAGAAAGGCGAGACCGCCAGTATTTTTTTTCGGACTGGTCGTATTTGCACAAAATCCACGAAGTGATTCACACAAAATTAATTTTGAATCGTTTTTGAGAGTGACTGGGCCTGCTTTGAAGCGCAAATTGACTGCACCGTGTGTAATGAATTGTTGGCGCAGCGAAATTGACTCCAATTCCGCTTTAATTTGCTTTCCTCAAACAAACCGCAACAGAGCCTTGGGACTTTCCAACTGAGAATTAAATTGCACAGCTCCAAAGCTCTGCAACTGCCACTTTAGGACCCATGCAGCCTCTTTCATCAGAGGAATCCCAGCAATTTGCTGGAGCGAACTTCAGCAAGAAGCGAAGAGCGGTGGTCTTCAGGTGCAAACCGCCCGGAGGTGGGTGAGAAAGTTGGGTCTCAAACCAAACTCAAATGGATAAAGACCCGTGGATTGTAAGGACACTGCAGGTGACCAAGAAAACTTCAACCCTTGTTCACGTTTTCACAGTGAATAAAGAATTCATGGGTCCCCAACGCGTCAGCACCCGGCGTGTTTGCTTCCCAAACATCACTGTACCTCACTGCGCACTTTACCTTGGGGCTTCAGCGCCGTCGTGAAGCCGCGATGTCTTTTGGTGCCTGTTTTGTGTGACAGTCACTGAGCCTGAGCACAAGAAATACTGCCGAAAATGTTCCTGTCACTGTGACTGCCACATTGCGCAGGCACAGGGGAATGGCCTTGTATCATGGCTGAAACCTAGCTCCAGATTGTTTGTTGCGAACGGGGTTCAACTCCACCGCGGTGTTGTCTGAACCGACCTGGTGATCATCTGCGACAGAGACAGAGAAACAGAAGGGGAGACAGAAACAAAGAAAGACAGAATGCTTTGAGCATTCACACACTTCCGTTTTGCTGATTGCTACTCATAGATCTACAGGCCTGCGTCCGAGCTTGTCACAACGACCCGAAGTGTCAGTCGTTTTCAACCAGACCCGTTCGTCTTCCGTGCTGCATCATACGGACGGCGCTGCAGGGACACGTGCAATGGGCTCAAGTGAAAACATCTTTCGTCAACACCACAGAACCTCAGTCAACATCGCCCCAAAATTGCTTCTCCCAATTTCTCACAATAAGCTGCCACAACGCAGCCTTTGTACACAGTCTTTTCTGAGGGAGATTTGTTCACCAGAACCAAACAAACTTCCCCGAAGCACTCGCAAGACTTTGCACAGACGAAGTGTTTTCAGTGGCCCAGGATTCATGGTGGTACAGCATGAAACCGCGGTAGATATCTATTCTCAGCATGCAGGTGTCTGGTTTTCGAAGAAAGAGGCCGTCATTTTGTGCAATCACTTTGGAGATGGTCAGCTTGATAGTGCCCCCAGTTGTATGGGTTTGTGCAGTGACTGTTACGTTCTGTGAAGACCAGACACTGCTGATGTACTGTGCGGTGGTTCGTCCCACCAGTTCAGTCTGGTCTTTGTTCTTCCAAGTTGTGTCGCTTGGCTTACTTGGTTCTCACCAAATCTGAGATCATTGTGTCTTTTCCACCAGGAAACGACGGACTCTTCGAAACGAAGAACCCGTTGCCAATAAAACCAAAAGCAAGGGTTTGAGTTTTGAGGCCCAACCGCAGCTACACAATGAGTTTGTTTCACGGGAAGATGAGCACTTTGCGTTTTGAACTGAAGAGCATTTTTTTTCAGATGTTTGATCGAAGGCTACTTCAGAAAGGCAAACATGACCAACATTTGTGGAATGATTTTCGGGAAATGCTCGGGTTTTGGTTGAGACTCTGTAGTGATGGAACAGGGGAGGTGCAGCCCTATTGACGTTCCTAATGCTATTGTGATGAATTGGAAACGGATTGTACAAGAACTCTGAAAAAAAGCTCAGCTTGCCTGGATGACGAAACAACACCCAACACTCATTTTTGTGTGTCTGGTGTGGTGTTTGTTGCTTCGGCCTGAAGAACCAGTGGGAGTCCCTCACGCCACAGTGAATCCGATTTTTCCAAAATGTTCTGTCGGAAAAGTGCGACAAATCATCGCGCACGCAGTTTTGGTTCATCCTTTGTTCTGCCATGGAGCCTTCAGCCGTGGTGATGGATGCCTGTATCACACTACATCGCATCTACTCGCTCTGCATGCAAAACACTCCCAAACCCTCCACAAGCCATTTCGAATACAGCCAAAGCAGCTGAAACTTTCACATGGCACAGGTTGTTCGGTCAAACAGACAAGAACTGGTGGATTATGGTTTGTTGAGGGCCAAACTGCAGGTCTTTCAGGGAGGAACACATACAATAGTTGAACCTGAACTGCAGTGATGTGAAAAGTGCTTCTGTGTTCTGTGCGTGGTCTCTGTCCAAAGCGTGGGCTTCTTTCGAGCAAGATACTTGATTCCTGGTGAACAGCCATCCTGCCCGAATGGGAAGGCAAATTATTGAGAAACAAATTTTGAAATCAGTCAGTTATCCAGCCCAGAAGATGGATGGCCTGGTTGCAACAGAATCGAAGCGCAAAAATTCTGGAACATCTTCCCCCATATTTTTTCTTCAGGAATCATGAAAACACGACCCTTTTGTTCGCAGGTCTTTCAATAAAAACCGAAATACGCTTGAGAACTGACCAACCATAAAGTGCTGCTTGTATCCTCATTTGTTCTACATGGACCAAACACGCCCCAGTAGACCCAGCGACCCCGGGCCCAGGACTCCCAACGAAACTTCGTTCTATCGTTGGCGAAAACGTGTTGAAGATTTTTCTTTCAGTTGACGTCAGAAATCTAATGTCAGCTCCCTGCCCCCGTGAAGGGGACAGCGTTTTGAGCAGAAAGTCATCCTGGAAGCCGGCGCTCATCCTTCACTGCAAACTGCAATGAAGATTTTATAATTGGAATTAAAAGCAGTGTGCACTGCGCAGAAATATGAAACGCTGTCAGAACCTCACGCAGAAATTTTCAGAACTCTACCACGCAGAAATGAAGACGCGAACTTTCGAGCAGAAAACGCATCTGCTTTGTCGTGCACACCTCCCTTCCAACAAAGCATGCAAGACAACCTCAGGGAAAACATTTTTGAGGCAACAACGTGGGGAGGTATACTCCTGGTTCAGACCACTTTCCTCCACACCAACCCAAAACTCTGAGAGTGTAATCCCCCAGAGACCGACGACTATCTTCCATGCGCAGCACTGGAGAACTGAAATGCAGCGAGACTTGAGAAGGCAACGCAGCTACAAATCCCAGCACGTTTAAAAGCGCTTTAAAGAATGACGGCGAATTCCTACAGGCTCGTAGCTACTCTGAAATCTACTACCACCGTTGCTGCAGGAAGCTTCGTTTAAAAAGGGCAAAACTAAGTTGGAGAAAATTCGTCAGAGAGAGAGAGAGAGACAGAGACACAGAGAGAGAGATGCAGGCAGAGATGCCTTTTGACTGAAAGACTACCAATGGAAGGGAAGGTTTTGCGCTTGAACTCAAGTTTGCGTCACTGCTGTCTTTGGTCGCAGCTCACTCTTTCAGAACCGTGCAGACAAGGTCACACGAACGTGGCGCTGATCCAGCACACCCTTCCTTGATTTTTTTCCAACAAACTTGTGGGCTGATTTTGAGCTGTGTGCACTTTCGTTGTCAGACCAAAACCGCCACTCCCACAGATCAACTGAAAAACTTATTTTCTTGGTCTTCGAACGTCAACGAGTGATGTTTTTCAGGTGAGAGATCTGCGACTCATACGTACAGGCTTCGAACCCTCTTACTGGGTGTCTCAAGCCTTTGGTAAGAACATGACCTGACAAATGTGTTCTTGCAGCCGCAGCAGATCTTGGGGTTTTGACTTGGCCAAGAGAATCTGATTCACACAAGTTTTGAATTGAAAGGGCAAGCTGCGAATAAACACAAGGGTTGCTCCCAAACGTGCACGACAAGTGCGAAATAAACTCGCGACCAGTGCCAGCCTCAAGCCCTGCCTCTTCATTCTGCTCCATCCTTGAACGAACCCTCTCTGCGTCTGAAGAAACAGAGCCCAGGTCCTGCAGGAGGAATAAAGCACAAGTGTTCCGTTGCCATGGAACCGGGATGTATGTAAAATCAATGCTCATCGTGGGTAGATTACTGATCACAAGTGTCTGCCCTGCAAAACGCAGCCCGATGAACACCAACGTTGTCTCGCCATGAAGAAGCGACTTAGTCCTTGCGAACAACAGGAGGACGCAGAATGGACTGCAGGCAACGGCAACACAGTGAGAAAACCATCGTCTGTCGGTTCTTGGGACAGACGTTTCAACAGGGTGACCCGTTGTTGCATCCGTATTTCACATCGGGCCCTTTCATCCAGGACCAAATGACGGTGGTGTGGATTTCTCTTCTCTCCTTCAAATCAGAGCACCAGTCCCCGTCTGCCTACATCAAGGAGGTGAGACTCGATTGCAGCCTCGTGTCTGGGGCGGCAGGAGGAGGAGAGTCTGGCTGCAGAAGGTTGGTCGTTTGTTCAAGAACCACTAAACGTGCTAGAAGAAACTTCCTGAACTCCAGATCTAGTCTTGAGTATCCACCTTTTGCATGCAGTCTCGACAGCTACACTGTCTCGACAGCCTTCAAAAGGTGGATTCTCTCGAC
>JAAUXT010032622.1_pt1 | contig 23492 bp, 21 predicted proteins | sample 7278171 | NCBI WGS metagenome assembly JAAUXT01 (sample SAMN14350112, study PRJNA611818) | marine sediment metagenome | isolation source: surface marine sediment (1.8m) | place: French Polynesia: Moorea | collected 2018-08
ACACTTTCAAACTCGCGTTCACAGATTTAGCCTTTTGATGCCTATAGGTGATTTTCACCATCACCATACATTATACATAATGTATGCTTCAAGGTTCAAATCACCTAAAGAAAAGTACGGCAGCGCAACTCACGTGACAACGGCCTCCCACGTCTCCTGGTCCACGTCATCCTGCTCTTCTCGGTACACGCGCAGGTTCAAGTGTTTGTCCTGTGGTCATTCAACAAACAACACTCAGACCCTTACTCTTCAGCAAAAGTCTTACACTTCTGGTCTTCCAAGGATGTGTTCACTGACATCACCTAAAGCACCAACAACTCAACGCAATTATCTGCACGTGCCATTTTTGGCACTGGCACAGAATGTGACCGTTCAAATGTCGGGGCCCAATTTGTGCATTCCTGTACTTCTCGAAAGCAGCGCAAACAGATCCAGCCAAAGCAACATCAACTGAACTCACGAGAAGGAACCAGTAGACGAGGCCGTTGCTGTCTCTGCCGACAGGTTGCAACCTCAGTGTGCTCGCCGCCTTGTCGTTGATCTTCTCCTTGAACTTGCTGTTGCAGTCAAACTGAGTCTCGAGCAAATTCTGAGGATGAAAACAAGTCTTTGTACACGACAAGAACCTCCCGTGTTCGGGAAAACCAATGCAACTTCAGCTTCATCCAAATCAATTGCTGAAGTTTCTTGGAATATCAACAAAGTAGGTCACAACTGGAGATCCAGGAAGAGGTTTGCATCCCTTTGTTCAAAATAAGAACACACACGGTGTGCACACGCGAAGGGCCGTGGCACGAGTACTGGGGTGTTTCCAAATATCCCCAACGAGGAGTGGAGGGTACAACGTTTTCTTCCAGTTCCTGGCGATCCGCCGGGGAATGAGACAGGAAGTCAACAATGTTTTGCCACATTGAGAAAATAAGTTTGTGAAGGAATGGGAATCATGCAGTCCTACCCTTTTTTGTGTGCGAAATGTTTGTTTTTGGGAGCAAAACATTCTGTTCGAAAATGTGTTCAGGGCACACGGACGTCTCGGTGCTTGTAAAGAGTGCAAGAAAACACTTTTACTGAAGCCCCAATGTGACAGGACGCAAATCCAAAGAAGTGAGAAGATTCTCAGTGCATTCGTGTTATTTTGTTACTGACCTTGAGTATCCTGATTTTGGTGTTCAGCGCGCATCTCTGGAAGCCGACTCTCTCCAGCTCCCAGGCGTCCACATCCGAGTACGTGTAGCAAAACTGCAAGGCGCGAAGATGGAAGTGACAGCAAGACAAGCTCCGTATTTCACGAGTAATGTCCCCTTTCCCGCAAGCACGACAGTGGTGGCATACGAGGGTGGATTCCTTTTTGGGAGGAACTGTTTGCCGGTTTTGACCAAGCAATTCCTGCCTCGTAACTGCAGCGATAAATCCGTCACACAGATTCAGTGTGAGTAGATGGAAATAAAATGTGGAAATTTCTACCTTGATTAGATACTTTTCCCATCGCTCCGCGTTCACTGAAGTCTTCCACCTTCTGAGCAGCTTCACGAAAAGTTCGTGCAGGACCGGAGGAACTGTACGGATGAAAAGTTCAAACGAAGTCAAACCAGAAAAACGTGCAAAATGTGGGCCCCGATGTTTGTTGGAAGTTCCACTGGTTATGCGTTGACAGATCGAAGCCTCAAAATCGTTTGGTTTTCAATTGTAACCCATGACTTCGGCCAGTCACAAATTGGGACCATTCTCCTTGTCAAGTAATCTCCCTCCAAATCGCAACAAGTAAATCGAGCACATTTATCTCTGTCGCCTGAGCGGCTCAACAAAACAGATTCCAGATTCTCAGTGATTTCAAATTCAAACCATTGTTCAGTGAAAGGTTTGACAATTGAATCCAGATCTGCAGTTTACCTCGCTTCGTGTTCTCCAAGTGAAGTTCGAGGTCATCGAAGGCTATTTCCTCCACACCCAGAAGTGAGCTGTATCTTTGCAAAAAGCTGCAGATCACAGCAAAGCTCGGGTTGCGAAGAGCTTGCCCGCTTTCGCTGGACCGTCTTCGAACAGAAGCGGCTGCATCCGCCATTGTGTTTTCAGTTCAGCGACGAGCCGCCAGGTGGCGGGGGATGCTGCGTCAACACCAGGCGGCACTGCGACCAACATGGCCGCGTTCGTTTTCACATTACACATGTCGTGAGAAGTGTACAAAAGAAAATTTGAACACGGGGCCAACAATCCACAGCTCGACTGCTGACTCGAGGCCCGATTACTTTCAGCCATCATACCAATCAGACGATTCCTGATCTTTCCAGGGGACTTCAGGAATTGCAGGGCAGCGTTTCTGAGTGGACCTGACGTGAAACCATTTTTCCCGTCGTCCTACTTAGTGCTCCAGATTCTGAACTGAAATGTAGTTTCATGATGCTTCACCTGAGACACTTGTGGAAATCTGCCCGTGTCCTTCAACGTTTGAAGAAAAGCTGTGCCCGTCAACCGAGAAACTTCTTTGCCATGACAAGCACAATGCAACAAGCATCGCAAATTCTGGAAAACGAACAATGGTTTGCAGACAACTTGCTGGTTTCTTGCGTGCACATCTGGACCCCCAAGATTTTCAGTTTGTGTCTTGTCCTTTTCGAAAAATCTGCTTTGTTGATCATTATGGGAGGCCGTCTGTGACAGGGAAGGAGTACTTAACGAAATGGCCAGACAGCTGAAATCAAGAGGCAGGGGGTGAGGGGTCCTGTGCTGAATGTCAGGCTGCCAGCAGGTGCTCCTTGCCTCGTGCCTTCTCATTTCAGTTTTCACCTGAAATGGCCAAGCACTCAAGGCTCCGAGTGGCCTGTGTCAACTGATACACCCTTTGTGTGAGTTGAAATGAGGAGACATGAGGTGATGGTCAGGAACCCCCTGCAGGGCTCTAGACCTGCCAGATCTTCGGTAGAGGATTGTAGTGATATCACAAACAATTGGTTTGGTATCTCAGGAGAGACTGTCCCCGAGGACAGGAACCTCCATATTTATTATGTACAATCAGGCAATCTAGTGAGTAGTGGTTCTAACATTTGGGTCAGGTGTGTCACACCACACTCCTCCCCCACCAGGGGGTGCTGATATCTGCTGGTATCAGCAGCAATTTCAATATTTATGTATATTTTTACAATAATTAATCAGATAGAAAATAGATAGAAAATAGCACAATATTACTATTTTGCTGGTTTTAGCCTGCATCACTCCCTCCCACAGGGTGATCATGCGATCATATGACTGGGGTTTTCCCTCGCTTTTGCAAAAATGGCTGACACAGTTGAGATAGAATCATTCTTATTTCTGAAACAGCAGACTATCAGATGCATTCACTTTGAGTCATCCAGGCTGGGGTTGCAGCCCAGGGCTTAGTTTAGGAGTGGTGGATGCAGTGGTCCAGTTTTACAGTGCAGGAGCACTGGTGTGGAACTACTCATTCCTCACATTGGTCATCCGGCTCGCTCTGAGCATCCATGTTTCTCAGTTTCAAGGCGAGTCCATTGGTGGTTCTCAGTTCATGTGACTCCACAGATCACACAGGCTTCACCCCGTGACAAAATTTGGTGTCTCCCCATTTCGTTCCACCGGTCACCAAGATAACGAATCGTTTCTTGAGGTGCTTGGTCAGAACGTTTTGCGCAAGGTCTGCAGTGTGTGTCGTTGCAGGGCAAATCACGTCAAAGGACATCTGGACGTTGAAGTGAGCGAGGATCTCACGGAATCGTCGGTGACCTTGCCTGGATTCACTTACGGAGATCTGGATCGGACCGGTGAGTCCAGCAATCACCAGACAACTTGTCACAAGCGTTGAAGCAAAGACGTGCTTCGACTCCGCACTGCACGGTGCTACACCTCGCTCTGCAACGTGGCATTGTGTGTCCTGCTGAATGTTCAAGTTGCTTGCCGACGTTTAGCTTATTCCTTCTGCTGTTCAGGGGATGTGGAGGCGTGGCGCATGCTCATGATGATTCAGGCAGCAGAGGACAACATCCTGTTTCGGAGCAAAAAGCTTGGGCGTGATATGGTTCTGCTCAATGAGCTACTGAAGGGAAAGCTCGTATTCGCAATGGTTTGCAAGCTTGACGTCATGCCGGATCTCTACACAAAGAAAGATGATTTTATGTACGACAAAATACATTTTCGGCAGTACTTGAACAAAGTAGGAAATACTTCTTTGGAAATGGTCAAAGAGCTGCATTGTTTGAAAGGTACGTTACAATTTTCTCTTGTTGCGCCAGAGAACATTTTCCGAGGCACGTCTTGACTGCAGCCTTGAAGTCCTTTGTGATCCGTTTTTTTTTTCCTTCGGAATTTTGGCACAGAAAACGTCCGAAAGAACACTTTGCAACACAAGCGCGCGAATCTTTCCGCGAATGACATTTTGTCTCAATTCCTGTTTCAAAGAAAAAGTCAATTACCCTGTCATCCAGCCACTTCGATCAGGTTTGGCAGGCAAAGTTTACAGCTCAACTTAACGCACACGTTCAGGTTGTTTGCTTGTTTGCGTGCAGGGTTTCCTTTGGTGCGTGCAACACAGAATTTAGTTGTGGTGGATCGGGAAACTCATGTTCCAGCAAGACATCCCCCGACGTACCTGCAACGCTTCGGCAAAATTAGACCAAAGATCATTCTCGAGAGATTCATGTGAGTTCATTTCCAAATCGATTTCGAACGTCATGTTTTGGTTTTGCTGTTGCAAAGTATTGCAACCAACTGAGTTCTTTGAGTGACATTTCAGCAAACCTGAGAAGCCGAGCAATGCATTCCGCACAACTTACAGGGTTGTGTGGACAGACACAGATTACTACTACCACAGCAACCAAACTGCCTACTTGAGGTATTTTACACGCACATAAAACTCATCAGGGAAGACAAATTATCCCCATGCAGTTCTATACCCACGGCGCACTTCGCAAGCGGGTGGGGGTTGGGTGGGCGGGTTCTCACGGCGCAAAAATATGAATCGGGCAAGGTTTTTTTCAGGGAGGGGGCTTTTCACGAGGATCTTCCCCCTTTGCATTTGCAGAAGTTGCTCAACTGTTACGTCCGATACAGGAAATAGCTGAGTTGGTCAAAACAGCCAAGAAATCGTTTTCCACAATTCAAACTTTACTGACTGCAACCATTTTTGGCCAATGATGAGCGCCAGCCCAGCTAACATCAAAGCAGAAAAGAAAACAAAAGCCCCTTTGGCTGTTGATCTCTGGAATCCATTTCCAGAAAAATCTGACTGTGTTGTTAAGATTCCTTTCCTGGACAAAAAAGTTGTCTCGAAAACAAAATTTTGCAGATGGTGGGACAATTTGCCGAAAGTCAATTGGTTTGTGGCGTTCTGGAATGGCGCGCGTCAGCGCCGTGTAGCTGGGTACCAGATCCAAAGAAACAATTTCAAAACGCATGAAAAAGGGGTTTTTTGCAGATTCGCTGTGAATGCGGCCACCGAAGCGGCTTTTGCGGGCAAATTCCAACACTTACCCAAGGGAGACCTGGCGCACCACAAAATCAACTGCATGACGATGATGTTTGCTGCTGAAACCAATCCTGGAGACAACTTGGATCTTTACGTGTGGGAGGACCCGATGATACAAAGAAGAGTCTTCTGTCAAATTGAAAAAGCAGACAAGTTGGTTTATGTCACATCCATTGATTTTTTTGGAAAACAGGTTGTGGAGCCAGTGGTCGCTGCACAAGACAGTAAAATATGAAAACCAGACTGCGGAAAATTGGAACAAACAGAAGCAAGCTCGTGTTTCAGTCTGACGGAAACTCGCGCCGGAATCCTGGTTGTCAGTCTTGTGATCCCAAGTGTTTCACAATTTACGTCCCAAACTCTGGATGCAGGATGCGTGGATCTAACGCAATGCGCAGAAAATAATAATTCAGGCGGTTGAAAATGTCAAACTCCTTGTCCCGCGTATTCAGTTCTGCAGCGCACAAGGTCGGATGACGATTCCAGGGAAAGTGAAAATGAAATGATGCTGATGTTTAAAGTTTTGAAATAGTTCTGTGATGTTGGAAAGTAAAATATTTTGTCACGTTATGAGCACATTAACAAGCAAGTATTTGTTAATTTTTCACACAATCCAGGAACGAAATCAGGAGTGGTGGGGCTTCCAGTCCATATCGTAGCAGAAGCTGACGAGCGGGAAGGATGAATCCGGATTAAAGATTAAATACGGTTCAATATCAAATAGAAGGAAGAATGAATCTTCAAAAGCTCTTGTTTGTTCTGTGCTGTATCTGTTACAGTTACGGGCAAGAACGAACCAGCACATGGAGGTTTGTTGCTCTTCAAATCTGCAGACCGATGTACAGAAGATTTTTTTTTTTTTTTTTTGGGGGGGGGGGGGTTTATAGATCTAGTCTTCGAGTAGATCTGGAACAAGAACGGTTGCGGTCGGCAAAAGAATCGAAAGCCAGGAACAAACGAGATCTAAATTCAAGATCCAGTCTGCACCGGAGAAGGCTCGAATAGGTACCCCTCGTACTTCACATAGTTTCGGATGGAAAGTTTGATTTCACATGACATGCAGACAGCTTCAGGTGCGTCCGGTCAACTTTGAATGCAGAGAAATCGAACAATTGACAAAAGTGTTTTGACTTGAGTCTTCTTGAGAGTCTTTTTGCAGATTTGAACCACTTCCTGTGAAAGCTCCGGTTGACAAAAAGTTCGAGGTAAGGATACGTCCATGCGTCAAATTTTTGAGTCCGCGGCCAACCGTTGCCGCGGGCTTGGTGCAGTGTAGTGACATCACAAACGATCAGCTGAGTTTCTCAGAAGAGACTTGTAGTGATATCACAAACACGCGAGTTGGTATCTCAGGAGAGACTGTCCCCGAGGGCAGGAACCTCTGTATTTATTGACCTCATTCCAATCATGCCATCTGGTGAGTGGTGGTTTAAACTTTACAGCTGGTGTGTCACACCACACTCCTCCCCAGTAGGGGGTGTTAGCAGTGCCTGACAATTTTTAATATTCTGAATATATTTACAATAATTAGAAAATAGATGGAAAATAGCATAATATCACTATTTTGCTGGCTTTAGCCTGCATCCCTCCCCCCATGGGAGTATTACATGATCACGTGACCTGGGTTTTCCCCTGTGTTTTGGATGTAATGGCTGCTGCAGGACAACCACAGGTTATCACACCTGAGGAGATTGAATTGATCAGTTTTCTGAGACAAAACGTGGTACAGAAACTGTGCCAAGAAGCCACTGAACAGGGGCAGCCATGGACTGACCCCCGGGTCTTCCAGGCTGTGGTGAGGCACTTCAATCTCAGCCAGACCCCCCACGGGGTGTTTGACCAGCTGGTGTGGGCGATCACCCATAGTTTTTAAGGTGAGTTTCATGGTTTATGTCACCCCATAACTCATCTCACACCATCTAGATGGTGGTGTGTGGAGTGACATAAACTGAGAACCACCAATGGGCTTAACTTAGAAATGGGCAATGTGGATGCCAAGAGTGAGATGAACCATGAGTGTCCAAAATGAGTGGTTCCAAACTGGAGATCCCACGCTGTAGTACTGGACCACAGCATCCACCACAGCAAGAGAAGGGGCTGCAACCCCAGCCTTTCAGATTCAAAGCAGATATTCCTCACTATTTGTTGTTTTAAAAATGAGAAAGACTCAATTTCAACTGTATTTGCCATATTGGATTGCACAAGAGAGGGAAAAACTCATCATATGATTACATGATCACCCTGTGGGGGGGGGGAGGGATGCAGGCTAAAGCCAGCAAAATAGTGATATTGTGCTATTTTCTATCTATTTTCTATCCAATTAATTATTGTAAAAATATACATAAATGTTAAAATAATGCTGATACTAGCACCCCCTGGTGGGGGAGGAGTGTGGTGTGACACACCTGACCCAAATGTTAGAACCACCACTCACTAGATAGCATGATTGTACATAATAAATACAGAGGTTCCTGCCCTCGGGGACAGTCTCTCCTGAGATACAAAACTGATTGTTTGTGATATCACTACAGTGGTTCTGACAAATTCTGGTCAGGTGTGTTACACCACACTCTGCCCCCTGGTCTCAGCATCCATGTTAATATTCCAAAAATATTTTACAAAAATTATCTGTATACAGTGATCAGCCATAAGAGGTTGATTTCTCTCAAATATTGAGTGAATATTCTGGCTCTGGCTTATTCCCTCCCCCCAGGGGGCATTCGCAGCAATAAAGGTCAGTTCCTGGTGGTTGCCCCGACCCTGGTCGCACCACACAGTCACCCCAAATACGAGTATGTATTAATAGAAAGTGGCACTGTGCTTGTTCAGTGTGTTTGTCAACAGACACAGGTGATTGATTCGAAACAAGATCTGACAAGCCAATTCTTTGGTCCTCCTCAGTGCAGACTGGCCAAGTGACTTCACTGCTGGACATGCAGAGTGCCACTTACTACTGACACATCCTCATAGCCAACAGATGTTGGTCGTCATCCATTTTTCGTGTTATTAATTGTGCCATGTCCCCTTTGGGGAAGAGCACTTAATGGCTCGCCAAAAAAATTGTTTTGTATGTATGCCATTGGAGCGAAGATGTCCCATCCTATCCCTCCCATCCATCCCCCCCCCTTATGGACAGAATTGGAATGGCATATCTCCGCTTGTAATCAAGATAGAGCTTTGATGTTTAGTTCATATGAAATATCTCTGAAAACAGTTTCAGAATTTTATAATTCAGTTGCTATGGTAACCTTTCCCAAGCAACTATAAGTGCAAAAAGGTCAAAATATCAAGAAATTGCATTTTTTTTTTTAGCCTGTATTTCAAGTCAAAATAGGATTTTTAGTGTTAAATTACCACAGTAGAGAGAAGCAGGTCTCAAGGCAAAAACTTATGTCTAAATTCCAAAATTCCAAATCGGTCTCCATGGCAACCAACTGAGCAACCAGATGAAAATTTCTGCATTTCAGCTTTTCCTATTAAGAAGAGCTTTTGATATTTGGTTCACATGAAAGGTCTTTGAAAGCACTTTATGGCATCCTACAATATTGTAGCCAGGCAGGCTTTTCCTTGGCAACCAGCCCAGCAACAGGCTATCAACATAAAGCTTTGATATTTGGTTCATATGAAAAATCTTTGAAAGCACTTTCAGAATTTTGTAATTCAGTTGCTATGGTAACCTTTCCCTGGCAACCATAAGTACAAAAAGGTCAAAAAATCAAGAAATGGCTGTTTTTAGCCAATTCAAGTCAAAATAGGGTTTTCAGTATTTAAATACTACAGTGAGGAGAAGCAATGCTCAAGGCAAAACTTATGTCTAAATTCCAAAATTCTAAATAGGTCTCCATGGCAAACAACTGAGCAACCAGATGAAAATAGCTGTATCTCAGCTTCTAATTGAGATAAGGCTTTGATATTTGGTTCATGTAAAAGGTCTTTGAAAGCACTTTATAGGTCCTACAATTTGGTTGCTAGGCAGGCTTTTCCTTGGCAAGCAGTTATAAATTTTGGGTCCATAGCAACCAGCCTAGCAACAGGCCATATCTCAGCTTCTAATTGAGATGGAGCTTCAATATTTGGCTCATATGAAAGGTCTTTGGAAGCACTTTATGGATCTGACAGTTAGGTTTGCAAAATTGCTTTACAATTGATTTTTTGATTGACTACCAAAACAAAATCAAGGAGGACATTGCACCTCCAGTTGTCCTGAGCACTGCTTCTCTTGTTGCATTTGTTCTCAGCAGATATCAAGTCAATTCAAGAGTCAACACCTTTGCTGCACTTGATTGCCTTCAAGAGTGGTCAACAGAACAGTCAAACCTATTAAATACTGAATATGCTTTCAGTGTGTGACCACTCATCTGTGAAGCAGTGATGGTTTGCACACTTGTGTGGAATGATTATCCCCTCACAACAACTCTCAGGGCTGCTGCCCCTCGAGTCGTTCTGAGGGGACAATCACTCCACACTCGTGGGTTAATCTTACAGGGTTCCCACCACACCTGGAAAACCTGGAAAAACAGGGCCAGACCTGGAAAACCTGGAAATCAGGGGGTTTGGGGGCAAAAACCTGGAAAAATATTCTAAAACCTGGAAATTTTTTTTTGACCTCATCCTGAAAAAGCCCAAGAGCCTTAATAAAAAAAGTATCTAAAAAAAATGTAGCTCAAGCAAGAGGTCCCAATTTTTTTTTTGTTTGTCTAAATAAAGGTTTGGGAATTATTAGTTTTTATTGGAACTTCAAAAATGTAGTTTTGACATGAAGAACTTATTTTAAGCCTGAGTATTGAGGATAAAAAATTTCAAACTAGGTTAACTGGTTATTTTCCAATTCATAACCAACAAAAGTGGGAGAGAGAGAAATTTTATTCTGTATAATTTTGAAATAAAGCCTTCCCAAAATAAGTGATAAATCAAAAATATATTGTTACTTTTCCAATTTTTTTCTACAAGTAAAAAAATCAATTTGTGGATTCCTTTGAAAAAAAAATTTAATTTTCACCAAAAGTTTATTTTTTTTGGTAAAAAATTACTTCATTTTACTTTATGTATTTTATAAAAAGGGCACACATAACCCATAAAAAAGATAACAAATTCCTGGAAAAAACTTTGAAATCATGGAAAAATCATGGAAAAATCATGGAATTTTGTTGGTCAGCCGCAGTGGGAACCCTGTCTTGTCAATACGTGTGTCTGTTGCACCAGCAAACCAAGTTGGGGTCAATTCGATTGACCTGAAACTCGCCTCAAATTTGCGGTTGGTGGGCAGCCAATCAAGCAGATCCAACTGTCCCAACACGAAATTTCCACCACAAACACTTCAGATGGTTCAGTCTGTTTTGGGTGGGTGCAAACTTGACCTGAAATTTGCAGTCCAATCGAATCGAATACATCCATGGTTTACTGCGGGGGAAGGGCAGGGGTAAACTGCCCTGAGTTGGGGCCTGTTCGAATGACCCGAAACTCACCACAAACTTGTGGTTAGTGTGCAGCCAATCAAACAGATCTGACCACCCCAACTTGAAATTTTCAGTGCAAACAGTGGTGCAAACTGTGGAAACTCACTTTTGATGGTTCAGTCTGTTTCGGGTGGTTGCAAACTCGACCCGGAATTTGGCCAATCGAATACGTCCTTAGTTTGCTCCTCAACCAACTCGAATTGGCTCATAGGGAAGAGGGGAGGGGTAAAGCAACTGAATTGGTTTGCTCCAGCTGTCCTCTGGTTTTTTCACCAGGGGCAAACCTGACTCAGTTGGTTAACCCCCCCCCCCCTCAAGTTGGTTCAGGGGTACGAGGGTAATCCAACTTCTGGCAGTTGTGCAAACCATGGAGGGATCACTTTCAGAATTAGGACGCCTATATATTGTGCGCTAATTTGTCGACGGGGACAATCAACCTGATATTTGCTTGTAAAGGGTCGCCAGAACGTGGACGACCCTCACAAACCAATGAAAGAAATGTTCGCAAATTTTCAACTTTTCCGTTTCTCGGGCCGCGGGCTCGTTGATCTTTGATCTTTGGTTCTCAGAATTGTGGATCTCCTGGTACAGAGCCCCTGCCGTGAATGTTCAGTGCAAAAGTCCCACAGCCCAGCTGTGCTGAGCGATACAGCTGACAGATCTAACACGAATGTAACACCCTCACAGATCCAGTTGACGGATGTGCGCAACGTGCGCGACGTGAACAAAACCCTTGTGTGGCGAATGGACCGCAACACTGCTCAGGTGTGCCAGTTCAAGCTGAGCGACGATTCCTTCGCCGAGACCACTGAGTGAGTAATTTTCACTTATTTTGCAGTCTTGTCAGATGAACGCAGCTGTGGGAAAACTTTTTTGCGAGTTCAGTAAATTGTGCGAACGGCGACTCCGAGTTTGTTGTTTTCAGTTTCCTGTGTGTTTCTTTGACAGGGAGCCAAATCCAATTTTGAAATGCAACCATGAAGGATTTCATGGTATTGAGTACATTATTGTAAGCAGTTCGTCGTGCGCGACTTTCCCAATATATGTTTGATATTGCGCCTGTTCTCGCCTTGTTCCAACTCAGCGAATTCGAACTGACCAATGTGACCCATTTATGTGCACAAGATCCAATTCTGTTTCCCATTCGAGTTCGGGCCATTTCGAACTGACTTTGCTCTGATAGCGACGGGCGAGGAGAGGTGTGTTGGTTGGTTGTTGCATTGAGAATGTTCCAAGTGTCTGCTTGTTCTGCCTTTGAAAGTCTTGGTTGTGGTCTTCTGGAAACAACGCAATCACGCGATCGTTTGACGCCAGTGCAAATGCTCCATCACAAAAAGAACTCTTTGTTTAGAATGTCCCAAGGGTGTGTGTGTGTGCGTGTGTGTGTGTGTGTGAGGATTGGGGGGTGAAGTGGGTGCTGCATTGTGCAGCTCAACTATTCTGTTCTCGTTGAAACGTTACAAAAGTACAGCTCTGCATGGTTGTTGTGCCCAACCTGGAAAGAAACCAGTTCTTTGGGGGCAAAAACAGCACTTCCCCTTTCCAGTGCATTGGTGTGCATTTGCAACGTTTTGACACGCCTTGTTGAGGAGGGCCGAATTATAACCTGCCTGGGAGACCCACACACAAAGAAACTTGTCAGTGGTTCACCGGTTGGTCTCCAGATTTGCTTCCGCCCTTGGAAATGAAATTTAAAATTCCTGGTGGATGAACTTTTCCAAAATGTGGGGATCTAGACGGGCTTTTGTATTGCTCCCACTCCCCTGGGATGAAGTTCCCCAGAGGACTGAAATTCAACGGAAACAAGAGGATTTGCTTGCGTGCCAAACACCCAAATATACCTGAGGAGCACGTCAGCGCTGTTCTTGTCGGCGACTGCAGTTGGTGTTGTTACACAGAATGAGGGAGAGCCGGATGAGTTCCGAGTGCCTCGCTACCTGCGGATGGTGAGCCACCCGCATTGCTTCCAATGGTTCGCCCAGATCCTCTACTCTCACATGTGAGTTGTATCATCGCAAAACTATTTGTCAAATATCTCTGCAAAACCAAAATGACCGGAAGAACATTTGTTGTCACTCGAAATCTGATAAAATTCTTGGACGGTGTGTTTGGATTCATTTGCTCGTACAAGGTACACAACGAAGATTGTCCCCCTCAAAAAGGGAAGTCACATCTGTCCAAAAAAGAAAACTTCATGTTCCCAGCATTTCCCCTCTCTTGCGGCAACACCAGGCCAGATGAGTTCAGGGAGCTTGATTCTAGCTCTTGGTGATGGTGCAAGAAGCACGGTTGTGTCTTCGTTTCAGATTTCGAGATCCCGAAGATGGATTCAAAGTGAAATCAGAGGTGAGTTTTCCCTTTTCTCCTCACCAGTTTTGTACCGGTACCTTCCTCTCGCGCCCCTCTTCAACATGAAGAAAACAACCTGGTGTTGTCTCATTGATTTTCACCTGTTCACCACCGTATTTGATTTGTGGTCACCCCGAGCGCGCGTCTGTACCGACAGGTGTTCTTGTTGCAATCTTGTGCAGGACTTGATAGCGGTGTGGGTGGTGGATTACATCGGCGGCGGAACGCGTCACATGAGTCCTGAGGAACTGGACTGCACCGCCATGGAACCATCACACGTGAGTGTCGGTTCTGGCAGAAAAGACTCAATTGAGATTCCTCACGTTCAGAGACATAAACGCGAGCGAAAGTGGTTTTGCCTGTCCGTGGAAAGGGTGTCCACGTTGAGCTGAACAGAGCGCTGGTTGCAGGACTCCCGGCAGCGGTCGCGAGAATTTGACCTGCTCGGAGACTACCCGAGCATGACGGTGACGCGCGAGAGTGAGACTCGCCCCGTGCGCGGACTCGGCTTCAACCACACCCACAGGTACAACAAGCACGACTGATCCTGGAAGAGTGGAGGTTCCAACCACGTGTTGTCAAGTGAGAGTGGCACAACTTCCAGAAGTCGTGTGGGCCTTTACGTCGTCGTGATTGGATGTTCGTGTCGGTCTCATGGAGAGGTGCGGCATTGGAAATACTACAGAAAGTCACACTCTGACTCAGTTTCCCTTGGGGTGTGCCGTGTGGTTGTTTTTGTGTGCAAAGGGTGACGCTTGTGTGGTGTTACAATGTTGTTGTGTGGGAAGCCTAATTTGCGTCAGTCCCGTGTGTTGATTGTTGCAGTGTGTGGTACTTCGTGCTGGAGTCGGAGCCGTACAACTTTCTGCAGGCGACGCTGACCATCACCGGCCAGACGCACATCGCCCGTCTCAATTGCTTCATAAAGTACGTGGTAAATCGATGTTTGTTGGACTGTTGAGGAACAAAAAATATATCTTTCCGAGTCACGCGTTGGCCAAATGTTTGCGGGGAAAGGTCCCAGTTTGAGTCTGTTTATTGACTTTTTGCAAGCGTGAGACTGAACTTTGTGTAGTCAGGGGAAAACAACGTTTTCTGTCGCAGGCCGCTGGAGTACGTTTTGGATCGTGGAGACGTGTTCAAAGATTTCTGTCCCAAAACCTACCGACCGAAGTACATCGAGTTTTTGCAGCACCAAGGTTTCGCCAGGCACCCTAATTACGTCTTCCCAACAACAGGTAGGCCCTGGAACCCTTTGTACAGAACCGAGTGTCATCAACTACGTTTTTCTGTGGAAAAAGAACAAAGCAGACTCTGCAACACAAACTGTGTGAGACGATGAAACCAAAATCAAGGAACCACGCAGGCAAATAACCGCGCGTCTATTGCAGTCTTCTTCTTTGCTGTCAGTATTTACAGAGATTGTGTGGCAGCAGAGGCTGACATTTTTCGAGTAGCAAGACAAACGATTTTGTTTCGGGGTCTTTCTTTGAACAAAGCAAAGGTGCGAGACCCAGTGTGGACAAAATTCAGAGTTTCAACGTCAGTCATGTAAAATTTTCTGAGACATTTGACAACTGTGCAGTGTTCCCACTGATCAGGGAAGAATCTGACAACTTTTTCAGGGGAAAAGCCAGGGGATTTGATTGGCCGAGCGAGTGGGAACCCTGTTGCCAACGTTAAGTTTGAACTGAACAGCGGTGTTTGCACGGCTGTGAAGCCAGTGACAACTTTCGATGAATCTTGGCACAACAGACTTCCTGATGTTGTTCTGTCGGATACTCAGGAACAAGGACTCCCGGATTCTCGGACGCAAACAGAAGAATCTCCTTTGACGCTGTGACTTCAGTGATTCTGTTGGTTCGGTCGGATGGTGGTCGAAACAACGACCTTTTCCTCTCGCAAAACGATGGCAGATCGGGGTTCCAGCTTGCAGTTTGCTTGTTGTTCAGGAGAGTCGTTGGATTTCCCTTTGGTGTTCTGAAAAATAAAAGATTGTTGTGCGAAGTCCCTTTAGGGCGAAGCACCATGTGGTAGTGCAGTATATGGCAGCTGGACTGAAATGTCCCCTGCCCCCCCCCCCATGGGACCCCCTCCCCCTGTGGGACCCCCCATGGGACCCCCCTGCTAGAGGCAAACCCCTTGCTAGAGGCAGGACCCCCCCACAGACAGCATGACTGGTGGAAGACAAGGAGGATAAGGAAGAATTGATGAACAAGGAAGAATTGACAACATTACGGACGCCGCAAGGGACTTCGCACTGCAGTTGCCTTGAGCACTTTGCACGAGCTGTGATGTTTGCGGGAGGACACTGTCAGGTGACTGAACACCACTTTTTCACCAGGAAACGAAGCAATTGTCGCATGTTGCTTTTGCACACAGAACTTCTGCACTGTCCTTTTGGAATCACCATACTCGTACTGGGTGTCTGCTCTCTTCTGCCAGTCGTCGGCTGTCTGATTCTCTTGATGAAGGAGAATCTCGGTTGTCTCTTGTGTGCATTTGATATTCCCAACATAGAAACGCTCGTGGCAATGAAACTTATAAATGGAGTTTTGAAATCCATAGCATTTCAAGAAAGACAGAAAAAATCAACTTGATCTCCCGCTCTCCAAAAATTACAGATTACCACGAAAAAAATGCTTTTGCCAGGCACCTTGTTGGGACCTCTTTTGGAGTCGTGTAGTGGAGGAACATGATATGGTGGCCGTTTGAATGCTGGTTCTTTTCTGGTGAGAACTGCTCGCCTGTGCTCTGCACTGGAGAGGCCCAGGCAAAATCGTTTGGATGCATGTTGGGGTGATGGAGATCATGATGACCTTGGCGGAAAGTGTCACAGACATCAAAAAAGTTTTGATGTCTCTCACTTGGGGTGTGCATCAAGGTGATGGACTTTCTCGTGGGGGTGTGAAGGACGTGTAAATTTTGAATGTCTCTTGTCTTTCTGACCATCCGTATTGTGGAGTGGGTGATGCACAAAAGGGAGCTTTCCCCTCAACCCGTTGGTGTCTCTCTCTCAAACAGGGACACAGTGGAAATAAAAATGCCAAGAACAAGCTGTTACTCTTTTTTTTGTGAGAAACTTGCCCAACCACAGGAAGTTCTTGTGATTGAGGCCATTCTCCCAAGGTTTTCGTGGAAAATATGTTGCATGTAAAACACGGTGAAATCTCAGATTTAAAATTGATTGTTCCCAGGGTACGGGGTTCCGTTTTTCCACACCGGACACAGAAAAGGACCGGAGTCGAAACCTAGCTATCCATGAAAATGTTTCGGATGCTCATCACCCTGGGGTGCACTTCATGGTGATGGACATCCTGATGACCAAAGGTCTGTGTTGCGGGGAGGTCTGACGGACATTTACAAATTTTGAACATCTTTCACCCAAGGACGCATATCAAGGTGATGTCCATTGCAAGCCCCGCCTTGTCCTGGACAGTCATCTGGGTGACAGATTGCGCTTCAGGTACGACTCTGCCCAATCCGCAACCTCCTTATTTGATTGTTTTACTGACGCGGCCTTGCTGCAGAGGCAAAGGTAAAAGCACAAATTGCAAGAGATGGGATTTCTCACTGTCAAACAGAAGGCAGTGGAAGTGTCAGTGGAGCAGAAAGTGGCTAACTTGGGTTTTGTAGTCGCCGCAGGTTCTCTGGGTCCTTCCTGCACGGCGGTAGATCTGACATTGTGTTCAAGGGATTTTCTCGGACTCCGCGGAGAGTCTAATTAGCCCTTCATGGCTCTGAGAACAGCCGAGCTTCCTGACTGTTTTGTGTGGAGGTAGAACCGGCTTTTATCTTCACTTTGCCACTCCGGGGCCTGGATTGTCAGAGAAAGTTTTGTGTTGGGAGGTCTCCTTTTGCTAAGTTCTTCATTGCAACGAAGGACATTCCTCTGCCACTTCCTTTCACTGGTGCCCAGAAGACATGGAAGTGGACACCTCTTGCGAAGGTTCCCTGTCGGAAAACTCTGTCCAGGTATTCGCACTGAAGTTATTTAATCGATCCAGGTTGAGGTGAGGCGGGGGCTTTTCATCCGCTGCAGGCCACCTTCGAGTGCATTTTTTCGTTTCAGGAAATACCGTACCGTCTCGTGTATAAGATGCACTTTTTTTGCCCCAAAATCAGACATCAAAAGAAGGGGTGCATCTTATACATGAGTATATTTGGATTTTTTGGGATACAAAGAGGAAAATGATAATTTTGTTAAATAAAAAAAGTCTCTTCTTTCTTTGTTGTTTTTTGAATAAGTTTTGATACTGTGAACCAGAAAAGGAGGAAGGAGATCTATCTAAGCCCCTAAACTGGGAGACAGATGAAAGACCAAGGAAGAATATTTGAGGGGACAATGATGATTTTTCAAAATTTGAGGGATTTTGAGTCAAGTTGATCGATTTAAAAAAAATTGTTTTGACAGCTGAACTTGAAGGCATCTTATACATGAGTATGTTGAAAACAGGCAGTTTGTTCACTCAAAACTTGGGGTGTGTCTTATACACGAGTGCGTCTTATACACGAGACGGTACGGTACTTCAAAGTTGGCCAAAACGTGGGCACTCTGCCTTTGGGGTGGGTTGGTGCTTGGTTGGATGGGCTGAATTAAAGGAGGTATTTGTGGCAGATATTCGAATTCGCCAAGTGCATTGCCTCGAATACATGCACGACAGAGCTCAGTCCACACTGACCCCGGCCAGACCATCAAGTCCGAGTCGATTTTGCTTCGGCTCTTTCTCCAGCTGGAGCGAGTGTGCTTCTTTGTTTTACCGATGTCGAGTTTTGTTGAAATGTCCCGTTCAAGAATCTGGAAGGTGCGAGATACATTTTCACGTGCAGATCAACCGACTGGGGGGCCTGCTTGGCGGATCAAGGTCTTTATTTTTTTCTTCGCCTGTGTCGAGAGTCACATTTGTTGAACGTACCTGTGCCTGGGACGTTACGGTGGTTTTCCACGTCGCACGTTTGCTGCTCTCGTCAGGTGGCGCTGTGGAGCCGGACGCGACGGCGTGGCGTTCCTGCGCTGGAGCCACCGTCGCGCGACGTGTCCGTTTGAGGCAGGCGAACGACGTGATGATCTTGCGATAACGCGCGCGAACCCATTCGTTTGTCACACCGTAGATGACCCAGTTGAGACACGCTGTGGACAGGTCAGCCGCCACCCCAATGAAGTGCACGCCCGTTGGCCACTCCCCACGTTTGTCAATCGCCATCATGAGAGGTGAGACTGGGTACGTCAAGCAGAAGGACCCAAACACGTAAGCAACAGTTCTGATCAGTTTGATTTCTCGCTTGATCAAGGCTGCCTTCACAACGGATTCGTTGTTGGTCGTTCCAGCATCAGGTTGCATGTTGGCGACGCTTGCTCTGCTGCGACGCACGTGCACGTAAATGTGCAGGTAACACAGCAAGAGGGCGACGGCCACAGTGAGCAACGCAGAGAACACTGACACCGCCGGCATGTAGAGTTTGTTTCTGGCGGCACCCTCAAGACTGAAACAGCTCATTATGGGTGTGTAAAACACCAGTCCGTTGAGGTCAGGCGCCACGCCAAGCGTCATTCCCAGGGCAACGACGTACAGTAGCAGTAGAACTGTTCCCGTTCCGTACCAAGTGGTCAGGCTCTTGTTGAACACCACAAAAAGGTAGCGCGCGAGGCTGATGGCCACAATGTGCTCCAATGCGAGAATGTGGCACATTTGAACAGTCACAAACATCAGCGCGCAAACTTGAGGAACGTAGGTCCACCTCCCGGTGATGTAAGTAAAGACCAAAAGACAACCTCTCACAAGTAGGAAATACGTGTCTGTGACCGCCAAACTGAAGACCAAAATCTCTGGCATGTTGAGCCTACGCTTGGTCTTCCACAGTGACACGATCATGAGCAGCACGTTGCCTGGGACACCAGTGAGGACCAGGGCGGAGCCCACCAGAGCCCCCAGAATGCGCAGGTCAGACGAGAGGTCCGCAGAGGCGTAGTGCGTAGACAAGAGGTTTCCAGCAACTGAACAGTTTGTGTCGTCGATGGTTTCGCTTGTGTTGGTGCAGTTTGAAATCATTGTTCGTCAGATATGCTTCCAATGTAACTTTTCCTGATTCTGAGTGACGGGTATTTCACTTGCCTGATCTTTCACCGAAATCTGCCGGAAAAAGAACGATTTGAGAATGGAAAACTCACTCTTCTTCCTTGCCTCTTGTCTTTAAATCAGGTGTTTGTGTGGCCGCTGTCCTTGTCACGATGATTCACTCAGTTGCTCCGCCTATCCTCGTGATTTTCTGCAGATTTTGACCAAGTTGTTCGTGTCAATTTTGTTCCACAAATGAAACCAAAAACTGGACTGCGCCTGAGACGTCGTTTCCTGCCACGCGGTAGCCGAGCTTTTCAAGAGGCAGTTTCTCCCTGGTGCAGATGAGCACTGAAAATGGATGTACACTGTAGTGTCCAATGATTTTTTGTGCACAGGAATCCAGTTTCAGATTTGTGTTCAACCAGGTGCTGCAGGAAGTACAGGATAAAATCTATTTTGTCACAATGTCATGCAGAGGAAAAATGTTGGGTTTTGCCTGAAACTTTCTTTGTGGAGACTGACCAAGACAGTGGAGTGTTCTAAAAGTATCTCGGCAGCCGCTTGAGGTGGAGAAAGTAGCCTCTGGATTTAGACGAAGCCTGCAACTTGGCAGTTGACTCGTCGAAGCTGCGCGTGTGTGGGCCATCAGGGAATTGTTTAAAAACGCCCGCTTTTTGTGGATCAGGTGTCCTCCTGTCCCCGGTGTGGCACACACAAAGTTCTGTCTCTTCCACAGCAAAAAACAATCTCGCCACCTGTTTTGGTGTGCTCCTGCAGTGTGTGAACACAGGCGTAGATTTCGGCTCGTCTGTTTGTTTCCAGAGCTGGCCTTCTTGGAAAGTGCTTCGACTGCTACTTTTTCGTGACCCATAAGCTCACAGTGGTGGGGCGGCTTTGCCAAACAGGTGTCTCATCCGACTTGCTGGTCGATTGGGTTTGGTTGTCAGCCAAGGAAAGCCAGGCCAAAAACGATGCAGCTGGGTTTGAACGTGGCTGGCTACGTTTGAACCCAGTCTGCCACCAAGGCGCAGAAACGGACGCAACGGAGCTCTGGATTTCTCTGAGGAGTTGAAACCCAATGCAAAGAAAACTTCAAGGTTCAGTTATTGACTCGGAATGCCACGGGTAAACAGCCGTTCTGCGTAAATTTAGACGGATGTTCACAAGAAAGAAAGCAACAGCGCTTGTGTTGCAATCACTTTGGATTGTTGAGTTCATGTTCAGAAACCCCTCAGCCTGCTGAATCGAGTTTCATCAAATTTTAGCTGATCTGCTGACAGCAAGTGGCTCACAAGCCACCCGAGTCTGGAAAATGCTGTTTTTGTGCTTTTACCTTCCCTTTTCATCGTCTGTTCACTCTCTCATCATGCCCTGTTTCATGTGTAGACTTCACATAAAAAAAAACGTTTCTTATTTTTGCAGCTTTTGAGAGACCGTACAAAACGCCGGTGGGGGTGACGAAGGGTCTGGCCACGCTCCAGGTTAGTGTCACCTCATGAGACTGTATGGTTTGCCTGTCCATCCGCACAGCGTGCATTGCTATCTGCATTGCAATCACTTTTGGTATCTGAATTCTGGCGGCCAATGGATGTTCCTGTGTGCGCCCCGTGTCTACACGGCTTGGTGTTCATGTTCAGTGTTTGTCGGTCCGATAGGTCACCCAGTCATGTTTTTGATACCTATTTACTGTTGGTTCAACGCCTGCAGGCGCAGCCCACGTTCTGTCTTGTTGGTGTTGTGGAGAATTTGCCTTGGACTCCTTCGATGTGTTTTTGTTCCTCAGGCTGCAAACGCACTTCCGCTACCATAAATGGTCCCGTTGACCATTGCTTGCCAAAAAAAGAACTCGACAGGAAAAGCTTCGAGAAAGGCGCTCGCAGCTTGTTGAGCTGCCTGCAGAGTGAGAAAACATGCAAGCATTGCACAGATGATGGGTTTTCACCGCAGGAAACAAGGTGGCGTCAAACTGTGCGCGGTCTGGGTTAACCTCAGCAAAATCTCGGCCAAAGTCGCTCCATTTGTGAATGTGAACACAAACGAGTTTCACAACCTGGGCAAATTTTCCTCATTCTCAGCAACCCTGAAAAGGGATGAAACCGGGGATGACGTTCGAAGATGACCAGCTTTCTGAGGAAAGTTGAAACACGTTCACGTCTGTTTCTCTGGAGACAGCGTGCTGTGTTCCTTTCATCAACTGCATTCACGTACCCGCGTGCTTGTTTTTACACACGCAGACAACGAAGTAGATCGGCGTGTGTTTTGCAATCACGACAGGCAAAAAGAATTGAAAATTTTGGCCAACTGAGAACACCCCTTCCTCCCCCCCCCGAAATAGAACTCAGGCTGAGAAGCACAAGTTGGACTTTGAAATGTGGAGTCAAAGTTGGACTGAGAAAGTTCAGCTGGCTGCTGAGACCCCTGCCCCCTTGCAAATGGGACTTGGGCCCAGGAGGTTCAGCAAAAGTTGGACACAGAAATTTCAGCTGGCCAAATCAACAAAAATGTCTTTTTCTCAAAAATGGAGTGTCATGGAGTAATTCCGAAGCTAGAAATGAAAAGAGCTCAACTGCAAAAGTTGCTTTGGATAACTTTTTACCTGGTGGGATAAACGACAAATATTTAAGGGGCGGCCACACAGGGTTTTGACGCGCGTCAAAAATGTCTGTAGAGATGTTCCAAAGCCATGCGTTCATGCCTCCTGTGTGGCCAGTTAAATTGAAAATAGTGGGAGATGTTTTTGATGTGCATCAATTTTGACGCGCGTCAAAAGTAAACACGTCCTGTGTGGCCGCTGCTTCACGGGCAATTAAAATTAGATTGTTGGCTTTTGTCGTTGTTCCGGGGGGGGGGTCCTCCATACTCTGTGACAGCTCTGTTTTGACCCCCAAAATTTTCCAAGTCCAGAGTGGAGGCAGATAATGTGGGAACAAATCTTAATTTTTACAACATTTCTTGACCTGCACCCGCAAAAAGTTTACTTGATACTGGTTGCAGTGTAGAACCAGAGAAGCAGTGCACAGGGCAACTGCAAGTGCGAAGTCCCCGTATGGTTTGCTTTGGTGGTCTTGTCCCAGGCCAGCACCTTCAGCCACCAAAAACCCATACAGGGGGTATGTAATGGGACAAAGGCGGACATCTTGCCTGAGATGCCATATACTTAGCCTGAGATGCCATACACTTGTATACACAGGCAGACAATATGGATCAATTGTCACAGGCCAGCACTATTGGCCACCAATAACCCCTACAGGGGGTGTGTGACAGGACATGGGACAAGGACAAAAGGGGGACGTCTTCTCTGAGTTGGCATATATACCCAAAAAAGAAAAATTTGGCACTACCACTAAGTGCTCTTCCCTAAAGGGACTTCGCACAATCAAAGAGTGAGGAGTGGGGTAGGGGTAAAAAATTTAAGTATCTGGAAAGGATCAAGAACTTCTCCTGCTTAAGCCCAAGAAATTATGTGTGAAAAAACCACTTTGTTCCCACCTTGTTCACCCCCTATTCTGGACTTAGAAAACCTGTTCACACCTTGTTCATCCCCTGTTCTGGACTTAGAAAACTTATGGGGATTAGTTTTGTTTTTTGGCTTTTAGAAATGATCAGGAATACTGCCTGAACAAGAATACTTTGGAGACATGTGAAGACAAAGACCTTCCATCAAAGGAACAAAGTACTCCACCTCAGGTTGAGGTCAAGTCAGACTCGAAGGGCAGCGGCCCCAACCAAAATGATGGGCCGCAAGCCCGGAGTGTTTGGTTGTGGAACCATGCCCTGAGGGTCTGACTTGACCTCACGCTCAGTGGAGATAATTCCTCAAGTTAAATTTTGACCACAATCGGCAAACCCGTTATTTTGGGGAATTCATAAAAAATGGCAATATTAGTATCACAGAGCAATTCTGAGGCCCGAAATAACAAGAAGTTCCGAGTTCTACGGAACCCTTATGGTCGCTCTTCGAACGAACATCCTGCTTCCTGTGCACCATATTGTACACGTTTTTCCAGTGAATCTAGAATCCAGTGAATCAAAGGCAAGAATAGGTAGGGTTCACACTGAGGATGTTCTATGTGTGTGTGTGAGTGTGTGTGTGTGTGTGTGTGAAGTATGAAGTCCTGCATGTGTGTATAGATCTACAGGCCCTCTGTGTGCATG
>JAAUXT010107805.1_pt1 | contig 23470 bp, 38 predicted proteins | sample 7278171 | NCBI WGS metagenome assembly JAAUXT01 (sample SAMN14350112, study PRJNA611818) | marine sediment metagenome | isolation source: surface marine sediment (1.8m) | place: French Polynesia: Moorea | collected 2018-08
AAAATGCACTCAAGCACTCCCAAAATGCACTCGTACCTCATGCATTAAAGGTCGTGGCTTTCATGCATTAAAATTGTGTATTTGTTTCGTTAGCGTTCAATAACCCTGACGTAAAGACCCCAAGGGTCTTTGAAACAAACGGAACTTGAACACCTCTCCAGACAAGGCAGTGTCCTCGAAACAGAGCAGGGGCATTGGTGGGTTGTTCTTTGTTTGGTTATTATTTTGTGGTTCTTTGTTCAGTGTCCATGCATGACCAGTCGTGTCCGCAAAACATGGACAGAAAAATGCTTCAAAATGTGAGGGGCCAAGACATGTTCAATAAGAGTTGTTTGCACCGGCATTGTGCAGTTCTTACCGTCTGCATTAAATTGGAAGTCTTGAGCTGCCTGTCCACTGTTGTCCATGTCAACGGCGATGGTGAGGCTTCCCGTGGACTCGTCCGGGTCCTCCACCACCAAGACTCCTGCAGAGCACAACTTTTGTCGTATCGCAAACAAGGTCATTCGTAACTGTCGCGCTCATGTTCCTTGGGCTTCATCAATACAAGCTTGGTGCAAAATGGATTGAGGTTTTCATGAAGGTCCCTTGCAGATGTATTCAGAGTGTTTGGCTTTGTATTTTTTTGAGGTGAACATTTCATTTGGGCCACGTGGCACAGAGCGTCTTCAGATTTGTGAATTTGTGCTCGGTTTCGTACCCACGATGTCGCCTTGCTGGGTCGCAGCTCCGACTCTGAAGTCGTACGATTCGTTGAAAGACGGAGCGTTGTCATTCACGTCGGCCACTGTCACCGTCATGGTTGCCGTGCCGGTCAAGGCTGGTGTCCCTGAGCAAGCAAATGAGTTTCTTCTGATGAAAGCTGTGTTAGTTGTTGTTACGTATGCTGGTGACCCTGGCCTCGGATGTACCGCTCCATCTTCAGCTAGTCACGCGTTCAGAACTCGGGGCGTCATTCTGTCCACAGAACCTCAGATTGAATGGAGATCGCAACCACTGTGCCCGCCAACGTGTCCTTGTTGGTGCTCGCAACGTCCTGCACGTTTCAACAACGTCAGTCGTCATTGACTTGGAGTGACATGCACTGGCACGGTCGTATTGGGGTTCTGTTTGGTTGAGGTGTACCTTTATCCACGGCGAGTATGTGCACGACCTGCTGGTAGGTGGGCGCGAGGAGCTCCCGGTCGAGCTGGCTGCGGACCGCCATCTGTCCAGTCGTGCTGTTGATGCTGAACCACTGGCGCGGATCCGTGTTTTCGTAGTCGATCCAAAACCTGCGGATCAGCCAAGCAAGTGACCAACAAGTGTTGATTGCCAGAATCTCTCTCTCCCTCTCTCTCTCTCTCTCTCTCTCTCTCTCTCTCTCTTTCTCTCTCTCTCTCACACACACACACACACCTGCACGTCAGTTGACGTGCTGTTGACTTTCCTGGTGAAACAAACGTTTACATCTCGGGTGTGTGCACTCGGATAGTTCGTTCGCGCTGAGACGTTTGTTGTTTGGACAGAACAATCAACAGCACAGCGTAAAATTTGGGAAATTCTTACTGAAATATTGCATTTTCTCCCGAGTCAATGTCGTCCGCCGTGAAGGGGGCGCCAAGTTGTGTTCCGATGGCGGCGTCTTCGGACACAGTGATCCCGGCGACGTCACCTGGGCTGATGACGGGAGCGTTGTCATTGATGTCTGCAACATCACGACGCAACACTCAAGGAAGAAGTGACGGTTTTCGACACTGTGTGTGCCAGCGCAAGAGCAACAGAAAAGCAATGATGTTCAAGTGCTTCAGAAACACCTGATCCGATGTCTTCGCGGTTTTCCTTGCAGTGCGTGGAACCTTGTTACTTCTGGCAGCGGTTCTGAGCACTCACTGATGTTGTGTGGTGGGGCACAGAGTCACATGACAGGAAACTTCCATTCAAAGATAAATCCAGAGGGTTTCACCTGTTACGGTGACGGTGACGGTCGCGGTGGCCGTTGTGGACGAAGGATCAGTCGGATGCTCCGCTGTGACAGTGAACGTTATGGTCTTGTCGTCGTCAGGCAAACTCTCGTAGTCTATGGGAGTCTGGATCTTTATCGCTCCGGTTCCTGCGCTGTAGATGGAGTCGGCGTAGAACCGCGTGTCCGACACCACCGCGTAGAGCCTGTAAGACACAGAAAGTGTGAGCACTTGGATGAATCAGATCTTCTGATTTCAAGTTCCTGGGTTTCATGCCTGTGCTGTCTCTCTGACATGGACACATCTTCGAAACGAACTGTGTTGACAAAATTTTATGGCTCAAACAAACCGACGATATGTACTCGTGTGTGTTGCTTGTGCTGAAAATTCCACGGTTACGTGTTGAGTACCTGTACGCATTGACTCCTTCATCGGGGTCGTAGGCTTGGATATCGAGAACATAGGATCCGGACTCTTGTTCCTCGGGCACGGTGGCGCTGAACGTCGCAGGAGGCAGAAAAAACGGCTGCTCGTCGTTCACGTCCGCCACGTGGATCGTCATCGTTTGCGAACCTGAAACGAACGTGTGCAAATCACGCATTTCACTGATGAGCCCCGAGTGAACACTGTTGACGTGGAAAAACATGTCAGGAACAACCTGTTGCAATCGAGTTCAGCTTTTATTTTTTGATCAGACAACGCGAGGGAAAGGTGAAAACTAAACACAAACTTGTGAATGTGGCATCGGTGGCTTCGACAACCACCCGGTACGTGTCTCGCGTCTCTCTGTCCAGGGATGCGCTGTCGAGCGAAATGACACCCAAGTTGGTGTCAATGCTGAAGAGTCCGTTGGCGCTGTCAGGCATGCTGTAGGTGACTGAAGATGTGCTGTCGTAGTCGACGGCTGTGACGGTCATGATCGACTGACCTGCAAGCGAAAGGGGAGCTTCGAACAGTTTGTAACTTCTGAACCCACGTCAAAGAATGAAGGAACCAAGAGACGACCTTCACATTGCAGAGTTCTCGTATTGATCTCCTTGGATTTTGAGGCCTTTTGTTGTTTGTACCCACCAACTTGTGCATCCTCAGAAACGCTTTCAGTCACCGCGAAGGCGTCGAACCGAGGCGCGTTGTCGTTCGCGTCGACGAGGTCGATGTTGATGATGGCGAAACCGCGCCGCGAGGTGGCGTCGCAGTCGCCGGGGGCGGCGCACTGATCGTCGGCGGCGATGTTGAGCTGCCAGCGGCTGTAACCGTGCGGGAAGTCCCGGTCCAGGCTGCCGCTCATTAACACCTGAAACCAGAGGCAGTGGCGGCTTGATCCAACTGGAGTGGGGGGGGGGCTGTTTTGCGCTGCAGCCGTTGGATGAAACAACCGAATCATGTCTGAATTGGCAAAAGTACGACATGAACGAACTGCAAAAGATTCTGCGTTGATGCTGAGAATGTCGCTGTCAAACAGATGCCCGTCCAGCAGCCCGTAGACTCCGTCTGAGGTCCCTGTCTCCGGATCTGTTGCTAAGCCAGGCTGAAATAGCAAAACGATGGACAAACTGACCAAGGTCTCTGTCTTCTGACAAATATTTTGTTGCCATTGTTTTCATTTCCGTTCGTTTGAAAGAGACCCAACCTGCAAGACCACTTGGTTGTAGTCTCTGTCCTCTGTGAGAGTTACAACGCTGTAAATGTCTTGGTCGAACCGGGGAGGGAAGAGGTTGGTCTGTTCCACGTTGATGATGAGCTGGGTCGTGTTCGATGCCTGTCCATCGAACACTCGATATGTCAACACGAACAGCTGTAAAACATTTCCACTGACTTGTTTGGCTGAAGATTTTGGGACAAAAACCACACGCTATGCTTCTCGAGACGTCATCGGTTTTGCCAAAAATTGGTGCGGTTTTTGCGCTTTGGATCCAGAAGAACCGTCGGCCCACGATTGTAGTGAGCGGCCGTGTTGGGCTCGTGTTCATGTTGTTCACTTTTCACTCACGTTTTGTTGTGTCGGCCACACGTCGAGAGCAGTGGTGATGACACCCGTGCGAAACCCAACGTCGAACACTCTGTCTTCGTTCCCAGCCACAATTTGGTATTGCAGGAAAGCGTCTGCAGAAAAATGGGCCAGGCTTGTACGATTCCAGCGCAAAATCCTGAATCAGCTCCGAGAGAATCCTGACGAAATACACGTGAGCATCATTGTGCCAAGTGTTGAAATTGTGATTTCTGTCAAGTTCAAATTTGTTTGGGTTCTGTCTACCTTCAGTGGCGACATCCGTCACTGTGTCAATCACAGTTCCAGGCTCAGCGTCGTTCTGTATCGTGTAGGTGAACTGAGCATCTTCAAAGTGAGGGGGATCAGGGCTGGCCTTGATGATGTCTACGAAAACTGGTTGTTTCTCCGCTGAAAGGAAGAGGTAGGAATGCACGAGGTCCATCGTTGGTCGGTCCACCAGCAAAATCTGATGTGACCCGAGACACCAATCCGCGACCACTAGCTTGACAAGAAGTTTTCATAAGTGTCGCCAGAGAACAGCGAGTTTGCATTGAAGGTCAACTTACACGCCCTGCCGCCTGCGTCAGTGGCCAAAACACACAAGAAAAGCTGGTTGTGACCAGTTGGGTCGTAATCGGCTGACAAGAAAATATCACCTGCAAAGAGCAAAATGCCACAAATTCTAAACAGATACTGAACGAACGGAGAAGGCGGTGGTTTGTCAGCGTGAATATGCCCACCGGTGTCTGGGTCGACATCGAACATTTCGTTGTCTTCACACAAGACTCCATCGTTTGGAAGTGGAAGGCTGTAGATGATCTGCAAGAAAAGAAACAATCTAGAATCGGGTTTCTCCGTTGTGTTTCTGGCTGTGAGTGCTGTTTTCTCCAAGATCTTTAGACTCAGTGTGCAGCGATTTGGGGTGTTGCCAGTCAAACATTGGTGTAGATCTAGCTTTTGAGGTCATGATGTCTGCATGCTTCTCAGTAAGAATTTTGGCCAGCCATTACACAATGTACGGAAGGTAACACCGTTGTGGAGGCGTCAGTAACACCTGCCATAACAGTTTACATCGAAATCTTTGATTCTAATGACATAGAAACTGCGCGTCTTCAACACGGCAGTATTCTTGTTTTGTTTCATTTCCTCACTTTGTTGTTGGCTTCGGTTCCGTCCCGGTCAATGGCGAACACAGTGAGAACGTAAGCCCCAGATTCACTGTCTTCAGCAATGGCGGCCGGGTACTGAGCAGTGGTATCCAGTCCTGCACAGAACAAAACGTGATGTTGCAAGGTCTGTGACAAAGATGATGATCTATACATATATGGCAGGTAATTTTCTGTCAGCTGTCTGGATTTTTACCAATGAACTCTGGGTCATGGTCGTTGCTGTCGTCGATGATGATGGTGAGTCGGGCGTCAGAGAACACGCCGCTTCCTTGTTTCTGATCGTGTTCGCAGAAATAGACAAACGTGCTTCAGAGTTTTGTAATTCTGATTTCAACTGTTTTCTCGGACACCGAGGGAACATCGTGATTGTTCTCACCACTGCTCGCAGTTTAACAAGGTAGCTCGGTACTGCAGAAAAGTCCAGGTCGTCGTTCACTTCGACTCGCATCGTGTTCAAGTCACCACTGAAAAAGGGAGCACGACGGGATAAAAAACAAGACGTGGTTTGTGGCAGGTTTCACAACGAACAGAAGCGTATCGATGCTGTCTCCTCACTTGGTGTTGTGAGTGAACGTTTCCAGTGAGTTGAGTTCCGGAATTGGACCTTCCGGCATCGAATAAACGATGCTTGTTCCTCCTGTCGCTCGAAAAACCGTTTCCAAAACAGTTTCTCTCTCTGTGTTCTCAGGAATGGTGATTTCCAGCTCGTCTATTGGCTGATTAAAGCACACAAGAAGCTATTCTTAACAAAAAATGTGTATGTTGCAAGAAGAAATTGCCGAATTTTGATCTCAGACTTTGCCTCGACAAAGGCAGGAGAGAAGACACCTGGTGAAGAACAAAAAGCGATTCAAAACGGCCTTCTTTACAGGATCTGAATTTTCCAACTGACGTACATGATGAGGTTGGAGGGGATATCGCTAGAATTACCACTGTGGTGCCGTCGTCATTGTCCACTTCATCCCAGACCGGAGGCGCGGCGCCTTGGTCCTTGCTGAAGGTGAACGCCACCACCGTGGTCGTGAAGTTTCCCTCGTTGTCTGTTGCGAAGACTGCCAGCGTTCTGGCGTCACCGTCCGGAATCTGCAGGATCCATGGTGGTTGATTGTGTACCAGATTCAACGAGATGCACACTCCGAAAAAAGCAAAATCCGCCTTCACACAAGCAAAACGTGAGGTGTGTGAAACGTTACCGGATAAATGTTGTTGACATCCTCGATGTTTATCCAGCCTGTGGCCGGGTCAATGTCAAAACAGCCTCCACACGTGTCCAACCCCAAGGAGTACGTTATCTGAAATGAAGAACAGTCAATCACGAAGCACAACCAAAACACCGACGTGATTACAATCAGTTCATTGTGCCTTCCATGGACATCCCAAGGTTGCGCCCATTTTGAGGACGGAACTTTGAAGGAACCCAAAAGCCAACTGCTCTGTGTAATTTGCAATGAAGGAAGGAGAATGGTGGGCAGGTGTGTTCAAACGTTTTCCGAAATCATTTGTGCCCAATATCTGTCAAACTATTCGGCAGAAATTGGAACTTTGTGGACGTGCGTCGCATTATTTCCTTCTGCAGGCCATACTTCAAAAAATTTGACTTGTAGAACTAACCTGTGCATTCTCTCCCTCGTCGAGATCATAAGCGTACACCCTGAGTACTTTCTGCCCTTGAAGACTGCCTATGTCGTTCGTCGGTATTGTTGTCGAGTACCCAGCTTCGTCGAACTGCAGAACGAAAACTGTCTCTTTGAAGTGCAAAACCTTGCAAAACGTTCACGAACTTCGTGTTGTTGATTCGAGAAAAAACACCTACCACAGGACTTTTGTCATTTTCATCGTCTATTGCCACCAGGAAAAAGCAAGTGGCAGCCAACTGCGGCGTTCCGAAGTCCCTTGCAACGACTGTGAGTGGATATCGGACCTGTGAACAAAGTTTTGCGCTTGGAGATTTTGACTGTAGGATTGCATCTCAAATGGTGAAAAGCGGTCTCTTATTGTTCCCTGTTGACGGAGAACGCTAATACCCGGAGAACGCTAATACCCTGTCCCTGTTTTGTTCCACGGAAACGCGAAATTGAAACGATTTACAAACAACACTGACCTGCCCCGAGACGATAAACGCGTCGCTGTCAGGGGCTTCTCGGTCAATGGTTTTTGTTGTGAAGACATCACCGGTTTGGGGGTCAATAGTGAAATGGTCTTCACCATCCTGTCCTATGCTGTACTCAAACTCGCCAAACTGACCGACGTCATCATCCACAGCTGTCACCTGAAACACACGTGGCGGATTTGTGGAAAAGTTCTTCGTGCTGCAGAAGGTTTGGGTCACAACAATGTTGCTGTTGCTGTTGAAAACTTTGAAACGGTTGCAAAGGAATGCATGATCTTAAAATTCTGACACAAAGAAAATAAAACTTAGAAAGGCTGGCATGTGTGATTACCGTTGTGACGTATTCTCCAGCAGCGGAATCCTCCAGGACGTTGGGTTCGTACGACGAGCAGCCGGGGAACCTGGGAGGCCGGTTCACTCCCACTCGCTGCACATCTATACTCGTCTCCGAACGATGCACACCATCAAACACAGAAACCTGCAGTGCAATGACACTGTTGACGACTCTGAGGCAGTTTCAGGTCCTCAAGTCGCATAACAGAGACAACGGTGAATTGCGAGGAAGATGCCTCCCTTTTCAGAAGTCTTTCACCTGAAGTTGTAAGTTCAGAAACCAGAGAACAAAATGTACAAGTCGAGGTGCGGGTGGGTTTGAGCTCACCGTCATGGCGGTTCCGTTCCAGTTGTCCCCGACGTCGCTCGTCAGTGTGATGTGGCCCGTCGTCTGATCCAGGGCGAATTCCTGCCACTGAGCCGGGTCGCTGGAGCCTGAGGGTCGTATTCACAATGCCCATGCAGTTCAACACCATCGTGTGTGGAATATGTCGAAAACACCGGTTGTTCGCCGGTTTGAAATTTCTCACCAACGAATTCGAAGCTGAGAGAGTCCCCGTCGTCCGGATCGTACGCTTCAACGACGTACACCAGAGTTCCGATCGGCGCCGCCTCTTTCATCCCACTGCGTCACAAAGAGAATGTCGCGAACATGCACGTGAAGCCGAAACAAGGTTGTGACCAAGTTGACCACCACTGAGCATTCAGAATACATGTCACTTTACTGCTGAAAGTCTGCGGATTTGTGTGACATCTCATTTTCAGCTTTGAAAGAGACTCGAGCCCTCATGACCCTTCACGTGAGTGCTCGTGTTCAGAACTCAGCACTCACACCAGCTGTTCGGATGGCACTTCCGGCGGCAGGTCGTTGACGTCCTCCACCCACACCGTGACGGTGGCGGTTCCGCTCAGACCGCCGCCGTCCGTCGCCGTCACCGTCAACTCGATGTACTTCTCCGGCATGGTGTCGTAGTCCAGCGTCCTGCCACGAAAGAGGGCATCGCGTGAGAAGTTTTCCGTCCCAGTGTGAACGTCGCGCAACGACTGCCTGTATTTTGTTGTGATTCGTAAACACACACTGTTGTTCCACACTCGAATTGAGCAAGGTTGGCTGTTTGGAAAAGAATCCCCCGCATCAGAACTTAAGGGAAAGAAAAAACGAAATCTACACGTACATCCCACTCTTCATCCGAATTGTGGCTGACTTGGTGTCGATTGAATCGGCTTCGAAAGGGGAGTCGCTGCAGGAGAAGGAGAGCTGCCCCGCCGCTCCGGAGTCCTCGTCCACCGCGAACACTGCAACCGCAGCAGCGGAGTCAGGGTCGCTCCACCGGGTCCACCCAGGTTGAGGCCACCACGAATTTCTCAGCCAGTTGATTTCGAACAAACCGGAACGAAATTTTTGGCAATGCATGGGTGAAATGAATCTCAGCCTTCAGTTTGGCAAGATCGGACTGGAACTTTTGACCCGTGGTGCACGAGTCTTCTGACTGTGCCTTGGTTTCATCTGCAGAAAGATTTGTGTCATGTGTGACATCTTACGAATGTGTATGGGGTGACGACAAACCTTCCAGAACGCTGTCACTGGATGTGATGCTCTCTAAAACTCTGACCGAATACGCTACTGGGGGAAATGTTGGAATGTGGTCGTTGATGTCAACGAGCAGCAGCACCATCTGAAGAGACAATGGAAAGGGAGTTCAGAGCATCTTTCAGTGCCAAAATGTTGGAGGATTCGATCATCCACGAAAGGCACCAGAGCGTCAAAATTTGTGCCTGTTGGGTGGTTGAGAATCCGCTGATTGTTTCTGTGGCTGTGACGTCGACCACGAATCGGTGCGGATCGACAGTAAAGTCGAGCAGCTTGTTCGCCACCAGGTCTCCGGTTGTGGGGTTGATCTCGAAGTAAATGTCAGTGTCTGGGAGATCTGGCTCCGGGGTGAACTCTGTGATGACCAGGCTGTACTGCATCTCCAGGTTGTAGAAAGACTTGGCTGCCAGTGAAATCAATCTGAAACGATGAGAAGGAACCAGTTTGAGGAATTCCCCCACTTTTGTTCTGAAGATGTTTGTCTTTTCTGTTCATGAAACCAATGACTGAGCCACTGATCAATCTGGTGAATCGCTCATTCAGATCCGCCTCCCACAGGACACAATGCTATGGTTGGAGAGTTCTGATTTCAAAAAAGCAAAAAAAAGAAAGCTCAGACCTTTTGCCAAAGAATCAAAGTGAGGGTCTATCAGAACAGGACGGAAGTCCAGACTTGTCGCAGTGGTACGTTGTTTCTTTCTTGCAATTGAGTTGGGTGGACTTCACACAGCTACTCGACATCCACTTACGTTTGTCCAACTGGCACACCCTCACGTATTTCTAGGGTGTACGGATACCCAAAGAACTGAGGGTTTATGTCCTCGCAGAACACGGTGACGTTTTGTGCAGGGGTGGTGGTGGATTCAGGAACGCCGACACCCTGCGCGGACACCGCCAGCACGTGGGGCTCGGCCGAGCTGCAGGTGAAGGGAGCGCGGCCCACGATGAGCACGTCTCCGGTCGCGCTGTCTACCGTGAATCGGCCCTCGCCACCTGAAGGTGATTGCTCACGGGATAAGGAGTGGTGCAAACCCCTTTGAGAATCCACAGTGTGACAATGCTTTGCCTGTGTCAGACAAGGGAGCTTTGATGCTCTGTGCAAAAGCATCAAGTTTGGTGTCATGTGATCAAAAGGTCTCCCCCTGCATGCTCATTGCATTGTGTGATTCTACTTGATTTTGGTGTTGTTGACTTTCAAAATTGTTTGACTTCTTTCTGCCTTTGTCGTGTGAAATTGTGAAACGAAAAGAAGCGAAGTTCCAATTTCCTACCGAATTGTAGCTGGTACACAATGTCCATGCCAGTCACCGAGTCAATGGCCTGCAGTGTGAGAATGGACGTTCCAGGACGAATCCACAGTGGAGCCAAGGCTTGCACCGGGTACGGTTGGTTGGTGAATATTGGGTCCAGTGCAGCTCTCTCCACAACAAGCAGGATCACGGGTTGTGTGTCGAGATCTGTGTGAATGGAAAATTGTATTTTGAAGCCGGCTTGAAATCAGGCAGTTTGGTTTGTACGAGAGTGGATGGCCTGACTAACTTGGAGGAAACCCTGCAATATCTCGTAGACTGGACTTACATGTGTTGTTATCCGTCCTTGTGATGAGAACAGTGAAGTTCATGTCCACGATGGTTTGACCCTGGTTCAGGCTGACCATTCCGGTTGTTGTGTTGAGACCCAATATGTCTGGTTCTGGTGTCTCTCGAAAAGCGAACTCTTCTTCTACTACTGTCGGGACAGTCCCCACTCTGCAAAACGGAAAATTGAAAATGAGCAGACGGCAAAGCAAGACCATTGTCGAGCGTGCCGCTGTGATAGAGTGAGGGAGAACAAGAGAGACAAGCAGACACAGACAGAGACAGACAGACAGACAGAGGCAGAGAAAGAGAGAAGAGACAGAGAACAGTGTTTCTCTCTCTCTGTGTGTGTGTGTGTGTGTGTGTGTGTGTGTGTGTGCAGGCGCATCCGATCAAGAATAAGATGTGAGGCGAACATCGCGCACACAAACGAAACGAACTTTCAGCTTCTACTGATTTGTTTCGGCCTGCTTTGGGTCAGAACTCAAATGTGTGTTGATTCGGGTGAAACATGTGTTCAGTTGATAGACTCACAGGAAGAGATCCCCGGTCGACTCGCTGTTCACCACCATGACTTTATCCTCCCTCAGGTCTCGTTTGACTCTGTGGTGACTCGCGTGCTTCACCACTGGGAGCTTGCTGGGCTTCGTCTGTTTTTCCGATGTACGGTCTCTGCAAGGCTGAGTGTGAACAACGAGAAAGGCGTGTTCCCTCTCCAGTGATGGGAACTGTATTTGAATGACTGTCCAGCACACTTGATGCGAACTACTGTGTGGTATCCAGTGAATTTCAGTGTCTTGGTCCACGGTGTCCTGGTTCAGGTCAAAATTGTTGGCGTCACCCTTCAACAATTTTACTGTGGTTCCAACCGGAACTTTTTTCAAGTCTTTGTACAGTGTGTCCAGAGTGAGTGTGGAACTTTCATCACAGACAATAGCTGTGTAAGGTGCGTTCATCAAATGTGTGTTTGGTCTGAGATCCTTGGTGAGATCGTGGGAAATTCGCTTTCCATTGGCGGACGTGTATTCCACGACAAAGTTCTCAGATGAAACCTCAATCTCGTCGGTTGTGAACACAACTCCATCTGTGGTCACGTTTACTCCGGTCGGATGTCGGACGCGTTGATAACTTTCTGAATCTGGCAGGATGGTGAGGATTTGATGAGGGCCGATGCGTGGTGAAGCGCTGAGCAATTCCAACAACGTGAAGAACACAAAAAGAGCTGTTGTCTCTCTCTCCATTGTCGATTTCTTGTCCCTTGAGCACACCTGGAGAATTTAACACTCGGTGGTCGACGGTCGTTTCTTTCAATTCAAGAACTTGAATACTCCGTCGGCGATTTGGCTTGGTCACAAAACAATGAGCTCTCTACTAGATTGAAACTGGCTGGGTAGAAATACGAATCTCACTCTCTGTCCCTCACCTGCTGTTTCCTGCGGTTCAGGTTCTTGAGTATTTTTGAGTTTCGGTTGTTGTATTGTGCCCTTCAGTTTTATGAATTCCGAGTGTACTCAGCCATCCATTGCGGACATCCCACAGTTTCTCTGCCACAGCGGTCATACCTGCACCGTCTTGTCGATCATTTTCCGGTTACTTTGAACAATGACATCAATAATTCCCAGGTGTAAATCAACAGTTTATGACTCCAGCAACTGTCACAGAGTCTTATCTTTGAGTGGCTTTTTCGCGACGAACTTTCTCACCACAATCAAACCGGGAGAATTTCAGTCAAATTCGAATATTTCGAATCGGAGAATTGCAAGGATTCGAAATCCGGGTTTGATGTTGAAGATTTCTGAACAGTTCTGACCGTGCCCGGCGAATGCGTGCAAGGATCGCGCATTCAGGGCGCCCACCATTGGTAAATAAACGTTTATCTGAAGTAGGTTGGAGAGATAAGTGAGCAACCACCTTGGGTAATGATATTGGATATTCCCCAACGTTATCAAGATCAAGAGCGTCGTTGATTTGTCAAACACTCAAGTCACATCATCATGGTCAAACATGGCTGAGTCTGAAAGGACTTTCACAGACAGTCTGTTTCCTTGGACAAACAACCAAGCAGTTTTGTGTTGAAAATGTTGTCGGGTCTTTTGAAGGAAGAGAGACCGACTGACAGACATGGAGAGAGACCAGGGAGAGAGAGACGAGAGAAGGGAGTTAGAGAGAAGAAGACAGAACACACACACACACACACACACACACACACACACACACATACACACACAAGCGCAGACACACTTGTCGAGTGCAAAATCGGCGTTGGACAGACACTTCGGAAACTTTTGCTCTGTCCTATCTAACAACCGTCCAAGTGTTGAATTATTCACACGGGTTTGTCTTGGTGCAAGTGACTTGACGAGGTTTTTAATATCGCAGTTTGTTGGAGTGTCGCCCTGAAGGCTCTCTTCACAATGGCAACGGATCCATCTGCAGGAGTCGCCACCCACAAACCCAGCGCTTGATCTTGTCTCATAAATTACCTGTTCGGTCCCTTGAGGGTTGTACTCTTGTACAGCCCAGCCGTTTGTTGGAAAAGTGATGTGTTCACAAGGATTGGTGTTGATTTGTTCGTGCAAAGCACGTCAAGTCCGCTGTCGGACAAAGTGATTTTCGTTAGTTGAATGATTTGACACTTACGCCAAGAAATGATTTGCCACTGAGCTGACTGACGGTGACAATGACAAAAAGTATAAAACTTGGACAAGTCGATTTTGGGATTCTGATTGTGTGTTGGAGTGACGCTAAGCGCAGTGATGGTACTGATCAACGCAAAAAAGTCCCATCCAGGTGCAACTTAGAAATCGTCAATGACGCAGGCGGCGGCGCCCCACTCGAAGACGTTCACTTTGCCGCACATGCCGACGTGGTTGTTGGACGGATTTGGCGACCTCCCGCCCGTCGAACCTGTGCACGCGCCTTGCGCCACGTCTCCCTCCCAACCTCCCATGTACGCCTGAAACACGAAGTGTTGCTGTCAAACGCACGGAGCCGTCTGCGTTTTCCAACGGCAGTCCAGCTAACATGTACGAGTACCGTCCCTCTGCTGTTGACACGACCACTCGGGCACCGTCGGATTCGCGCGTGGGTTCATGTTTGGATTAGCCCTGAAATTTTACTGGGCAAAAAAGCCAATAAAATTTCAAGGGACCTTGATGTCGAACCATCCGTTGTCAGTGTCGTCACAGTTCATGTTGACGTCCATCATCCAGTAGTGCTCGCCGTACCTGTACGAGAGAGCGTCAAGTTTCGGACAAATCGGCCGGGGTGGGATCCCCGGAACTCTGCTCCCCTGACGAGGACAAGAGCTCTTTTCTCAGCAGATCCGATACTTTATCAGGAGACTGGAGTTTTGACGAACATACTGGTTGAGAGGTTGGTATCCGTCGGAACCGGCCGAGTTGGTTGTCCACGCGGCGGGAGAACCCTGCGCCGTCGCGCCTTCGAACGTGCCCTGCGTGTGGCAGCTGATGTCAGAAAGAGTCATTCTCAGCGAAACGTAATCGCGCGCTTCTTCGGACAGCTGCAGACCTGTCCATCTTCAGCCCCTGTCCAGTCCAAATGGCTGTCCCCGACGGCCCAGGCGTGGTAGCTGTCGTAGTGAGCGTCGTCTCCGAGCGGGTTGTGTTCGATCCCGACAGGACAGTCGCCTTCCGTACAGCCTGGGTCGGAGTGGAGACTTACACATATTTGCAGTGTTCGTCCAAGCGAAACACGTGCATTTCAAGTGTGAAAGAGACTCGTACATCCTGCGTACCGTTGACTTTGCCACCCCTGAGGAAGACGAACTCGCCGGGGTTGGTTTGCTTCTGCATGAATACGACTGTTCTCTCGAAGCCCTGTGGCGGCGGCTCCCGGGTGGTGGTGGGGCCTGGAGCTGGGGTCGTGCCGGACGTGGTGCCGCTGCCGCCGTTTCCGCAGCTGCTGCCGATCTTTGAACCTGCGTGTAAACAGCAACTGTTGACTGCTGTGGAAACCAACTGTGAAAATGAGAAGGAACGCTTGCTGTTTTGGGATCGCCAATCCTGGCAGTGTGACTGAGAAAAAGAGACGCGTGTGCTCGTTGTGGGTGAAAATCGTTGCGAGAAAGTGTGCACGAGGAAGTGGTCATCACTGGACACAGGTCCCAATTGTGACGACAAAACTTATCAAGAAGCGTCACTCATTGTTGTTGCCTGTGGTGGACAGGGCAGTGTGAATGGACGCGCAGTCCCCCCCTCCAAATGAAAAAATCTTGTTCTGTGATGCCCTGGGAAATCTTCCAGCACAAAACTCCAACGTGAACAAAGTTGGACTCTGAAAACGCTCGCAGGTCTTCTTTCCTGTGCTCATGATGGGTTTGTTGCTTCTGAGTCTCCGTGAATTCAGAATACCGCGAAGAGAATGTTTCATGGAGGTGCATCTATGAGAGGAAGTGACGTACATTCGTGGAAAGCGAACATGGGGTCCGTCCACCAGTTCTCGACGGTGAGGCTGATGGAGCCTCCGGACACGGTGATCTCGTACCCGGTGCAGGAGCCTCCTTCTAGCCCACCCGAGATGACGTCACAGTACGTGCCGTCCGGCATGCCGATCTGTGCAGAACAAGCCCTCGTCATTGTTGCGAGACCTTTCACAAATCTGCCCGTCACCGCACACACCAGCTGACGTCAGCACGAGTCTTGTGCAGCTGACGACATTCCTCATATCTTCCGTGCAGCACGCTCCTCGTTATCAGCAGGTTGTGTCTGGTGCTGACCAGTCAACCCGGTGCCTCCAGCATTTGCAGTGGGCACACACGACACTCACGTAGTGGTTGTTCCTGGTGAGCGGGTAGTCCTCCGTGTTTATGGCGATGAAGCCTTTGTTGCCTCGAGCCCAGGCGATCTGGTTGCCTCCGTTGTCCCACCAGTGATCCACTCCGGTCCCTGATACGACGTTCCTGCGCACAGAATGCAGTTTGCAAAGCGAAACGTGACTATGCTGTGATGCTGCCGAAAACTAATGTCGCGTGCTTTGTTGAACCCGGACCTCGTATGCCAGTTTGAAGGTTGGCGGTTTGGAAAAGAAGTTTCACCTAAAAATGCTGATTCGTGTTTTGTTTGGGCAAACGTCGAAAACCTTGGTCAAACGTCGCAGAGACTTTTCAGAAATGTCGTCCAGAAATGCTGGTTGTTTGTGGATGGCATGTTCACCTGAACTCAACCATGTTGAAGATTTGCCTCCATCTGTGCTCACAGACCCATTTGCCTCCACAGGTGCCGTCAGGGTTGATGGGGACGTCGCTGATCTCCCGACTATCTCCAACCGATGGTGGACCCTGAGATGATGGCCACTCGTGTGTTGTCGTGCGTCGATTTGCTTCAGGGTTTCAGAATTGCAATGGTTTGCTTGACAAACAAACAAATGTCAACTTTCAGAAAGAACCACCTCGTCACCGTTGGTGAACTCGTAGCTGCTCATGATACGAGTGAACCCGTATGGCCAGGCCAGCATGAAGGCGTTAGCCAGCTTGTACAACATGGAATCCTGAAGGAAGAGAGCACAAAAATTGAAAATGGACAAACATGAGCTTGGTCTTGGTCCAGTGCACCTTGCACGGACGGATCAGCTTATACCTTGAAAGTGAGAACGTTGGATCCCCCGGCTCCATGCCCCCTCTGGTTGTCGTGGTTGTCGACGAAGACGAGAGCACTACCGTCAACCAAGAATCCCCAGTCTTTGCCAAAGTTATGCAAGTAGGCAAGTTTCTGGTTCTGGACTCTGCAAAAAGAAAACACAACAGGTTTCAAGGATTTTGTGTCCGCAGTGAGAGAACGGAAGACGGCACTTTTTCGAATTGCAGATTGACCTTGCACCCTCTGCACTGCAGTCCATGGCATTGCCATTGAAATCAATGATGGCAAGGCACATCGTTTCCTCCTTTGTTTTTGTTGAGGTTGGACACCATAGTCGAATGTTTTGCTTGTTAGGCAGGATACAGACGCAAAACTGAGTCCACGTTCAATATTGCACACTGGTGAACTCACCACTGGGAAGAGACAAGATACACAAGATACACAACAAAAAACCATGTTCCACTCACCCTCGAAATACTCTGCCAATCTCCGCAGAAAATTTGAACTCGGTCACTCGTCCCAGGTGTGTGTATTCAGTCGATTTGATTGGTTCTCCACCCAAATCGATCACTTCGTTGAAAATGAAAGGTGTGCGGTTCAGACGGCTTGAAAAGAGCGATAAACAGACTCGTTGACTGTTGTTGAGGTGCAGACAGGTTGGTACCTACCCGTACAGGGTGGTTTGGTTGGACGATTTCAGAGTGATTCCATTTTTTCTGCCCTTGTGTCGCTGTGTCAACCCTCAAACCGGCAAAGTTACTCCAAAGCGAGAAAACGGTGCTGTCGAGGAAACGATGTCAATCTTTTACCCGTAGATCGCCTCAATGTCTCCTGGCCACATGTGTTTGCAGGCGTCAACTCGGAAGCCTGCGACTCCGATGTTGAACAGGTAAGTGAGGAGTTCAGCAACTTTGCCTCGCACGTAGTCGTCACCGAGAGCCAGGTCCATGAGACCGACCAGTCTGCAGTTGCGCACCTGAAGATGAGCGATGAAAAGAACCCTGTAATTCAGGACTGCATCGGAGTTTCGGTAAGATCGACAGCACTACGAATGGGAAGCTTTTGTACCGAGTCTTTATCGCCGTAGTCCTTGATCTCGCAGCTCGGGGTGCACTCGCCACCGCAACCGTTAAAGTCTCCGCTGCCGTAGGGAACGGACGGGAAGTGACCGGACCCAGCGTCAAAGGAGGAGCCGCCGCTGCCCTGTCCCGAGGAGGCCGAACTTGCCATGTGGTTGAAAACGACGTCCACGTATATGCTGTAAATGTCCCGTGAACATAACGGTATTGACAATTTCAGCTTGTGAATGCTCTGTGTTGTGTGTTTTCCCGCTTCAACGTTTGAGACACGACGGCTGAGCACACGACACACGAAAACACTGTGGGTCGTTGACTTCAGGTTGATCTTCACTTCCGGTCACGGATTACACTGGTCGCAAAGGCGTCTTAGCTGTCGGGAAATTTTGCTTCAACAAAGGGGAGATCTTGCAAACATCTGTTCTGCATGTTCAGATCGTTGTGATCATATGCCACAGAAAACTCACTTCACTTGCACGGCGTTGCAGCGTGCCACCATTTCCTGAAACTCTGCATCTGAACCACTTCTGGACTCCAGCAGGTAGCTGACTGGTTGGTATCTCTCCCACCACTCCTTTCCCGGGCTGACGATGTGTTCTGTCGGCGGAGATACCTGTAAATTGAGGCTGAGAAAGTGGACAAAGTGAGAGATGTGGCGCGAGCGAGAGAAACAGTGAAAGAAAGAGCATGCATGAGTGAGACAGAGACAGAGACATTCATTTGCTTGAACACAACCGACTTGTTTGATGAATGTTCGAGGGAAAGATCTTTCCATTGCGTGGGTAATGCCAATGCGCCTGAAGTTGCAACCCCATAACATGCTTCTCAAAAAGTTTTGACTTTTTGTGCGCCAAAGAACACAAACAACCTTGAAGTTGAACTGACCTGAACTCCACAAAAACCGCGGGGTCCGAGGAAGCGTTCACATTCAGCAGCGATATCCGTCCATTTCCAGTTGAAGAGATGCACGATCGCGGTGCCCTGCTGACAATTGGGTGTGCTGTAGTCGGCGAGGGAACCTGCACGAGAACAATGTGACTCGTGTTTACGCGATTGCTCTGCGATAATTCTGCGCTCCTTCGTTTTCTTCAGTTCACAGTTCTCTGAAAATACTCAGAGCAGAAATCACACAGGTTTTGTGATTCGCAAGTGCCTCAGTCTTGTCTTTGTGTTGTCTCTTTCTGCCTTTTCCTATGTCTCTGATTCTTTCTCATCCTTTCGTGTGTTGTGCTGTTTGTGTATTCGTGTGTACGACAGAGGAATACTGAAATTTTGCTGTTCGAGTTTGAGTTGAACAAAGCTGGTTGCATAGTGTTGTTGCAAAGCAGAACCGCGACCTGAGATGCTGAGAACAAGGAGCAGAGCTACTCCGTGAAGTTCCATGGTCTTCTCAGAGAGTTTTGAAAGAACATCGTCTGTTCTTTCAGTTTTGGAGATCAAACCTGTGAAAATCACATCTGCAGCGTTCACTTTGATGGATTTACGAGCATATCTTGCAATGATAAACTGTTACGTGTGATTTCATGATGTCGCTGAAGAAACCTCGACAACGTTCCGTTTTCTTGGTGGGAAGTTTTGCGCGAAAATGATTGTGGGCGTTCGTGAATGTGCTTGTTGATTTGGTTGGCCCCCAGAGAATGTCCCACATGGAGAAACAGTCAGCTGAGAAGAATGCGCACTGCTCTCGGGGTTTCGAGAGTCTTGAACCTTGAAATACAGGGAACTACAAAGCATCACGTTGGGAGTGTTCGAAAGATGCAGGACCTGCAAAACAAGTACCTTCTAAGGATCAGGGCGTCACGTGTGACGATAACGAGTTTCGTGATGAACCAGCCATCGGCGTGTTTCTCACGTCCAGAGCGCAATTTATCTTCGTCAGGGATGAACTCATTCGATAACCCGCGTTGTCCTTCTTGTCCACGAGAGTTGCCCAATGTTGCAATTGGAAACGAACACGGAGACAACCCAGGGGAAAAGGCAAGATTGGGGATTCACGGATGGGGCTCAGCTCCCTTTGCACCACCTGAGAACTCGAGATCTGTTCAAAGCAGCTTCTGTTTGGGACATCGTCGCTCTTCTGATGAGGAGGGGGACGGACCTGGTGTTACGACGATGAAACCGCAACTGATGTGAACTTACGCAACCAATATCAGCGTTGTGTGCAGCTGCCGAGACAGACCGTGCGACAGTTTGTGCACTTATGAATTTTGGAATGCGGTCCCGCCAGCTGAATTGTTCGTGTAGTTGTGAAGAAATAGCGTTATGCCATGGAAGCAGTGCGATCGTCATGAATTGACAACTGGTTGTGAGAGGCTGTTTCTTGAAGCAGATTACCCGTGGCGTTTGATGCGTGAAAGCAATTTTCAGACTGACACGGTGCGGCGAGAATTCCTCGACGAGACACCGCTCGCCTGTCATACGTCGTTTGTGCGTGTTGCCACAGCCCAGATTCATGCACTGAATGTTTGACAAACTCGTGCATGTCGCTCCTGTCAATGTTTTCATTTTTGGAAGTTATTTGAGTGAGACAAGAAGAAAACAGTGGCCAGTGTGTCTGATACTTCAGCACACTCGGACCACTGAACTTTCAAAATTTTGTTGCGTGGCTCGTGTTCGGCGAACAAACTGGTCAGCTTGACGAGGTCAAAGAGTTATGGCGACGCCAAGAGGTGGCCCGGAGTAGCATTCTCTGTGGCAGAAAAACAGACTTAAGCAAATTTGTTGTCGATCTGAAATCAGAAAATTTTTTTTGCCCTTGATTTGATTCTTTTGGTGTGGTACACACAAATGTTTCTGTGCTCAACACTGGTGGCGCGGTCTTGCCACGCAGTTTATTCCTCTTTGACAAGATCACAAAATGAGTTGTAACAATCATCGTTTCTGAAAAAAATACTTTTTTCTTTCTGCTTCTGGACAAATACAAGCTTTGCTTCCGTCTGTGGACTGGTCACAGAGAAGTAAGTAGATAATTTCTTTTTCAGGGGAACCAAATATACTCGTATTCTTGACCAACCCATTGGCCCAGGTCAACTTTTGTCAAGTCTTGAAACGCAAACAGGGGTGCAAACCATGCTGCAAACATGGGTGTGCCTCGCGTTCGCACATTGTTTGAAAAGTACCGTCTTTTTGCAATCCATAATTTACATTTGCACATCATGAGCTTCACACTGTGAAGATGCATGAGGAGCTGCTGTTCATCTCACATCTGGGACAAGATTTGAATTAATATTTAATGCAAGCGTATTACGATCTCTGGTTGTTCATATGGAGTCACCAGTTCGCTGACGCCTTTGAGCGCACGCAGAACATCCCCACCAAACGTGAGCACTACTCCATGGACACGGGCAGCTTGTATCGTTAGTACCGATGGTCTTCGTCGTCGTTGTGGCGGTGGCGGCAAAAATTGTCACAGCTCCACCATCAACGCAGGTTCCCATCGACTGCTCGATGGAAAGGGAGAGACCCCGCCACACTGCTTCAGCAGCTTCCACGCTTTCATGCTAATGCGCCTGCACAACACGACCAAGCCTATCCAGGCTGGCTCGCTTAAATTTTTTCCGCTTCTTTCACATGCTTCTGGTGCAAAAGGCGAGGGAAAGCGCAGAGGCGCAACCTGTTTGATGTTTGTCGGTGAAGCTGTCTTGAGTGTCGCGGTGTCCCGCCGTGGATCAGTCAGTGCCCGCTCGCTGGAGTGAGTGGCAGGCAACAGCTTATCGGATCATTACTGCACCATCAGCGTCAAGTGGATATGAGAGTGTTCTCAGGCTGAGGTCGGTGTCACGGAGGGCAAAAGGGCGCCCGCCCCCCGGACGTCGCACCCGACGAAGGATTGACGCGTTTCATCATTTGGCTGTGAATTTGTGTCTGCAATGAGTTGAGCCAGTTCTGCATGCGCACCCACCACCTGACTCTCACTGTGTTCAAGGGCTACTTTCTCAAGCACGTGTTGTACGTGGTCCGCAGGATGACACTGCTTGTTGTTCGGACAGAACAGGAACAATGTTCGCAGCAGGTACAATGCAGTCACATATTTTTCAATATGTAAAGTAGGAGTCACGATTCAGCAGCCCTTTGCTCAAAAACACGCCGCGAAAGGAGCAGAGCTGAACAAAGGCGTGGTGCCCAAGGCTCTACACAGACTTGTTCAGCGCTTTGTGGGTGGAATTTGAACGCTCTTTGGGGTGAATAGGATTTCCTGTTCTTCTGCTCCCATTAAAAGGTAAGGGAATGAGAAAAAACAGGGAAAAATCACTCAAATCATCGGATGTTTGTGACGCGCGCCAGCAGAAACGTGCAGGTAACGGAATGCGCGGTGAAGCTGCCATGTGTCCAGCTCAATGTTCAGCTTTGGTATTTCGACCCAGGACAGATCCGATAGTCCCAAAACATTCGCAAATCTTGTTTTGGAAATATTCAGCTGCATTTGAACGCATTCGTTGCAAAATATTGGTGTCGTATCAAGTGAATCCGATCTATGGAGTCAGATCGATCAACGTCACGTGAGACGTTCAGGTTGGAGTGAAAAAGGGGAATGCCAAAATAACATGTCTTGGGCAACACTGTGTGTCATTGGCAGCAGGTCTTTACGAACAATACGTGTTTGGGTGCGTCCACATTGACATCAACACGATCGACGTCTACTTACTGTGGTGACTTGCCAACGTACATTATCAATGCAAAACACGTCAAAGAAGGCGTGCGTCGATTCAAGCGTACATCTTCCCAGATGTGTGTCCATCATGCGTGGTACCTGGTCGTGTTACGTCGCTTTGAATTCCTCTGGCTTTTCGAGAGGTCGCTTGCCCAGCATCCAGACAACTTCGTGAGCTTCAAGAAAAAACATCGTTGTTGTGTGGATATGGATCCATTGCTGTGAACGCAAGTCTACAACAGTGACGACGTGACCAAAAAAACTTCTCATTCCCATTTGGTCCATTTTGCGTGAGATGAGATTTCTATTTTCAAGCACGCTGTGCCGATCGTTCGATCGCGCGCTTCTCGCGATCAAGGTGTTGTTCTGTGGACAGAGTTGGAAAAAAAGTATTTTTTTGGACCTGGCCACCACTCCCAAGACCCACTGCATACCTGGTTCAGGGTGGAACCAGTGGGTGAGATCCGCCAGGTGGGTCCCCTGCGTGAGTCCCACTGCTTCCGTGCCTGATGTCGCATGTTGTCACAGGGCACCAGAGATCGCACACTCTTTGATCTCAGCTCTAGTTCTGTTTTTCCGGACTTTTTCACTGCGAAAGAGTTTTCCTGCTTTGCACGTTGTTGTTTCTCGGAAGTGCGAATCCAGATTTCCTGCTGAAAGATCAGGTTCGATTTGGTACACTCACACCACTCTACATTTCTTTGGTTGGTGAGTGTGATTCGTTGGTTCCCCAATATTCTCAGATTCCGTCGTTGACTCGACGCGTTTCCAGATCAGTGTCAGACACGCCGTTCGTCAGCTCCGGCCTTCAGTTGGGGACCCTGGAAGTCGTTTGTAAATCGGCGCTTTGTTGGTGAAATGGCGACCAGGTGATTTGTTTCGGGCTGAACAGCAGTGATGTAGCGTTTCACAATTGTTGCAAGGTGAATATATTGATCGAGCAATGTTAATGGAAGTTTGTGTCTTGCACAAAGTAAAAAACCCAGAGGCTGATCGAGTGTCACTGGAACTGTTTTCAACCGTAATGTGGAGGTGAAGCTTTCAGGACTCGAGGCAAAAACTAACATCTAATTTGCGAATGGCGCAGGGCTCAATGCCAAATCCGGAGCTGAATGAGCGTCCATTTCTAGAGCTTCGTGTGTGAGTGAGTTGAGATTCACAATTCTTTCCTGTCTTTTGTGTCGTCTTTGGGCGGTGACCAGTGCTGTCAGTTTCGGAATTCAAGTTCTTCCGAATGTGGGGCAACCGTTACGCGGACAACAGGCAACAGCACGAAACGTCACCAGCAGGCCCGTTTGTATTATGGTGTCGGTGTCACAGTCAGAAACTGTGACACAGGATGGACTGGAAATTACTTTTGGAAATGGACAGTTTTGTGTGGAGATGTGATTGAAGAAAAATAGCTCCTTGGAGCTCGCGGTGATTTGAGGAAA
>JAAUXT010063438.1_pt1 | contig 23469 bp, 26 predicted proteins | sample 7278171 | NCBI WGS metagenome assembly JAAUXT01 (sample SAMN14350112, study PRJNA611818) | marine sediment metagenome | isolation source: surface marine sediment (1.8m) | place: French Polynesia: Moorea | collected 2018-08
CACACACACACACACACACACACACACAAAGTGCGGGCGTGCACGCAAACAGTGCTGCCGAAGGAAAACCGTGTGACCACGGACGTATCAACACAAAAAGTACACACACACACACACACACACACACACACACACACACACACACACACACACTCCGGGAGGCCCCAGACCCCACACACGCCTATTTCTCACAAAAGCCTTTGTAGGGGGCTGAATTCAACACTCTCGCCTTGACTTTGTGCGATTCCTGCTGTGTTTTTCTGACACCAATCTTTCATGCAGCCCGTGACTCTGTTGACGGTGCACACACGTTTCCCATTCCTCTGTATGTCGTGTGAATCCACAGGAAACACAGTATGTTCTGAACGTGTCAACAAATCCGCATCAACAGCAGATTGAGGGAACGGCACTCGGCAAACAATTGGATGTTTTTTGAAATGGAGTCAATCAAATCTTTTTTCCACCAGATCCAAGGGGGGCCTCCCTAGTTATGACTTTTCCCATGAGCGATTTCTGGAAAGAGTGCTTTTCTCCCAGCTAGGACTAGGGATTTTCCCAAAGTCAGATTTAGGATAGGAATTTGTCCTCAGTGCCAAGTTAGGATTTTGTCCCAACTACCAACAAAGGACAATTTTTTTCCTAAAGCCCACATTTAGTGTCCAAACTTTTTGTCCAAAGTCTGGGATTTAGGAGAATCCTAACTTGGATTTTTTTTTCGAGAAACACCCCCTCCCTGCATGGGGCTGGCCTTGACTCGACAACCAACCCTCCTCCTGTATTCGCACCAGAAGCACAAGTTGCCAGAAAGTGCTAATTGGGGTTTTCACACAGCAAGGGGGCGTCAGATTTTTTGACGCTGACGTCAAATTTGACATGACACCAATGAAGAGCGTCAAAAGACGGTCCAGTCTGTTTTTGCCTTCGTGTCAAAATTTTGACGCCGCGTCATCTGCGTGAACCGCCCCCCCCAATCTTTCAAAGTTTGTACAGCGGATTTAGGAGGCCTGGGAGATGGGCTCAGTTTGGCCTGGTCAGGTGCTCTGATCCCCCCCCCTCCCCGAAAAAAAGAAAATTGTAGTCTTGAATTTACGCTGCACCTGAACAATGACTTTCGCGCTCTCAGTCGAGACTGAGGTGCCCCCGAACCCTGGCCCGATCCTGAATCCGTAGCCCCCCCCCCCCAAGTGCTGCAAGATGAGCCTCACACGTGACCTTGATCCTGGATCCGCTGGGTCTGAGCGTGGATTTTCACGTGGCATGCAAACACCAAGATCTATCTGCCTTGAGCCATTGGACGACACCCGGGCACCAGTGTCTCCACAGAATTTTTTTAGGAATTGTTCACGTTTTCATTCACAGTGGCAATCTTGCTTTGATTGCAACTGAAACAAGTCAGGATTTTTCCCACTGTATCTCTCATTGAACAACAAGACACCATAAATTGTACATGTCTTGTGCATGTCATGGACTCCTCAGTCCAAGTGTTTGCAAAAGGGCATGATTCCTTTCACTCTGCAATGTGTCTGAGGCACATATTCCCAACAAATACCAAGAAAAGCAGTCATTATGGTTGGTTCTGCAATTGAAGACTTCACAATCCCTGACCAGGGCAGCAGCCTGTCCTGGACCAACTTTGTTCAGAGCACCACACTTCATGGTGTCAAGTACATTTCTGGAGTTGTCAAACTCAGAAGGTGAGTCATGAAGATCATTTATCTGACAGGTGGTCAACCCCACAGTCACAAAAGTTTGATAATTTCCTGAAACAGTTTGAATTGTTTATCACCACAGAAACAATCCACAACAAACTTTCTTGCTTCTCTTCTCTCTGCAAACCAGGTTTCTGTGGTGTGCAGCAGTGGTTCTATCCCTGATGTTTTTCCTTGGACAAGTTGGAAACAGAATTGCAGTGTATTTTCAGTACAAGACAAGTGTTAATGTAAAGGTTACCTATCCTCTGGGACTGGATTTTCCCACAGTCATCATCTGCAATCAAAACTCTTTCAGGTGGCTTGATCAGTCTTCAACTCAAAAATGTATGGCTTCAAAGGAATGACTAAACCTCACTGAAACCCACTTGATTCTTTCAGATTGACATCAATTGTGAAATGGAAACTTTATGCACCACTGAACAACTTCTTTTCCAGTGTTCAACATCATGGTCAGTGTGGCTCACATTGTTGTCAATTTCAGCTGTTGAACATGCATTTTCAGTTCCAGAAATGCCTTTTCTCAAACTGGCTGACACATACCCCTTTCTGTCTTTAAAGAAAACCTGTTGGACAGGATTGGTGACCTCAACATCAGTTCAAGAGACTTTTTAATTGATGCTGCACATCAAAAGGAAACTCTGATAGACAAGTATGACAAATGTTTGTAAAAGGGTTTGTAAAGAAAGGGGTTCATATGCAGGTGTATTCTGCACTGCTGAGATTTCTTGTTTTGTTTTAGATGTGTGTGGAAGAGAAAGCCTTGTAATATAAGCAAGGATTTCACAATGCAGTTGACTGACTCAGGAATGTGTTACACATTTAATTCTGAACCTCCTCTTGCTGTTGTGACCCAACCTGGTGAGATGTTGTGGTGTATTTTGTGCACAAAATAGCAACTCACAGATCAGAATACAACACTTGATTTTTATCCTTTGTTCAGGGTCTGACAATTCCCTCAGTTTGTTGCTCAATGTTGAGAAAGAGGAGTACACTCTGGGATCTCAAATTGACTTTGGTCTCAAGGTGGGAATTCCATCCTCAGTTTTATGTGTTGTGCATTTGTGCTGACAATTTTGATGTGACACAACACAAGTGATTTGGTTTTGAAGATCTTCCTGTGTGAACATTCTGATGTGATCAGAGTGGGTGACCATGGATTTGCGGTGGCCCCAGGACAACACATCCTCATTGGTGTTCATCCAACTGAGGCAAGTCAATCCTTGCTGTTTTATTTGCCAGAAAAACTCACTAAATACTGTGGCATTGGTTTTTTTGTTAAATGGGAAAATGTTTGTGCAGATTCAGGAGCTGCCTGAACCATATGGAGATTGTGGGGAGAAGAATCCTGCAGAGACACAGAAGTGCCACCAGATGTGCAAAACAAAGTTGATAGCTGACACCTGTGGGTGCCAGTTTCCAACATTATCCACAGAATACAACTCTTCAGGTATGAAGTTTGTGTCTCTCTCTTTGTCAGTTATGGAAGCTACACACATGATCTCTTGTCAACCTTCTGACTGTGGGCCAAAATGTAATTATGATGTTTCTAAGTAAACTATCAAGGTATTTCTGGAACAGATTTGAACACTGAGTGCAACCTCAAATCCACACTGCTTTGCATGAGAAAATTGTCAGGTGAGTGAAAACTTCTATTGGAGAGTTTCAGCACACAAAAAACAAAAAAATTCCAACCTCCAATGATTGATGTTGATTTTTTGTCAGATTTGGAGCAGCATGAAGGTCATAGTTGCCAGTGTAAAAATGTTTGCAAGAGAAGTACATACACACCCAGACTGTCATACTCAGAAATTGATCCAGAAAATTTCAAAAAATACATCTTGACTGATGACCAGAAGGAAAAATATCTGAAGGTGAGTCCTCTTCTGTTTCACAACAAAGACCAAGATAAAGAGAAATAGCAATGTAAATTTTGGTTACAAAAAAATTCAGAAAAAGTTGATAGAAGCCGTGGAAACATCACACCAATCAAGAAAAGAAATCGCCTCTGACGATCACCGAGTTTTGAGTCAGTTCCTCCGGACAACTCGGAGCTACCTGTCCGCACTGGAAAACAACCTGGATGGTGTACAGTTCCTCACCAGTGTTCAGGAATTGGAAGACATAATTGTGGTGACCAAGATTAACTTACTTTCAGTGAAATTCATTTTCTGTGTAAAAAAATGGAATGGTACTTTTCTGATGAGCTAAATTGGTGTTTGTTCACAAAAGTTCGTGCAAATATTGTAAACTCACACAAGACTTGCAAAAAATATTCACCATTGCACAACACATTCTGTTACAATTATTACAATTTTCATTTCTTCTGTATTTTTTTACTCATTTGATTTTTCTTGCAACATTCCAGAGGGATGACAGAGCCTTGTTTTACCTGAATGATCATCTGCTGCAGAGACACATTGACTCATTTGCCTTGCTGAAGGAAATGGTTCCTGTCATTTTCAAATTTTACACTGAAGTGAAGCAGCTATTGGGATGTGACTCAGATTGTGATGAGATTACAAAATTCTTGATAAAATGTCCTGAATTTATTGGGCTCACCAGTGAACATTTTAATGTGAGTTCTACTGCAGCAAATATGTACAAAGATAGCAACAGCATGTCAGCCACAAACTGTGTGAACACATCTCTGGAGTTACTACTTTCTCTTGAAAACTTTGAAGAAAAACTGCTTGATTATGACACTCAAATGACAGAGTTGCATGATGTTTTGTCAGTTTATTTGCTGTTCCTGGAAGGGTTTCACCGAACTGATTCATTTGAGGAGTGTTTGTTTCTCGTGGAAGATGCCTTGAATACAACAAACAATGCAAGAACAACTATTTCTCTATTGAATGAATTTGATCAGCCACAGAATTTGAGCAAAAGTGCGAAGATGTTGAAAGAATTTTTCACCTTTCTGGACCTGACGAAAAGTACCAGAAGGGACTCAGCAAAATGGAAGAATAATTGGGAAAATGTTTGTGGTTGGACACTGCAGCACACAAAGGATGTAAAGTATGAGATTCATTCAGGAAGAGAAAAATTATTGTCATGCAAAAATATCTTCAACAAAGCTACACTTTCAATTAGAATGCTGACAAAAGCTTATCTGCAAGGTCTCTCTGAGTACACTCCCACAATAGAATATGCCATACTGAGGGTGGAGAAATACTTGCAGCATGACATTCCCAAATTCTCTTTGAGAGAAACATTCTTGAGCGTCACATTCACAGAAGCAATGTCCACAATCAGGTCTTATCACCCATTGATGAAAGACACACAGTGATTTTAACATGAATACCTTTGCAGGAAGAAAATGTCTGAAGGAGGCTTTGACCAACTTCATCAAAGAGCCTCTGCTTCCCTTGACCTGGGATGTAATCTCCAAACTGGAAATTGTCGAAGAACTTCAAAACCAAACCAGTTCCACTTCAGTTGTTTTGACAAAGAACAATACTTACAACACCATCAGGCATTGGATTGACAGCTATTTCAACAGGATTGGTATTGAAGGTGTGAGGGGATTTGTACAATTGCGTACGATCATGGAAAGTTTGGTTCAAAGTGTAGACAAAGTAACTGCACTCATCAAAGAATATTCAGCACAGACAAGAATGGATGATTCTTACTTCATGTAAGGATTCATTGTTTCTATTTCTTTTGCCTGCTCTGAAAACTAAGGTTGTGTGACCTAACAAAAACCCAGTTCCCTTGAGGAAAAATGACTAAAACTTTTTGAGGAAACTTGCCAAGACTTGTGCTTTTCTTTGCAGGAGAAACTTTCTGAAAGTGGATATTTTTTACCCAACTCTGAGCAAGGAAATCATTGAGTACAGCCCAGCCTTTGAGTCAGGGAGTCTGCTGAGTGAGATTGGAGGGTTTCTGGGGCTGCTGCTGGGAGCCTCAGTCCTCACTGTGTGTGAAGTGGTGGACTATTTCCTGCTGAAGTGTGTGGCAAAAGTCAAAGGGCAGAAAACTGAGAGAACAAGAGTGAATAAAATTTGGGTCACAAGCAGACAAATAGAATCAACCAGATGGTCTGAATTCCCATGATTTTTCCCTTCTCTGTGAAGAGTGGGTACATACTACAAGCGGTTCTGGGTTTTCTTTCTGGAACTGCAGGCACACCTGATACTTGTGGTTTATCTTAGTCTCACATGTGCTTCGTGGTGGAGACACCCAGATTACTATGTGGTGAATTTGTGTGTTTTACACAGCAAAACTGCTTTGTTTTGTCAACCCAACTGGAAAGTTTCAGCACCAAACACACTGCAACCAATCACACAACTACACACTTCATGCCCATGCGCATACATCCAAGGACCAGCAGTGTTATTTGTAGTTCACCCTTTGAGGAAGAGGATGGAGTGGAGGAAAGGGGGCAGACGTAGATTGAGGTGGATGCTCATGTTCTTCTCATTCTCTGATGGCAAATTTTACAGGTGGTATTAGCATCCTCGTAAAGATGACACCCAACTGCAGAATCAACTTGAGAGCCATGACATGGAATCTTTTTTGAAATGGTGGTTGATCCAATTGTCATTTCTAATTTGTCATTGCTTGCACTGAACATTGTCAAAATAAATGCACTCAACTGCCATTTGTTGGTGGAATTAAATTTACAAAGTGTTGAAATGACCTATGTTGTGGATTTTGGTTGTTTGGGTGGTGTGGGGCAAGAACGTTCATTTCTGCAGTTGTACACACACCTGGTGGAGGTTTCTGCAAAACACCTGACACGCCATGGAAGACGTGGATCTACAGGAAGGTTTCTCCATAACACCCAATTTAGACCGGGTACCCCAGCGCACATGCACGCGAGGGTCACACACACACACACGCACACGCACACACACACACACACCACTCTCAGAGAGGAACTGGTGAGGGAGACACACACATACACGCACACACACACACACACACGCACACACACACACACATACACACACACAATGTGTCTCATACATACCGAGGTGAAGACAATGGGTTTGTGCAATGTTGTGTTTCACACTGACCTGGACCGTGCCACCATGATCATGGACGAGTCCCAAACCCTGCCGCACGATGGCACTGTGTGCGTCATGCGCCCCTTTTCAGGGGTTTTCACATCGGTGAGGTGCAATGACACACAACCATCACCCAATGTGAAAATCCTTTACCAGATGGAAGTGGACTGCATCCAGATGAACCAAAACACAATGGCTGCAAGAGGGCTGGAAGATGTGGGAACAACGGGGTGACAAGTCAAATTGATTTTTATTGGGGTAAAATTCTCAGTCAAACCTGACTGGGGCGCAGTGGGAGGAAAATGTGCTTTTTCTGAGAAATGTTCACTTCATTGGGTCAGGAACAGCATTGACAGGGTTCAGTGCACCTTGTTCTAATGAGTGGACAGGAAATCACACAATGACCCTTCCAGACCCTTGGTCAATAGACTTGTGTGATTGAATAGGAACCCTTTTGGTCAGGTGAAACCCCATTTCTACCACTTTGCGAGGACATGACAGGTTATAGCATCACAAAGAAATTTTAGCACAGACATGTACACCCTGCAGACAGACAAGTGTACGCAGATGCTGTTAAAGTGTCACTGTATATGTCTTGCAAAATGATGGAATGTCTTGAGAAAGAGACAAGAGATGATATAAGAGATGGAAAATAAACAGCCCAATCTGCGAAAAAGAGCTTGGGTGCATCAAGGCTTTTTGCGATCAATGCAGGTCTGCTGTGGATTTGACACAAGTCAGCACAGAATACCAACAATGCAGACAGACTGAGATTTTTTTCCTGATGCCGGAACAGAACACCCATACCCACAACTTTCAGGATCTCTGAAGGTCACTCAGGGACCAGAAAAAAGCAAAAGGACAATTTTCTCTGACCTTGTGTTTTGTTTGCCCCCAAAAAAGTTGAAGAAGCTGTGTGGTCAGTAAATGCTGGATTTAGCCTGAGTGAAAAATTGGCATGGCAGCAGCCTCCCAGGAAGACTCAACAATTCCTGACCAGGGCAGCAGCCTATCCTGGACCAGCTTTGTGCAGAGCACCACACTTCATGGTGTCAAGTACATTTCTGGAGGGCTCAGAGTCAGAAGGTGAGTCCAAACACTTACTTGAACAAAGTATTTTTGTCTGGTTGGTGTGTTTGAATTCCCATTGCAGAACAAGTTCTATCTTGCCAAAACACTTGAAACTTTTCCAAGAAAAGAATAATATCACTTCATCAAACTGAAACTTTTTTCTTCTGAAATTCAGGGTTTTTCTTTCAAATGAGGCACTTCCTGAATCAAACTGAAACATTATATTTTTTCTGAATTTCAGGTTCTTATGGTGTGGGGCAGTGTTGTTGTCTCTTTTATTCTTCATTGGACAAGTTGGAAACAGAATTGCAGTGTATTTTCAGTACAAGACAAGTGTGAATGTGAAGGTCACTTATCCTTCAGAACTAGATTTCCCCACAGTCATCATCTGCAATCAAAACTCTTTCAGGTAAAAATTTGAATGCCAAATGGTACACAATCAGTCAATGGGTAAATCTCATAACTCTGAGAGAAATTGTTTGTTTTTTTTTACTGTCAGACTTACATCAGTCAGCAAATGGAAACTTTATGCACCACTGAATAACTTCTTTTCTACTGTCCAGATCAATGGTCAGTATGAATCATTTCTTCAACCCAGCAACTATTTTGAGAGATGTATATTCTTTCAAGAGATTTCCAAAAAACAATGTTTTGTTTTCAAAGAAGCACAATTGGATGATGTTGGTGATCTAAATATCAGCTCAGCTGACTTCTTGTTGGATGTTGCACATCAAAAGGAAACTCTGATAGATAAGTATGAGAAAAACTGTTCAATGCAAATCACATCTGTTTGGGAAGTTCTTTTGTCCTCCTAGCATCATGCAAAACAATTTCAGGTGCATTTGGAGGAGAAGGCCTTGTAAGATAAGCACTGATTTTGCAATTCACTTGACTGACACAGGGATTTGTTATGCATTCAATGCTGAACCTCCTCTGGCAACTGTGACACAACCTGGCAAGCATCTGTTGTGAACATGATTTTGTTAGTCAGCACAAGAAAAAATTCAAAGCAGTTGAAGACTTTATGTTTCCCTTTTTTACAGGTTCTGACAATTCATTGAGCTTGGTGCTAAATGTTGAAAAGGAGGAGTACACAATAGGAACTCAAATTGACTTTGGTGTCAAGGCAAGAGCATCATGTTTGTTTTCATCTTTCCATGGACTAGCTCATTTTTAAAAATAAAAATTTCATCAGTTTTATTGCCACTTTCATAGATTTTCCTCAATGACCACTCAGATGTGATCAGTGTGGGAAACAATGGATTTGCTCTGGCTCCAGAACAACACATCCTTGTTGGTCTCCAGGCAACTGAAGCAAGTCAAACCTTTGAGTTTCTTCTTTGTTGCTTGTTTCTATGTGGGCACATAAAAATTCAGGTGTTTTGGCAGATTTAAGAATTACCCAAACCATATGACGATTGTGAGGCAAAAGACCCTTCAGAAGTTCATGAGTGTCAGCAGAAGTGTAAATCAAAGCTGGTGGCTGAAATATGTGGGTGTGAATTTCCATCACTGTTTGCAGACCACAACACATCTGGTGTGCACACTATTTTCTTATCTTGTCACAGTATTGGCTGCCCAATATTCATGATTCCATGAAACTAAAATGTAACACTGGTAGATTTTTGAGCAAATATCAATTTCTTTTTACAATAGATACCACCCTCATGTGTAATGTTAAGTGCACACTGGTGTGCATGAAAAAACTCTCAGGTGAGTGAACAACTTTGGTGTGACAGGCTATGTCTTGAATCAATAATAAATAATATGGTCATGAGTCTAATTCTTTGCATCAGATTTGGAGCAACATGAAGGTCATGGTTGCCAGTGTAAAAATGTTTGCAAAAGAAGAACATACACACCCAGACTGTCATACTCGGAAATTGATCCCAAAAATTTCAAGAAATACATCGAAACTGATGAGCAAAAGAGAAAACTTCTGCAGGTCAAAATTCTAACTTTCCAACTTTGGAATTGGAGAGAAGACAAAATCCAAAATTGAGTACACCCAATGTTTGTATTTTGCTTTTCAGGACAGGCTGGTAACTGCTGTGGAAACTTCACACAAAATCAGAAAGGTGATAGTTGACACTGATCGGAACATTTTGAACCAGTTCCTGATGAGAGTACAAAAGTACTTGTCCCATTTAGAAGCCACCATTGATACTACAAAGTTGCTCACAAGAATTCAAGGGTTGGAAGACATAATCCAGGTGAATTATTAAGAATGGCTCTCAATATCTCTTGAAGAGAACTGTGATGTGCTTTGTTTAAAACATTTGAAAATATTGTATGCAGCAGACATGCTCCTTCTGTTGAAATTTGTTTTTTCAAGTGAAAACAGATATTTCCCTGTATCATTGGGTGGTAAGACTAGCCAACATTGAGTTCACAACAATCAAATGAACTAACAATTTCTTGCAATTTTCACAAAGGAAGGTTTGTTTTCTCAGAAAGACGACAAGGCCATATTCTATTTCAATGAAGACCTGGAGAGGAACATGAATTTGTTTTCTGGGATCAAGGAAATGGTACCTGTTGTTTTTTATATTTATACCAAAGTGAAACAGTTGTTAGGATGTGAGTCAGATTTTGTTTGCCAGAGTGCCAAACTTCCAAGCAACTGCTCTGAATTTTATGATACTGGCAAACATTTTGACATGAGTTTTGGATCAGAAAACTTGACAAAACACAGTAAGAGTTTGATGTTCACCAAGTGCATGGATATGCTGCAAGAAATGAAGCTTTCTGTGCAGAGATTGGAAAAACAATTGCCTGATTATCAAAGACAAACAGAAGAATTGCATGAAGTTTTGATGTCCTTTTTGCTCTTCCTGGAAGGGATGGAAAGCAATGAGAAGTTTGATGTATGTTTCTTTCTCATTGAGGAAGCCTTGAATGTGACAAACAATGCAAGATCAATGTTATCTCTGTTGAGTGAAATATGTGTGTCACAGAATCTGAGTATATATCTTGAGATGACAGAAAAACTTTTGTATTTCATCACTCAGCAGCCCCATATAAGAAAGGACACTACAAAATGGGCAAATGACTGGGAACAAATGTGTGGTTCAGCACTGGAATTTAGAAAACATGTGAAGTATGAAATAATTTCAGGAAGAGAAATGGTTTTATCATGCAGAAATATCTTTATCAAAGTTGGATATTCTATAGAAATGATCCAAGCCTATCCTGAAAATCTTTTCAAGCAAGCATCCATAATAGAACATGTTGCTCAAATTACAAATAAATACTTACAACAAGACATAACTAAATTCTTACTGAATGAAAGCTTTACAAATCAAAACTTTGGTTTGCATTTGTCCCAGTTGAGGTTTATCCATCCAGTGATTGAAGGTCACAATACAGACTTAAAAGAGAGTGCCATTGCAGCCCAAACATGTTTCACAGAGGCTTTGGGGAAGTTTCTCAGAATGCCTGTCCTTCCCTTGGCCTGGGAGGTCATCTCAAAACTTGAGATTATCAAAGAGCTTCAAAACCAAAGCACATCCAGCCCTGTTGTTTTGACACAAGACAATATCTTTGACATATCAGCAGATTTGATCAACAGGTACTTTTCAGAGGTCAAAGACAAAGTTGCATTTTCAATAAAAAATGTATGTTGGGACTTGAAATATTTGGTGCATGATGTTGACAAAGTCAAAGCACTTCTGCAGGACTACTCAGCACAAACCAAAATGGATGATTCTTATTTCATGTAAGGATACATATTCAGATAATCATTCAGAAAAATCTCTGTCATTGTTGGTTGCAAGTATTTCCAAACACACTTGTATTCTTTCAGGAGAAATTTTCTGAAAGTTGACATTTTTTACCCAACACTGAGTAAGGAAATCATTGAGTACAGCCCAGCCTTTGAGTCAGGGAGTCTGCTGAGTGAGATTGGAGGGTTCCTGGGGCTGCTGCTGGGAGCCTCAGTCCTCACTGTGTGTGAAGTGGTGGACTATCTCCTGCTGAAGTGTGTGGCTAAGGTGAAGGGGCAATCAACCTGAATATTCAAATCAACCACAAGGCTCAGAGGCATACCTTATAGAGAACTGGTTGTCATTGCTGACTGACAATCTCTCCAAATTGTACTCAACAATCTTTATGTTAAATTAAAACGCACTAAATGCTAATATTAGTCTTGTGGTCTTTTTTGTTTGGGTGTGACCACGAATATTTCCCGCTGCAGAAGGGGGGCACAGGATGGAACATGTGGATCGTCCTTCACCAGGGGAAAGCAAATAGCTCTGGGTGATGTCTGCACGCAGGAGCAGGATGACTGGTAACGTGGGGGAGCCGTGGGGACAGGGGTAGACAAGAGTGAAGTGTGACTTTATCAGATTCTATTGTGATTGTGTGATGCAGAATGGGATATTCATTTCACTGTAATGATCTTCAAAATCATGAAAGATCTGAGATAAAAATCTACTCAGGCCAATGAGAACTTTATTTTACCATTTCACAGTCTCACCCCATCATTTTGTGAATAGTTTCTGCAGCTCCAGCATTGGGTCTTGAGAGGCTCACCTTTGCTTTCACCCATGGACTGACTGTTAAAGTGTCAAAATAACCCCAAAGGGGAATTCTTTTTTGAGGTCATGGGGCCACTGCTACAACTTGATGTCTCCCTTTTTTGTGCTGAGAAAATCACTCACACACACACACATACACATGCCCTGTTCCATGACCACACATACACAATAGAGAAAAAATGTGGTAGTCACACAAAAGGAGAGAGGTATTCAGCAGGCTGCAGGCATTTACTGATGGGGTTTGTTGATCTGTTGAAGCTGAACCACAGGAATATAACACCCACCTTCTCTTTCGTGCCACAGGAGCAGCACCTCAAAGCTTTTGTTGATGCAGATGTTTCAAATGTGTACAAAGTTGTTTGTCCTTGGCATAGGAATATGTCAGTGAGTTTGTTCTGTGAATTAGCAGAATGAGTGAATGGAGCAAACAGAGATTTGCTAGAACAAGAGACAAATGGTGCAGTGCAGGCAGTCAGGAAACAGTGCGGAACTTGGGAGTTTTTAAATGTCTTGGATAAAGACAAAAAGACAAAAAGCCTGTTCAACTGGTTCTCTCACTCCACAGTAAGACCCAAGGGATCCCAAGTTCTCTGCAATTCATACAAGGACCTTGACAAAAGGATTATTCTCAGAAACAAAATCCCTGAAAACACTGTGTTTTGTCTGAAGAAAACCATCTTCTGAAAAGTCAACATGATGACAGCTGCTGTTGAAGATTTCACAATTCCTGACCAGGGCAGCAGTCTGTCCTGGACCAGCTTTATACAGAGCATCACACTTCATGGTGTCAAGTACATTTCTGGATGAGTCAAACTCAGATGGTGAATCCAAACACTTCCAGAAACAAAACAGTTGTGTGTCAACATCAAACTTGTACAACATTCTCTGTGTTGTCAAAAACACCTGTGACTTTGTCAAACAAATGTCACTCCGGAATATGTTCTTCTAAAATTCAGGTTTTTATGGTGTGTGGCAGTGCTGTTGTGTCTCTCTCAATTTTCTTTGGACAAGTTGGAAACAGAATTGCAGCACAAGACAAGTGTGAATGTTGAAGTCATTTATCCTCCAGAACTGGATTTACTGTAAGGACGTATGGCGGTAGTAAAAGTGAGTAATGAGATATGCCTGAAGGCGTAGTCACATCAATATTTGAGAACACAAGTCATTATGGGTAAATCAGAACCATATACAAAAGGTACAGACAGATATGAATATGTATAAGACTGCCAAGAGGTAAAGCTGAATATGAAGTGCCTGGATGTAAGGAAGCAGTTGTGGGTCTGAATGAGTACTCATGGTGCAGAGTACAATCTCCTCTGTTTGCGCACAAAATGCTCTGTCTTTTGGTTAACAGACTGACACACCTCACTTGGACTCTGTCACAGCAGGTGAGATAGCTGGACTCACAGTGCAGGGATTGTACTGACATTTTTGGACCGGTATTCACACTCAGTTGTCATATGCAATCAAAATGCGTTCAGGCGAAAAACAAAATCCCAAAAGTTTGCAAACTACAATATAGTTGTCTTGAATCAGACAATAATGTGAAATAAGTCTTGACTGATGAGGAGAAGAACAAGACATTGCAGGTTTGACTCCTTTGTTGTTTTGGGTGAAACACCAAGAAGTCGTCTAAACAAAAGAAAATAAATCTTTTTGTGTCTTCTGTTGTTTCCAGGAAAAGCTGGTGCAAGCTACATAAACATCACACAGAGCAAAAGAGTATTTGGTTGTGAAAGATGAACTCATTTTGGGTGACTTAATTGAAGGAGCCAAGAAATATGTCTCCGAAAAAGAAGCAAATTTTTAAACTGAAAAATTTCCCTCCAGTAGGGAGAAAATGGAAGAAATTATTGCGGTAAAGGAGATCAAGAAATATATCACATCACTTGATTGAAATTATTTTTCTTTGAGATATTTTTTCTGTTTGTCCTTGTATCTGTACATCATGGTATTGAGCACATATCCTGATCATATTTTCAGAAGGATGACAAAGCATTGTTTGATCTGAATTACTAGCTGCACATAGACGTGGAGTCTTTTGCTTTGGCAAATATAATGTTTGCCCTTGTTGTTGAAATTCACAGTGAAGTGAGGCAGCTTACACCTGATTACAAATAAATGAACCCAACTTTATTTCACATATCTGTTTTGAACAGTTTCAAAAAGTGTCAAATTTACACACCTCACTTTTCATTTGAAAAGCAGCTAAATAAATACTAAAATTCACAACAATAAATAATCTAATAATTTCATGCATAATTACACACAAATGAATACAACTCTTGCCCAAATAACCATTTGAACACTTTCAAAAATGTGACATTTAACCCCACCTAAAAACCACATAAACATTTTCAAAAATCAAAAATTAAATGCTACCTCTCAAACCCCCATACAATACACAACAATTCATCAATATGCTTCCTTCACAAAATATTTGTACCTTCAGAGATATGGACCAATTTCTACCTCCACACCCCATGTTTTCCAAACTTCTAAATTTGAACTTTTTGTCCTCTTGAAGCCAAAACATTGAACTTTCCAAATTGCTTTCTGGAGCATTGTCCCCAACCCAAAATGAACCAAAAGAGCCCAAAAGATCCTAAATCAATCCTCATCTTGACCATGAAAATACTGTACACATATTTTGGAAGACCCTGTCTGTAGGTGATTTGATTTGGCTTGCATTGATTTGGCTCACTTTTTCCAAAAGCTCCCAAATCGCGTGACTCACCTCAAATCACCTAAAAACCTCATGATGGAGAGCAATAGCAGACAGGTCACTGATTGTATGGACATGTTCAATGGATTTCAGAAAATTAAAGGAAAACATCTCAATTATTACTCTAAAGTGAAGCATTTGCAAAAGGTTTTGTCAGATTATTTGCTCTTCTTGACAAATTGAAACAACCAGATGGTCTGAGTTCCCCTGATTTCTCCCTTCTCTGCACATACCACATGCTGTTCTGGTTTTTCTCTCTTGCATTTCAAGTAAACCTGACATATGTGGTTCATGGTGGTCTCACTTTGTGGTGGAGACATGCAGATTTGCACTGGTGAATTTGGTGTTTTACACAGTAAAACTGTCGTGTTCTCTCAAAAAAAACCATGAAGTTTCAGCACTAAATTACACTGCAACCAATCACACAATTACACATGTCATGTGCATACATCCAAGGACCAGCATAGTAAGGCTGCTATTGGAAGTTCATCCTCTGAAGAGGAGCAGGAGGATGAAAACTGAAGGAAGCAGATGTAGATACAGGCAGAAGTTCTTGTTCTTCTCATGCTGTGAGGGAAATATCACAGGCAGTAGTAGTCCGGTAAACATGACACAAGCTGCTCAATCACCTTCAAAGCTTTGTCTTGTTTTTCATCTGGTCACAATGGTTGATCCAATTTTTGTTTCTGTCTTTGTTTTTGTCATTGAACCTTACACTGAACTTTGTCCAAATAAATGCACTCAACTGTCATTTGTTGATAGAAGTAAATTTTTAGTGTTTCATTTGAAGTGATGAAATCATCCTTGTGTTGGTTTTTAGTAGTTTGGGTGGTGTGGCCAAGAATCTTCATTTCTGCAGTTCTGCATGACACACCTGGTGGGACACTGAATTTCTAGCATTTTCCTTCATCACTTTTGACACACTATGGAACAGGTGGATCTCCAGAAAGGTTTCTCCATGTCACTTGATTCAGACTGGAGGTGCAGTGCATATACAAACCAAAGTCATGTTGTGCCCTCACATGTGTGCCTCATACATGCTGAGGGAAACGTCAATGAGGTGTGAGTGGCAAGTGATTCACACTGACCACAAGTTTTGGAAACCAAAGCTACCATGATTATGGATGGGTCCCAACCCCTGCCACATGATGGTACTGTGTGTGTCATGCACTGGCGCACCCCCTCTGAATCAGATGAAAGTGGACTGCATCTGGATCTACCAAACAAAAAACAATGCCTGTGGAGATGTGGGAAGAACGGGGTGACAACTCAAATTGATTTTTGTTGGGGTAAAATTCTGAATCAAACCTGACTGGGGGTCAAGGGGAAGAAAGAGTGCTTTTCTGAGAAATGGTCATTCACTTCATCGTGTCCGAGACAGAGGTACTCCCCTCGCCTCTCCATGCCTGTTCTAGAAACAACATTTACAGGGGCCAGTGTTGTTGTTCCAATGAGTAGACAGGAAATCACACAATGGCCCTTCCAGACCATTGGTCAATAATAGACTTGTGTGATTGTGAGGTGAGAACCCCATTTCTACCAATTATGTAAGCATCTATGACTGGTTTTTGAAACACAAAGAAATTTAACTCCCAAATGGCGGTCTACACACATGTGTGCAGATGGGTGTTTCACTCAGTGCAGGCTCAATGGCAAGCTCAATGGAAATGCAACATTCTTTCCATTTTGTAGCAAAATTTTCAATTTTTTTCAAACGTGTCACATGGAAAAGATAGCAATACTTCTGTTTTACCAAACAAGTTGAAAAAATCTCAAAAAACGTTTTGTGTCAAAATTGGCAGGAAAACCCTGTCTACACACATGTGTGTAGGCAGGAGTTTACGGTAAACTGCACAAAACTTGATCACGCTTTGGGGGTTAAGCACACACATTTACACCATGCAGACAGACAAATATATGGAGATGCTGTTAAAGTGTCAATGTTTGTGTCTTCCAAAATGATGGAATGTCTTGAAAAACATAGAAGAGATGATGCAAGAGGTGGAAGACAAACAGTGCAATCTGTGAAATTTAAGCACTTCACTGCACCAAAGCTTTTTGTGATCAATGCAGATCTGCTGTGTCACACCAGAAAACCAACAATGCAGAGCACGATTTTTTCCAGTTTTCTTCTTGAGCAGAACACCCAGACCCAACTTCTCTTAGAACTCTGCAGGTCACTGAAGAACTAGAAAAGAAAAACATAGGAAAAATCCCTCACACTGAAAATGTTTTGCTCACTTAAAATGTTTGTGCAGCTCCTACTTGGAGGCCAGTACTGGATTTAGCCTGAGTCAAAAAATTGGCATGGCAGCAGCCTCCCATGAAGACTCAACAATTCCTGACCAGGGCAGCAGCCTGTCCTGGACCAGCTTTGTACAGAGCACCACACTTCATGGTGTCAGGTACATTTCTGGAGGGTTCAGAGTTAGACGGTGAGTCCAGACACTTGGAGGAATACAGCAATTTTGTTCCAGCAGTAAGGTCTGGTTGGTGTGTTTGAATTCCAATTGCCAAAACAAGTCTGTTTTGCCAAAAGCACTTGAAACTTTGTCAAAAAATCATATCAATTCATCAAATGGAAACTATATTCTTCTGAACTTCAGTTCATTTTTTCAGATGAGGCACTTCCTAAATCAAACTCAAACATTATTTTGTCTGAATTTCAGGTTTTTATGGTGTGGGGCAGTGTTGTTGTCTCTTTTGTTCTTCTTTGGACAAGTTGGAAATAGAATTGCAGTGTATTTTCAGTACAAGACAAGTGTGAATGTGAAGGTCACTTATCCTCCAGAACTGGATTTTCCCACAGTCATCATTTGTAATCAAAACTCTTTCAGGTAAAAACAAGAATGCCAAATGATGCACATATCCCACAGTGGGTGAGCCTCATAATTTTGAGAGAAATTGTTTGTTGTTATTTTTCTGCTTTTAGACTTACATCAGTCAGCAAATGGAAACTTTATGCACCACTGAATGACTTCTTTTCTACCATCCAAATCAATGGTCAGTATGAATCATTTCCTCAACCCAGCAACTATTTCAACAGATGTATACACTTTCAAGAGAACTTCCAAAAGCACTGTTTTGTTTTCAAAGAAATGTTATTGGAAAGCATTGGTGACCTAAATGTTAGCTCAACTGACTTCTTGTTAGATGTTGCACATCAAAAGGAAACTCTGATAGATAAGTATGGCAAAAACTGTTTGATAAAATTGAAATTCATCAATGAGGTTCTTTTGTGGTCCTGGCATTACACAGAATTTCAGATGTGTGTGGAGGAGAAAGCTCTGTAACATAAGCAAGGATTTTGCAATTCACTTGACTGACACAGGGATCTGTTATGAATTCAATGCTGAATCTCCTCTGGCAACTGTGACACAACCTGGTGAGCATATGTTGTGCATATGGTGTATCAATAGACCAACAAACTGCATAGGAGGAGAAGTTTTTTTTTATGTTGCCTTTTGCAGGGGCTGATGATTCATTGAGCCTGGTGCTCAATGTTGAGAAAGAGGAGTACACAATAGGAACTCAAATTGACTTTGGTGTGAAGGCAAGAGCTTCATGTGCACCTGCATCATTTAATTGAAACATCCTGTTCAAGAGACAACATTTTTCAGGTCTCACATTTTTCTTTCGTAGATTTTCCTCAGTGACCACTCAGATGTGATAACTGTGGGAAACAATGGATTTGCTCTGGCTCCAGGACAACACATCCTTGTTGGTCTCGAGGCAACTGAAGCAAGTCAAACCTTTGAGTTTCTTCTTTGTTGCTTGTTTCTCTGTGGGTCACATAAAAATTCAGGTGTTTTGGCAGATTCAAGAGTTACCCAAACCATATGGAGATTGTGAGGCAAAAGACCCTGCAGAAGTTCATGAGTGTCAGCAGAAGTGTAAAAAAATGCTGACAGCTAAACTATGTGGGTGTGAATTTCCATCACTGTCTGCAGATCGCAACACATCAGGTGTGCACACTATTTTCTTATCTTGACACAGTATTGGCTGCCCAACATTCATGATTCCATGAAACTATAATGTCCCACTGGGGGATTGTTTCAGCAAATGTCAATACATGTTTTGCAATAGGTACCATCCCCAAGTGCAATGTGAAGTCCACACTGGTGTGCATGAGAAAACTCTCAGGTGAGAGAACAACTTTGGTGTGACATGGTGTTTATTGAATGAGAAAAAGATAGGGATGATTCTCATTCTTTTCTCCAGATTTGGAGCAGCAGGAAGGTCATGGTTGCCAGTGTAAAAAGGTTTGCAAGAGAAGAACATACACACCCAGACTGTCATACTCAGAAATTGATCTGAAAAATTTTGAAAAATACATCTTGACTGACCAGCAGAAGAGAGCAACTCTGAAGGTTAGATACCTTACTTTCTTCTTGTGAAATCCTAGAAAAGATAAAGGCAAAAACACTGATTGTTTCTATGGTGGTTTGCAGACCAGGCTGGTAGCCGCTGTGGAAAGTTCACACAAAGTTAGAAAGGTGATAGTTGACAAAGATCGGAACGTCTTTAACCAGTTCCTGATGAGAGTACAAAAGTACTTGTCAAATGTAGAAGCCATCCCTGATGCTGTGACATTCCTCACAAAAATTCAAGGGTTGGAAAACAAGATTGAGGTGAATGAGATAGAATGTTTCTTGATAAGAATTGTGTTGCGTTGTGTTCAATTTTTGTTTTGAATCACAGCAAAACTGCTGCTTGTGTATTTTGCCAAGAGGAAATAAATGTTTGTGCCTCTCAAGCTTGGTTGGTCCACATCAAGTTCACAAATATGAGATGAACCAACCTTTTCTGGATGCTTTTGATTTGAACAAATTGACTGTTTCTTTTTCGCAGAGGGATGACCAGACAATATTGTATTTCATTGATGACCTGGCGAGGCACATGAATTCATTTTCTGTGATGACAGAAATGGTTCATGTTATTTTCAAACTGTACACTGATGTGAAGCAGCTGTTAGAATGTGAGTCACATGTGGTTTGTCAGAGTGCTGCACTGCTGAGCAACTGCTCTGCATTGTTGGAAACTGAGCATTTTGATGACAGTTTTACACCAGAAGACCTTCAAAACCTTAGCAACAACACCCCAGTGATAAATTGCATGAACATGCTCAATGAAATGAAGCTTTGTGTAGAGAAAGAAAAAGAAAAACTGCTTGCTTATGAAAAACAAACAAAAGAGTTGCATGAAATTTTGTTGGTTTACTTGCTCTTCTTGAAAGGATTTGATACTAATGAGCAGTTGGAGAAATGTTTCTTTCATACAAAAGAAGCATTGAACATGACAAACAAATAAAGATCAATGATTTCTTTTTTGAGTAAAATTTGTGTGTCTCAGAATTTGAGCAAAACTGTTGAAATGGCAGGAAAACTTATGTGTCTTTCAACTCAGCTGGATGATGTCAGAAAAGAGACTGTGAAATGGGAAAATAATTGGGAATCAATGTGTGGTGGGATACTGAAATTTAGAAAACATGTGAACTACAGAGTAACTTCCGGAAGAGAAAAGTTGTTGTCATGCAGAAACATCTTTATTAGAGTTGGATTTTCTGTCAATATGATAAAACTGTATCTGAAAAGTCTTTCTCAATACACATCCAGAATCAAATATGGGAAAGAGAAAGTGCTGAAATATTTGCAGGAAAAAATTCCCAAATCCTCATTGAGTGAAACCTTAACCAGCAACAAGTTCACAGGAGCAATTTTTGTGGTAAGGTCTTTCCATCCACTGATAAAATACCACAATATGGACTTGGAAGAGAGTGCCACTGCAGGTAAAATGTGTGTCAAGGAGGCTTCGGGGAAGTTTCTCCAAAAGCCTGCACTTCCCTTGGCCTGGAAGGTCATCTCAGAACTGGAGATTATCAAAGAACTTCAAAACCAAAGCATTACCAGCCCTGTTGTTCTGACCCAGGACAACATATTTGATACAACAGGAGACTTGATTGACAGGTACTTTTTAAATATTGAACATAATATTGTTGATGAAATTACCGAGATGCACTACTTGATGGAAGACTTGGTGAATGATGCTGACCAAGTAACAGCACTTTTGAAGGACTACTCAGCACAAACCAAAATGGATGATTCTTATTTCATGTAAGGATAAATTTTCAGATAATCATTCAGAAAATCTCTGTCATTGTTGGGCGCAAGTATTTCCAAAACACACTTGTATTCTTGCAGGAGGAACTTTCTGAAGGTGGATATTTTTTACCCAACACTGAGCAAGGAGATCATTGAGCACAGCCCAGCCTTTGAGTCAGGAAGTTTGCTCAGTGAGATTGGAGGGTTTCTGAGGCTGCTGCTGGGAGCCTCAGTCCTCACTGTGTGTGAAGTGGTGGACTATCTCCTGCTGAAGTGTGTGGCCAAAGTAAAGAGACAAAGAAGCATTGGAGCAAAAGGAAACCAAAAACATGTTTCAGGTGAAGGAAATGAAGGGACCAAATTTACTGAATTCCCTTGAAATTCTGTGCTTTTCAGGCAAGAAGAGCATTGGACAGGAGAGGGGGTCTGAATCACCTCAGCTGAAAAAGTATTTTCGTAACATCATTCTTGAAAAGAGCTGAAGTAAACTGGGTTTCACGCAGATTTTATCCCAAACGAAAGTCTGGTGCGAAGACAGCCACTAGAAACATGCAGCGGACCCTTACTCGCACGTGCTGTGACCGTATGTGTGTGTGTGTGTGTGTGTGTGTGTGTGTGTGTGTGTGTATGTGTATGTGTGTGTGCCTTGGTGTATGAGTCGGTGTGCATGTGTGTTCTCGTTTGAGTCTGTGTGCCTTGGCGTACGAAAGGGTGTGTCTGCACGCGTGCGTAAGCGTGTGTGGTGGGGTTGGTGTGTGTGGGCGTGCATGTGCGTGTGTGAACGTGAATGTGAGGCTTGGGCGGGAAAGTACATGATGACCCTCTGTATGTGTGTGTGTGTGTTGTGTGTGTGCCTGTGTGTGTTGTGTGTGTTGCGTGTGTGTGAGTGTGTGTGTGAGTGTGTGTGTGTGCCTGTGTGTGTTGTGTGTGTTGTGTGTGTGTTGTGTGTGTGTGCGTGCGTGTTGTGTGTGTGCTGTGTGTGTGTGCCTGTGTGTGTGAGTGTGTGAGTGTGTGTGTGAGCTCTACACCCTGACCCTGCCGACAAAGCGCTTCGGGACTCCACTCACACGAGACACACAATGAGACAGCACTCACTCACAGGACCACAGTCCCCAGGGCGCTTCCGAACACTTCTGGTTCTGATCAAACAATTCTGGTTCTGATTCATCACTTCTGGTTCTAATCAACACTTCCGGTTCTAATAAACTCTTCCGGTTCTAATCAACACTTCCGGTTCTAATAAACTCTTCCGGTTCTAATAAACACTTCCGGTTCTAATAAACTCTTCCGGTTCTAATCAACATTTCCGGTTCTTACCTGGAAGGTTCTCTCGTTCTCGTCTTCAGTGATGCCTGCAAATCAAAGGGAAAGTGTCGGACGTGTGGGCTCAGAGGTATGTGTGCGTGTGCATGCGGGTGTGTGCGTGGGTGTGCGTGTGTGCGTGTGTGTCTGGGTGTGATCTGAGTGTGAGTGATTTGCGGGAGAGGACTTGACGATCCTCAGTGTGTGTATGTGTGTGTGGTGCTAATGTGTGCGTGTACGTGCGTGTGTGCGTGTGTGTGTAAGCTTGAGGAGACTGACCTTGGGCACTGAGTCAAACTGCCCTGACACCACCTGCGGATGACCCCTTTACCACCATGGATGACCCATTTCTCAACCCCCCCCCCCGGATTCCCCCTTGACCAAACTGCCCACCCACCCCTCTGAGCTCACTGGATGACCTCTTTACCACAAGATCACCCCCTTGACCCCACCCCTCTGAGTTCACTCACCCTTCTCCGCGAAGTACGCTCCAGCGTTACAGATGAGCAGATGCAGAGGGAAACCTCGCGCGCGGAACTCTCGCGAGAACTGGACGACGCTCGCGAGAGACGCGAGATCGAGCGCGAGGAAGTGGACGCGGCTCCGCGCCTGCGCAGCGGCGGCGTCGTCATGGAGACGCTCGAGCGCGTCCGCCTCGAGACGCAGCAACGCCTGGGAGAGAGAAGAAGCAGTGACCCCCCATTCCACATCAAACGTACCCACACGTACGTGCAGCAAGGTCACAGGGCACCAAAAGTGGGTATCAGGCATGTGAAAGGAAAAGTAAATGTGGTAGTGCAGTATACACTGCCCCCCTCCACCTGCCCCCGAGCCCCTTCCATCCCTCTCCCCCTCCCCCTGCCAGACCCCCTCTCCCCACCTGAACCCGCCACCAGACCCCCCTCCCCTGCCAGAACCCCCCGCAGACAGCATGACTGGTGGAAGACAAGGAGGACAAGGAAGAATTGATGAACAAGGAAGAATTCATGACATTGACGATGCCGCAAGGGA
>JAAUXT010013518.1_pt1 | contig 23468 bp, 24 predicted proteins | sample 7278171 | NCBI WGS metagenome assembly JAAUXT01 (sample SAMN14350112, study PRJNA611818) | marine sediment metagenome | isolation source: surface marine sediment (1.8m) | place: French Polynesia: Moorea | collected 2018-08
ATTCTTGCCTCTTTGATCTGATCACCGGGTTCTTCAACTCAAATTGAACTCTCTTCCTCGTGTGCTTTCTCAATGGCGGGCAGGAAGCTGTGACATAGTGTCTAGACAGGCGGAAGAAGCGACCATCAGGGTTCCCGCCGAGGTCGGAACTACTTGTTGTTTCAGTGGTGTACTGAACCCCGCGTTCCCTGCGACTGGGCCCAGCGATGCAGAGTCGCCGCACTGCCCACTGTCTGACTCAACGCAGGTTCGACAAATACAAAATGTGTGCGTAGAAGTGTGTGTAAACGTTGTCCTCAGGAGCAGTCCAGCGCGGCCCCTCTCCCGCGACCGTTTTGTCTTTTTCGTGCTGTGTGAAAAGGGAACAAAACGACCGAAAAGATGGTTGTTTCGACGTCGCAAAGTTCACGTTGCTACACAAGGTGGGACCACGGGGAGCTGGTTGCCTGAACTTGAATTCAGTTACGTAAGGCTGTGCTGGTTTGTGCGTGTGTGTACGGGTACGCATGATTGTGTGCGAGTGTGTCCACGCACGTGTGTGCGTGCGCGTGCACGATGGTGTGTGCACAAGGAAGTGTTTGTGTGCGCGTGCACGCGCTGGTGTGTGTGTGTGTGTGTGTGTGTGTGTGTGTGTGTGTGTGCGCGCGCTTGAGTGAAAATCTGTGCCTGCTCATTGCGAACATGAAGGCGCGAGTATTGTGTATGCAAACGAGTTTTCAGTGTGAAGCAAACTGAAAGAATTTAAAATTGAAATGCAAACGGAAACTGATGCAGCACGCCAGCCCTGCTCCAGCGTTGAGACTTGAGGCCCGTGTAGCCACCGCCTCACGGTTCGAGCCACCGCCTCACCAGCTGCAGGGAGCGCACATCAACCCGAGCTGCTCCACACACAACTCCGCCTCGCTCCTCTCTGCCTCCTCACTCTGTACCCAGACAGAGAGAGACTCTCAACCCAAGGCTCCTGCAGGAGACAGTCAGTTTTTCCTTGGGCATTTTTGAGTGGATTTATCTTCCGCCTCTTTTCACAGATCTGGATTGTGGTTTCACGCGGCATAAGGCAGAGTGAAGGGAACTGTCAAACATTCCAGGTAAGACATGAACTGGTTGTGAAGTCTCGCCAACCTGAAGGAGAAACCCATCCTGAGGGTCTTCTGGATCTGTGGGTCTTCGGCTTCAAAACACGTGTTGTTCAAGTCAGGTTTTGTTCTTGTCCATTGCTCGTGCACGACTGCCTCTGAAAGCGGTTTTCACATTGGTGATGCGCGGTCGTTTTTCTGACACCAGCGTCAAAATTTAGTACTGAACCCAATGGCAAACATTTTGACGTCAACCGCAAAAAGCCGACGGCTCGTCACCCAGTGTGAAAAGCCCTTCACTTCAACTTTTGCGGACCGAAGAAAAGTCCGCCCTGGGGGGATAAACTCTTGTGTCCGGTCACGGAGGCTCAGGAACACGGACCCAGCCTGCAGCCACGTTCAGCAAGTGTGTATCCCCAGCGTGAACAAAACACTACACAACAGGGCTTCCGAAATTGTGCAACGCCTGACCAAAACTTTGTTTGTTCTTTGGAGAATTGTTCAAAGTTGAAATGCGGCGGCCTTCTCGATGACGACCGCACCTCGCGTGACCTTCTGCGCTGCGTGGCGCCTGACAGTTGTGTTGTCGCCGTGTGGAGAGCTGGGGATTTAGCTTTGTCCCTTTCACGCGGCGTCCCTTTGACTTTCCACATAAATTTTGAATTCGTTTGACACAGGAATGAGGTGAAGCCGGGAGTGAGCGAGAGTGAGTGGCACCTGTGTTTCCAGACAGAGCAGCCCAGCTGTGCATGGGGATGGTCCACTCCAGGAGCAGGAGGGACGGACCCAGGATCTGGTCAAAGGACAAACCCTTTGCGGGTGGCAACTTCGAATTTGAAACGGATATTTTTTTCGGAGGTCAGGGGGTGTGCTCCTGGGAGACTCTGAATCAGCCCCAGAAAAATGTCTCTGTTTTCCTTCATTTACGTCATTTGAGCAGTGACCAACTGCTGGTTCCGCCCCCGGGTCCACTCGCCAGTCATTAGCTGCTTTTACAAGTGAGAACACGGGAGGATAAGGCAACGCCATCACTCTTCTACCTGTGGACAGCAGGGACACAGGGTTTTGGATTCATCGTGCGTTGCGTCGCTGCACTGGTCCACGCCTAATTCAGCAGTTTTCACATCAGTGACGCACGGTCGGTCTCTTGACGTTGGCGTCAAAATTTAACATTGAACCCAATGGTAGAATTTTTGATTTCAGCCCAAAAATCTACCGCGCGTCACCCAATGTGAAAAACCCCTTTCGTTGTTTTGGAATGACGCAACAATTAAGACAGGAAATGTCATTCCGACCAACTATATGCGGCGCACTACGTGCGATGTCTTCGTACCTGAGGATTCTCAGGGTCACACAACATACAACATCGCACCTGCCTCAATATTTTCTGTACAAAGCGCCAAACAGATGATCGTTTGAGTGACAGAAGGGCGGGTTCGGTTCAGGGGACATTGCACTCGGCAACTCAATTCACGCGTGTTGCAGTAATTCGCGTCTGTAAGTGGTTGAGTCCCTCCCAAGGTACACAGCTTTCTCTCGAGATGCTCCACACAAGCACGTGGGATGATACCTGGACGTTAAATTAATCGCAGGTCAATCACGTGATGTCGAAGGTGTCAGTGCACCGCGTGCTCCATTGGGACGTTGGATGATGAAGGAATTCATGCAGCCTTGCCTTGGAATTTTGGAGGATCTTGGACAAAAGGAGAAGCTTTTCCACCCGTGGTATGTCTTTGGGAAGGAACGTACCTGTGAACTCATTTTATTCTGAGGTCAGGCGGGGCCTCGGTCTCAGGCTCAGGCCACAGGCTCCAGGCCCCAGGCCCCAGATCACAGCCCCTGGGTTCACTTGCATGATATTCACCGAATCGCAAGCGAGATCGTGTCTGAACGCTTACTTCGTCGCTTCCTGTGCATCCAAAAAACTCCTGGACACTGGAGATACAAACACAACCTGAACGTCAAGAAACCAGTTCTTACCGCAGATGCAACAGGGCAAGACTGAACTGAGTTGAGGAGAAGCTGATTCCTGCATGGCGCGCTTCGCTCCAGTCTGTGTCCAGCGCACGAGCTCCACCGGATGTTGGGACTGATTCCACCGGAAGTGGGGCTGATTGTGGAGAATCGTCTTTCGGCGCAATCAGGCACTTTCCCTGCGCTCAGCAGCTGGCGATGCATCTGCATCTGCAGGCGTGTGCACTGTGAAGCCACAACAATGTCAAAGAATACTGTCACGTGATACACGCATTTGCACCTTGGTTCAACCATTCAGTGTGAAACTATTGAGCACACTGGAGTCGTTGAGAGTTACATCTCGTACACATTCTCAAAAGTCCTGGTCACTGTTTATGTTTCCTTTCCCACTTTGCTATCAGGATGAAACGCACCTCATTGATGTGAGAAGGGTCTTGCGCAGACGGGACCTTTTTTACCAGAGCCTCACCGTCTGCAGCCCTTGTGAGATCAAGACCACTGTTTTGTGCAATACTTTCCAGCAGAAACGAGCGATCCATTGTTATCTTGAGCCAACGCATCTGAAGTGGCTCACGCAGCCACAAATTCGCTGCAGATGCGAGGAGAGGGCAATGGGTACGGCCGAGGAGCTCCCAAAGCGTTGGACACGCGCACAACTGCAACAAGGTACAGAGGGAGTTCACTTTGTGAAAGCTTGGGCTCCACGCAGTCCACTTCTGCTGGGATTCCGACAGTGACAGATCACGTTTCAGTCTCTCCCGCTGGAGTTGATGGGTTCAGCGAGTGGAGGCTCTGTCTGCGGGAGGTTTGGCCGCAGTTGTGAAGTGAAGGGGCTTTGTTATTTGAAGCGTATGGGCGAGGATCCAGCATTTGGTCCAAGGGTTGGATTCCAAGGGGAGGGGCCGATTTCAACTCAAAAACTTACTCAGGAACATGACACATTCACGAATGATGACGGCGCAACATAAGAAGTTTTGTTCAGTTTTCTCTTCGTGGTCTCTGGACCTATTCTTAATGTCTGTGTGTGTGCGTGTGTGACAGCGGATCCTGCGGACAGGGCAGGGTCGAAGCCCGTCGTCACCTGAGATCTCCAATTGCCCCGGGGTTTGGTCGCAAGATTTACTTTTCCACGTCAAGGTTGAATCGGTTCTTTTCGAGCCTCCAGTTTCCTCTTTCTTGTTGTCCGGAAGTTCACATGTCGCGCGCTTTGAGATCTTTCCGCTTCTGAGTGTGAGCTTTCTGTTGTCCATCTGTGAGTTCTGTGCAACGACAAAAGAATTTAAAGTCTCAGCTCAAAAGCCCGTGAGTCAGGAACGTTGGTCGCCTTCAGTCTGGTTCTGGACGTTGGCGATGCAGCAACAACTGACTTGTTGAGCGGTGCAATATTGAGCTCATCCAGTGTGAACCCAGCTCCGCGCTGCAACTTTGTAGCGCGTCCGCACAAAGAGAAAAGCAACACGGTATGCACAAGCACACAGGTACATGTTGTTGACAGAAAATAAACACACTGATATCAAAGAAGATTCCTGTGAAGCCTGTGCCCCCAGCGGGTCGCTTACTGCTTGATGCATTGCCACAAATACTGCACAACATAGACAATGGTGAAGAAAGAATACTCGCTTCTCAAGTACATTGAATACAGCAGGGCGATAAAACAGACAGCTATAGACCTCCCTCCAACTCCCACACTGTAAGCTTATGCGGATAGAGCAAATGCTTGTGGTGCACCACGCTTCGGTGTGGCCAGGACAGAGTGAAAATAGAATTTGATGATCTGGCCAGACACCCCAGGAATTGCCTTGGCGGATGGAGGCTTGGTTGGTTGGTTGGGGGGGGGGGAAGGGGGGAACTGATGGATAATTGGCGCTTCAGAACCATCCAGTAATGTACTGATGTACTGAGCCCAGGTACTGCAGTGATTTGTTGTGTGACCATTGTTTTCTGTCAAAAGATACAAAACGTTTGACGTGACCTTCTTGTACCTGGGGGTCGTCGCTCTGTGTGCTGCGAATTGCGAAGCGAACATTTTCCTTGTGTCTGTGGCATATGCACTGACATGCTGCCCCATAGGCAACGCCTGAGAAATTTGAACAGTAACTTCTTGGTAGCAGGTGCCCCGAATTAATTGATGCCAAGGAACTGAGGCGATCAGGAGCCACAGACTTTGATGTGAAACCTTCGAGTGCAAATTACGGGACTCGCTTCGTGGAGTGCGTGCCCCTATTGGATGAAGACAGGGACCTCACACTCTACAAAAATGGTTTCGGTGGTATCACGCTGTGACTTTTCGAGACCTTTGGTCGAGAAAAGAGTTGTTTGATTGAACAGGAACTTTTCTTGTAAGGCGAGAACCCATTTCTATCACGATGCGAGCACATGCGAGAGGTTTTGAGATCGTAGAGAAGAAAAAAATTACTCGTGCGCAGTCCTGAGGGATCCATGGGTTGATCGTTTTGGACGTGTGTGCGTCATCTGGGGTGACACTCGTACCTCGAGTTGTCTGCGGCGGGTGAAATGGCCCTGGGGCCCAGTTCCCCAGGGTCAAAGGGAGCGTCTCGTCAGCTTCAGCGATATCTCATCTCAGAGAGGAAAGGATAGCGTCAGCCTTGGGTTACTGGCCATGATGGAGGAAGGCACAGGTCAAACAATCAAGAGACAGCGAACGATAACACAACAGGATTCAAAAGCAGATCCAGAGCCAGGGACATGGTCCTGAAAGTTGAGGCCTGCCGACCAAAATGTTGTTGCACTGGAGGTCAACCCTTTGACCACATACTGGGTCCACTTCTTGCACTCACATCTGAGAGATCGCTTCAGTTTCTTGTCTTTTCTTTTGAAAACAAAGAATGAAAGGGCTTGGGCTTTGAACTTTTCCTCACACAAAGCAGAGTTTAGCATTCCACTGTCGTCAGTTGCCAACAGAAAGGACACGGGATCTCCCCAAGAACCTCAGGCAGGTTAAACAAGCTCGTTTGTCTATTGTGTTCAATTCCTGAGCGCATCACTCAGGCCAATTTGTTGTCAGGTTGTCGCTTCTCCTCCGTCGTGTTGATGCGATCAAAGGACGGAAATACCCTGCAAAAGAACCCCCCGGCCATGATTCGCCAGTCCCTCTCCTCAAGAGTGTCCAATGAGAGTCGAGTTGATAAATCGCACAGAGACACCAAATGTCTAAACTACAAACGTGACCTTTGCAGACGTGTAACTGGAGAATCCCTTCTATCTCTGTTGTGAGTGTGGCGTTGTTATGGAGATGCTGTGGTTCGTGTAGTCTGGGTGATTGTTGTGTGAATCTGAAGCGGTGAGGAGGGTATCTGGAGCGGGGTAGGTTTTGACGGGGCAGGGTCTGGCAATAGAGTCACGCTCGAGCGGTGGATTTGTAATTCGCAACCTGCGGCTTTTGCCAACTTGCCTGCTGCACCTGATCCATGGAGAGGCTTCGGAGGCTCTGATGTCGGAGGAGGATGAGCTGAGAAAACCACACTCGCCTCGGGGGCGGATCCAGGGTTTGGTTTGAGGGGGTGGGTGACCCCCCCAAGGATTTCAAAATTTAAACTTGGAATCGTCATTGTCGTTTCGTATGCCTTTTTTGGGTGTTTTGTTTGGGGGTTGAAGGTCGGTTCCCAGGACCCTTTGGGTCCCTTGGGCCCCTGAGCCCCCTGAGCCCCTGGGTCCCCAACATCCCTGGGTCCCCTCGATCCGCCAGAAACACCTGAGGTGGCGTCTGGAGAAAACGAAGTGTCTGTCGTGTGTAGAGACAAGGCGATCCATCCACCCGCTGAAGAAGTAATTTCACTAGAAAACCTGCGACGCAGTCCACATCGTGTTTGGTGTGCAGCGCGTGTGAGAATGTGGACGCTGTCAGTGCGAAAGAACAACTGACCAAAAACACCGCGGACCAAGGGCTCCAAGGCTCGACTCCTGATCTCGGGAAAAGCCAGGCACCAACAATTTGCTTTAGCTTTGTCCAGTTTTTCCAAAGCGTTGGACACACGAAGTGGATGTGCTTCACACTCGATGTGTCGTGCATTGGAACGGGACCAGACCAAGGCCCAGGAACATGTTCACAGATGCAGTCAGCGGATGACGCTTCCGGTGAGAATCACCTCCTCACAGATTAGCAGCTCCAGCTGAAGGAACAAAAGAAGGTGGATCATTGTTGTGAATCAGCTCGGTGTGTTGGCCATGCATGAATCCAGCAACACAGCTTTGCTTTGCTTTGCTTTCCATGCGCAGGGCCTGACCCACCCCAACTTAGCTGCTCCCCCGACAGAGACAAACGGGGCTGCGGTATGCCCTGTGCCTCGCCAACCCCACTGATGTATGTTTGACAGCTCGATGAGCGCTTTGCACAGCTCAAGGTGATGTTGCTGCGACGGTAGAGGTGAAACAGTCACGGGATTGTTTGGCTTCTCAACCTGCATGATCTCCAACACGTTACGGAGGTTCAGCAAACACGTCCGCTCCTTTTCCAACGTACCCCAATTGCCAGATCAGTGACACAGATACCATTTGGCTACTTGTCATTGCTTCTCACCTGCTCATGTGATGCAAATTTGGCTATCTGTGCCACTGATCTGGCAATTGGGGCACTGCACGTGTGAAAATTTAGCGGTGCTGAACCTCGCCGTTGTCTCAATGCACGTCTGTATTGAAACGCTGGGACCACGTTGGACGCATCACGTGTTACGTCGACGTCAATGGCGACGTCAAGCAGATCCGTGCCAGTTATCCGAGAACCAGGTCACTTGTCATTGGCTCTCAGTTCAAGCATGTTTATCTGTGACAATGATCTGGCAACTGGGGCACCGTACAAACTGACAATCAGGGATGGCAAAAACTCGCCATGAGGGGGCAATTCTGCAGGGACCTGTTGACTTGCACGGATGTGGTGACCCCGGCCTGGGTGAGCTGTGGACCTGACTGGGATCACGTGTGGATAGTACTCGTGTTCATGAGTCAATCATTCACCCCATCAACTGCAATTGCGTAACTCGCAACTGCAGTCAAACATGATCTGTTGTGAGCCTTGGCGCAGGTTACACCCAACCAGATCCATCAGTTGGGACGCAGTCTTTAACCCTGTTGCCAGATCTGTGGCACAGACAACCAATTGCACTGAAGGTCAACATCAACATCGACATGAACCGGAATCACTGACCTGGCAATTGGGGTAGGCCGCGCGATCTGCTCACAACTCGCCAAGGACTCGTCGTTGCCAACGCATTCAGATCTGGGAACATTGGCCTTTCTCTCTTCGTGGGGGAAACGCCTGTGTACGGGGCCAGTGTGTTGGTGCAGTTGTGTCGCGTTACGCCGCGTGCGGGGAGCACACGCTGTATCCACACAGCACCCCGGGACCCACGCTTTGCTCTCCAAACACGCCCTTCACTCAGGAAAACACGCACCGGAAGCACCACCAGACACGTGGACCAGAAACACGTGCAAACAACCAGGCCCCAGGGGACCCACAGACCAGAGAGTCAGGGGCTCTGGACCAAGAGACTTGGGGGCCTGGGTCCAAGGAGCCATGGGGTCTGGCGACCAGGGGGGGGGGGTCACTGGCGGGTCAGGGACCATAATGTCACGCCGAACATGACAAATATTCGCTCGCTGGGCGGGACTCGAGTCTTTTTTTTGGGTGGGGGGGGGGGCGATGAGGGAAGTCCACCTGGATCAAATTCTGGGTCCGCCCTTCCTGGTTTCTGGTCGTTCACGTGTATTTTCGTGCCATGCGAATATTGCGAGGGAGAACAGAAGGAAAAGCAGGTCCTGCTTCACACCAGTGTTTGTTTCATGCAAGGTCAATGCACAATGCTTCTGTCACGGAATTATTCTCAGACAGCACGCACAGAGGCAACGTGAAAGGGGCCTTTGGCGTTCATTGGTCCCTGTTTCTTCTTTTGAAAAGTACATCTGCTGCAGAACAGTCCATCACAATCAACTCTCCGCGGGCACGTTGAACAAGACTCGGTCCATCCATCAATCTCCTCTCACAGAGCTGCTCCAGATCCGTTCATTCTCTACCTGCCCACAGAATGAGGTGCTCCGTGCCCCCGACACTATCATGTCTGCGGGTGATACATCATAGACCCCATCAGCTGCCGTAGAACCAACCTTCAGGTTCAGTTATGAGGTTTTGTATTGAAAATAGAGTTGTAGCTGCAGGAGCAGTGAATTTTTGTGACATTGTACCGGAGTTGGTAGGTTTTTTGCCCGATGGAGACATGCAACAAAGCGCAATAGAAGTGACAGGCGCAGTGAGGGAGACAGATGTTGCGAGCGAGGCAACGGGGGACAGAAGCAGACTCGGGCAACAGAGAAGAGAGAGAGAGAGAGAGAGAGAGAGAGAGAGAGAGAGAGACAGACAGACAGACAGACAGACAGACAGACAGACAGAGAAAATTACTGAAATGGATGGAGAGAGAGTGAGGGTCACGTTGAGACACGGGGAGTGCATGAGAGGGAAAGGTAAGGGTGGAGACAGAGAGAGAGAGAGTGAGAGAGAGAGAAGAGAGAGAGAGGACAGAGAGAGAGAGAGAAAGAGAAAGAGAAAGAGAAAAAGAGAGAAAGAAAGGAGACAGAGGAAAAGGATTGAGACACTGAATGACCGAACAGACGGACAAACAAAATTGCCCTGACACGAACACACCCTGCGTGAAAAAAACTCCGAAGTTCAGATGGTGTGTTCCTGGCCTTCTGCACGTTTCCCTCGAGTCTTCTGTTCTCACAGTTTCCGCTGAGCCCGCTCCGCTGCGCCTGGCGACAGGATGAGTGCGGAGCTAATGAAACAATCGCGCTCCATCTGCATTCCAGATCCTCACGGATCCGGTGGCTCCACATCAAAAGAAACACTGTTTATCAGCAACAGGCCGCGGTATCCAGGGCGACGGGGCCGTGGCAACTCGGGTTGTGAAGAGCAGAGGAGGATGACTGAAGGAACTGTGGAGACCTGCGCTGAACGCAACAGACAGTACTCAGAACAAACTCAAACTACCAATCTGAATGTGCCTAATTATGGGTTGCATCCAGTTTCCTTTTGGAATTTGTGAGGAGAAATTGCGAGAAAATTTCTTTTCACGTAAGATCTGGTTTTGTTCCGTGCTCCTCCATGTGTTGATACAACTTTGTTTTGGGGTTGCTGAAAACACACTTGGTGGAAGGAATCTGGAGGCAGTCTGGGGACTGGATCCACCGCTGAACTCGCAGGACAGAGACAAGGGGCCGAGATACAGCAAGAGCCTCGCATCGTCACAGAGGCGGCAGAGGGTCCCAGGAGTCCACCTCATCCATCGGGCCCCAGTCCTCCTGACTCCGGACTCACGAGGCTTCTCGGCTTCACTCACACTGTTGATGTCGCTGGAGACCTGAGTCACACTGGGCACATCCATGGTGGAATCAGGATCTCGTCATGTATGGAGGACCCGAACCCCCCCCCCCCCGGTGAGTCGACTTCCACGCCCTCTTGCATCACACCTTGCTGCGACACCCTGCAACGCTCGCACTTAACGCCACAGTGTGAGTGGGTATCGTTTCCATCCCAACATGCGTCGCCCCCTCCCTCGCAATGTGCCCGAAGCAACCGGGTGGTTCTGCTCCTCACAGCTGTAGACAGCTCTGCTGTGCTGCGGAAACTTCAACACCTTCCAAGATGTGGCAATGAAATCGGCATTTTCAGTGTTGAGATTCAGTGTCCTTTTCCATGTAAATGTGGCAATTATCCAGTGGGGTGAATGTGACAAGTTTGACCTTTTGATTTCTTTTCTAATTTATGTGCCTTCCGCTTGTTTGCAGGGGACTGGAACAAGTGGCGGCAAGCAGTTGTGGCATTTCCCCCCTGCACTGTTTTGCGTCTCTGCCATGTCGAGCTGTCTGTCTGAGGACCTTTTGAAACTGCAGTGGAATGAGGCACTTGACGTGTTGTGTCTTGAGAGCGTGATGTGCGGAGTCTCGAGGAGCCTGTGGTGCTTCTCCCACCTGAGTCTGTGGTTCTTCTCCCACCTGTTGGGCACCGCGCAGCAATCAACGCGTGGAATTCGCGCTCGTGTCGGAAATAGCGCGGGATCCGCACGGGAGGCTCACCGGGGCTGCTGCAGGGGATCCGGGGGATCGACGCTCACTCACACAGGTGGTGCGTGGGAGAGGGAGCCTGCAGGGGATTTCCCAGCAGGAAGGGAAGCAGGACTGCAGTGAGAGAAGGTGATGAAGCAGTTGATCTGGCCATTTTCACCTGATAATCACGTGACATTATTTGCAGGATATGATCAGAAAAATGATGACTTTCACTGCCCTGGAATTTTTGTGTTGTGCTCTTTGCAGGCATCAAAGTCATTGCCCCACTGTGCACGTACCTTCCCCCTGTCTCCCGCTGTGCTCGTGTGACGGTTTTCGTCCAAAGATAGATGCAACGCACACGGGGAAAAAGATACGTCTCAAGAAGTTCGTCCTCGTTCTGTACTCGTCACTGATTTTCACACGCACAAACAAACGCATCTCGGGTTTCAGAATCACCGTTTTCAGGCCGCGTTCACACTGCGTCTTGGCGACGCAGCGTCCATTGCCCAGCGCACGCATGCGCGAACGCTACACGCGACGCACGTCACGCGACGCACATGACGCGACGCACGCTGTGAGATACGCAAGGGAAACAGGAGATAGCAGTGATTCAGTGGGAGATAACACAGATGGTATCACGTCCCTATCTGATATCTCTCGACAGCAGCTACGTTACACCAGCTCAGCCTCTACCCTTGGATACGTTTTCTCTTCACACACACAACAGGCCTCGGATGGGGAAAGAAAACAAGGAAGAAAACAGCTTCAGTGATGGAGCAATCAAACCCAGCAGAAAACACCTCTCTCCTCCTCCTGGCCCGCACCATGGATGACGGCGCTTTTTGAGTTGATGGAATTCGTGCACAACTCTGTTTTGCACAGAAACAACATTTGAATCATTTGCCGGTGAATTACTGAGGGCAACAAGTCTTTTCTGCACGCAGATTTGCGCAGAGACAAGATGTGACCAGGTTATGGTCAGGGGAGACTGGCTTCCAGGGCCCCTGGATCCGCATTGGTCCCATCCAGTGATTATCTGTATTTTGTGTGGACGCCAAGGGTCCGGATCCCTCCTGTTCTCCACGGGCTTTTCTTCAGGGACAAGTTCCAGTGTTGAGATGGGCCCGTGTGCTTCGGCCTCAAAATCTCTCCTTTACTCCTGTCACGAGGCGGAAAAAACAGCACTTGAAATCTTGACAGCCACATTTCAACATTTCTTGTTTTTGAGACAGCACGTGATGCGAGTCTGTCGGAGGCAGCGCGTCACGACAGCACGTCAGTCTTCAGCCCCTCAAACACCTGCCTCGTCCTCTTCGGTTTCCTGTCGCAGCCTCGTGTTCTGTCGTCACGAACGTCTCGCGTCGCAACGCAGGTCGGAGGCGCCGAGTGGTTTTGAAATGAAGTGAGGGGACGAGGGGGACGTCTTACATTCTCTGCCGCTTGACGAATCACAAGCTCTTCTCTCAGTGCAAAACAAACCACAAACAACGGGGGAATCTTGTTGGGCTGAGTGTGTCTGTGGTTCAACGCGGATCAAGCCCGCAGGGCAGTGGGTGAAAATGACCCTGAGCCCGAGAGCCCAGGGATCACCTGACCCTGAGTCGTGCAGGTGTACAACCTCCAGCGGATGCAGGGTTGACGTTGTGGAAAGGCCTGATCAGAGGCAAGAGTGTGGGAGCCATCACTTCGATTTCAGCACTTCCGGGCGGATAAAGACACGGAAAACACAAACGAAGACAGACAATGCAAAAGCTCAAAACTTTGGTGACGGCCCTCGGTTCGTGGAACAACAAAATACGAAAGAGCAACAATTTTCTGTGGTCTCTGGGGCCTGACCAGTGTTCGTTGGTGTTTCGTTGTACCTCGTATCTCTTGCGAACTGGAGACCTACCTTCCAACAGATGCTCCTCGTGATTCACCGGAAGTAGCAGCTGAAAACAATTTTCAGCCGGAGCCTTTGTCATGAACGCCCGGTCTTGACCTTCCAACTGAGAGCGAGGTGTGGGTGTGGTGCTCCCTGGTGTTCCCCGGGGGTTTCCCCGGGGGTTTCCCCGGAGATGCAACAGGTTTGAATCGAGGACCCTCCGTGGAGTCCAGATGCGCGTAGGGATGCGAGGCCTGGGGCCGGTGCTCACCGAAACAAGAAGCAGCTGACTGTGAAATTGTTTCCAGATTCAAGCAAGAAGTTGCACAACCTGCTTTTGTCTTTGTGTACAAGATGGGAAGTTTTCAGACTCAGGGAACAAATGGAGCAAGGCCACGACAAAGGATAAGCGATTCTGTGTGGTTGGAAATTTTTGACAGTTCTCTGCACAAGTTGTATTTTCGTATTTGGTGCGTGAAAACGTTCACGTGAACATCGACTAATGTGATTCAGATGAGAGACACAGGGTCAGACTTTTATTTCAGCTTGACCAAGGCTCATCTCGAAAGAAACTTTCGCCGCGAGACACGTAGCAGTGTTCTATTTGGTCAATGTTCCTGTGCAACAAAATTCACTTGTGTCTTTGCAGATTGTGCTGAGAGATGGTGAGAAGTAGACGTTAGAACACACAGGCAACAACCAGCAACAACAGCAGCAGCAACAGCAGTAACAGCATCAGGATGTCGCGCGAGCTGCGTCGCTTCGACATTTCGTTTAAGAACCCGTCTGCGAACTTCAGCGCGGGCGACGTCGTCTCGGGGACGGTGCACATCGACGCCGGGCAGGACATCAAACTCAAGGGTGAGTCGGGCCGCGCTCACTCGGGGGGGGGGGAAGAACACCCGTCGGGAAGCGTATTCGGAGGATAAAGACAGGGGAAACACAGACGAAGACAGACAATGCAAAAGCTGGGGATTGACACAGGGGCTTGGGCCCCTGGTCGGACCAAACCCATCAGGAGTTGAACCGTTTTTCACCAACGGCAGGCCTGGGGATCAGGGACCCTGATCGGGCTGCGTTCTGTGGTGGAGGGCTCAAGGGAAGGCCCCCCCCCCCGGTCAGAGATTTTACAAAGCGGAGGACCCAAGTCCTTTCCTGGCAAATGCAGCCCGACAGGGTGCCAGATCCCTTGACTGTGCCCCAACCAAACACGACCCGAGTGGGCCCCTGGCCCCTCTTTCATCACGGATCCTGACCATGGAATGTTCGAGACCCTGGGTGTACCCCTCGCACACGCACCCTGACCTCGGTCCCTTATCTGCGAGCTCTAAGCTCGTACGCAGAAATGCAGCTGAACCAGGGCCCGCGGTGCCGGGCCCCCACTTGAGGAGACAGGGCCTCAACCAATGAAGAATGTTTGTCCACCGAATGTTGCGACATCAAGCACAACATTTCGTTTCCCCACGGTGTTTTCGTGTGGGTCGGGTCACCCACTTTTTGACCAAATTCGTACGTGGGTGTGACATGGGTCTTGTCTCCGAATCAATCACAGGCCACTCACGTCTTACGAATCGACGCAGGACACAACGCACGGTGTGCCAAGTGTGAACCAAGCCCAACTAAGGGAGAACTTGTCGGAGGAGATTGCTTGTGGGAAAGGAGAACTGACACCACAGTGACGGCGACTTTTTGCCTGTTCCGTGCGGGAAACTTTCTTGGACGCAAGGAGCTGTGTGGCAATCAAGTCGACAAATCTTTGAGGCTCAAAAGGACAAAGCGACCGGAACGACTCAAAACACCAGCTTCTCTCCATCCTGTGCTGCAATACCTCGGGTCGGGACCTGGGCGATATGGAAAGGGCGAAGCATGGCCCGAGCCTTGTAGGAACAACGCATCGAGATAGCGCCTCTCCACACATAGGAGACGCGTATCTCAGTATCTCAGTACCCCGCGGGGGCCTCTGGTCTCAATGGGCTCTTCACGTCAAGGGCACGAGCAGTCTCAGGGCCATCAAGCGCTCGTTTCAAAGGGGCACTGAAGAGAGAGAGGCAAAGAGGGGTGAAGGGTGGAGCTTGACTTTTACGCACGCTGTGATGCTTTGAAACGGAGTGAAGAGCGAAGGAGCCTCCACTTGACTGATGCACGGGCGGAATTCTTGTTGTGTTGTTCTTAGTTCAGCACGCAACGCAATCACAGGGGAAAGGACTCGGGACCCTGAAGGTGTCATGGTCGCTCTTGCACATCAGCTGGATGGCTCACACAGGGTGACACCAGCCAGTTGGGTACAGTTGTTGCACGGAGTGGTGGGGAAAATTCTCACCACTGCTTGGACTGCCTGTTGTTTGGCTGCGAGGTGTTTTTGTCGTTTTGCCGACCGAGCTGTTTCTATCTCTTCTGATTCCTGGTGTTTCGAGACCTGCCCTCAGCCCTTGCTCCGGCGGATCCAGGATTCGGAGCCTCCTCTGGATCTGCTCGCAGCCCGTGCTGATTCCCGCAGTTCGTGCGGAGGAATCCATCGCCACTGGACGCGATCTCTCGCCTTGATTCACAAACGATACACACGCGCTGATGCCTGTTTCACGCTGGATGCGCCACACAGCGGTGAATCGATGCCGTTGAGACGCTCTGCATCGTGAATCTTGGATCGAGGTTTGTGGCCTCCGTCGGCTTTGACAGGCATCTCGAAGCTTACTTTGGGGGCAAAAATACCTTTGGGGGATGTGTCGGGGGTTCAAGCTCAATCCCCAATGTAAATCTGCGAGTCGACCAACTCCAAGGTAGTTCGCAGCACAAAGCAAAATTTGGGTGCGGAAAAGTTCCGAGAGACGTGGCAACCTCAAACGTGAAAAAGTTTTGCACCTTTGGCACAAAATCGGGAGGATGGGCAATGTGTGTGTGTGTGTGTGTGTGTGTGTGTGGCGGGTCGGCCCCCCACCCCTGGACATATTCGATGGACGCAGCGCAAAACGCTCCCAGCGTGTATACCTCACTCCTGTGAGGATAATACCCGTCCATACCTCCATTATCAGCCGGTCTGAGCAGACTCGCCGCTATCTCCTGTTTATTTATCGACTTCACCAGACTCGCTGTTTTCTCTGCGCTCGCGGAAGGAGAAACGGATCGGGCTGTGGGCGCAGGTTTATTTTGGCAACTCGGGGCCCGCGCCTCGGCAGTAATTATCACACAGAGACAAAGCTCCCGCTCAGCAGGGGGCCCCCTCCTCCCGCTCCTGCTGCGCCTGCTGCAGGAACAGGTGAATCTGCAGGGGCGGAGCCAGAAGGGCAGATCTGAGCCCTCCACCCCCCACACATTTTGCTTCGACAGGTGAATTTGCAGGGACGGAGCCAGGAGAAGCAGAAAGCCCCCTGCACTGATCGTCCTGCTCCTCCATTTCCTGCTCCTGCTCCTTGTCTCCTGCTCCTGGTCCTTCGCCTGGTCCTCCCCTTGCTACTGCAACAGCAGGTGCAGGAAAATTTGCAGGGACGAAGCCAGGTGAGGCAAGAACAGGTGCATCAAGGGTCTTGGCGTTTGATTGTTCCTTGTGTTCTCCAATTTAGATAGGACGAAGGTTTTCAGTCTGATCTTTCACGAGCACTTCTTCAGAGTCAGCTTGGCGCAATGAAATGTTCCTTTCTGGACTTGTGATCAGCTTCCAGTTGAAGAGTAAGAATCAAAACTTGTCAACTGAGGCGACTGTTTCTGCAGCGTCCCCTCGTGTTTGGTGGACGTCATGAACATCCCAAAGGAATCGCATTGCCCACAGTCAGATCCAGGGTCTGGTCCGCAGGGCAGGGAGGGGGTTCGAACCCCCAGGAGCGACTTGGAACAACCTCGTCTGTGAGTAAGGGATCCCCAAAACCTCAACCCTGCATCAACCCTTGGCCCACCGTGGATCCACTCTGATATCCAGAATCAAATCAGTTCCAAAGTTGTTGACTTCAACTGACAAGGTTCGTCTTCAGCTTCTGGAGGAAGAAGCATCGCTTCGTCTTGCGCCGCATTCAGCACAGAATTAATTGCGCGGCCTTGTTTATGTGTCCGGGGTCTGTATTTATTTCTGTGTTGCTGATGTGAGAAAACATCTTCCTGCTCTCCTCGCAGCGCCAGAATAGTGGATGATGGAAAGGCTCCCGTCGGCACCAACGTATACGAGCGAGTGGAGAAGCGAGGCAGGATTGGGCTGTGCAGGAAGCACCCGAGATGGGAACTGACTGAAGAACAGGGGGACCCAGACGCGTTGAAACCAGGCCCGCGTGACCCACCACAAAAAGAAAAGGGCCAATAGGTCAAGGTTGGAGTTCGCCACACCCAGCAGGGGGCGCCCAGTTGAACACATTTCGGGGTCTGCGACGTTGAGAGACGTCTGATTGTCTGTTCACATAACACGCGGAATTCTGTCCACACGTCCAGCACTGCTTGTCAATTGGGGCGATGTATCTCATGTAACTCACCCTCAACCTCTTGTTCTTTGCACTTGTGCGCGCGCGCGCGCGCGTGCGTGTGTGTGTGTGTGTGTGTGTGTACGACGTCGTGGTAAATGCTCGGCGCTCAGATTCGTCGACAAGCAAGTTTTTCGTGCAAATGGACCAAGATCTGCACAACGGTGGAGTCTACTGCAATGGGGCAGGAACGATTGAATGATCATGAGTCCATCACGTGGCAATCGTCAGTCACGCGTGTCATAGCATTGCAGTCTAGATCTACTGTCTGACCAAATGGTCAGTGCTTGCTCCAGTCACTCGCAATTTGGCAAGTGTCAACATCAGGAAGGGGAAGCCACCCCAGTTCTGCACACGTTTTCAGATGAGCATCGCGTGTGTCGTGCAAGAGCTCTGACGTTGCGGGGGTGATGGACGTGCACACAAGCACGTGCACACGAAGCTGTTGTCACAGAACCTGGGAAACCACAAGTATTCTGGAGCCCAGAATCCATCTCAACTGGAAGAAACTTGGTCCTGAGGCGCTCCTCACACTGGGCGCGTCTCGCATTCTCAGAACCAAGAACACAGTGCCCATTGAACGACATGCAGGAAAGCAACAAGCGACGCACCACCCCTCCCTCCTGTGTGAACGGTGCCTCTGGTGGAACAGTTGCTTCCAGTTGCGGTTCATTTATTAAAAGGCTCTGGTGTTTCCTGCCCAGAGTGAAACACGAGTCTCCGGCTCAACCCTGCCGCAGCGGCGGCCGACCCTGCAACCAGCGCTGTTTGTTTGTGGATTGCGCCTCAACGCCCAAAACTCTGGCAAAACACCGAGGGGAGCTGGAACCAGAGAATGGCTACATATGTTCAACAGCGGCTTGAACAAATACCGCAGCACCGGGGGGCCAGAGCAGAAAAATGGCGCCAATTTCTTCCTCTGGAACTGTCCATTTATCGGTGTTTGCTTTCCGGAGTTTTTGCTCACCGATCTGAAGAAAACTTTTTCTGGACTTTTTGTCTTGTCTTTCGGTGGATTGTTTTACCCTGTTCCAGCAGGACAACCTTGAAAGTTTTCTGGGGGGAACTAGGGGGCACGGGGGCCTCCAGCCCTCCAGAATAATTGCACCTTCTCCCATTCCAAACAATTGCGCCTCAGGTTTGGGTCCCCGAACACCGGGGTTCTCCAGAACTGTATCCATTGGAGATCACGGTTCCCACAGGGTTCACGAGCACAGGAAGCGACGGACACGAACGCGTGCACGGATGCGGAGTGAACCTGGGATTCCAGAGCTACCCAAGCACGATTCCTGGAATATCAACCGACACTCAACTCGCTCATTGTTGGAACCCTTCTCCAATGTTCAGTCCATCTGGAACATCATCCCGGCATCTGGAACCCCTCTCCCGCCGACTCTGATATTGCCTTACGTTTTATTGTCTGTGTGAACCGAACCGGGTTGGTTGGAGAAATTGTTTGTTGCGTAGAAGAAAAAAATAGCAGCGGCATCTAGACTGAGGGATTCTCGAGGAACCTGGACCAGACAAAGAGCGCTGGGTTCAGTGCAGAGTCAGTCAATCGCCCCAGATTCTGATCAGCAGAACCAGTGGAAAAGGGTCTGTGGAACTTTCCTGAACTTTCTGCTGTGCCGAATCTGATGCCTGTTTCGGACGGGTTCACTGCCTCCTTGCTCATTGAACAGGGTTGAAACGCGGGTTCTACCACGCTGCCGTCACAGAGCATCTCGTACGTGACCTCATTGTGGCAGAAGTGAGTTCACCCACTGCGAAAAAGGTTCCTGTTCAATCACACAACTCCTTTCTTGACCAAAGGTCTCGAAAAGTCATTGTATGATTTCAGAGGAACCATTTTTGCAGCGTGGGTGAACCCTTACAGCACGTACACAGCGACAACAGAGCGACCAAGGCAGCAATGCGCACACGTTTCAGCATGTCGTACCAGAAGCGCCAAGAGCCGGGCGAACATCCTGGACCGCCAGAGGAGCACAAGGGTGGGGCCTGGGTGTGGTCAAGAAGAAGGAAGCGCACGAAAATTTTCTGCAACTGATTTCCCAAAAATTGCAATGACTGGTTTTGTGTGCGTGTGTTTTCCTACGGTCAGAAGGCTTGCTAATTTTACTCATTGTCTCCTTCCTGTATCCACCTCTAGAATCCTGCTCCCCTGCGATTTTCACTGTTGTTTCTTCTCGTCTCAGGAGTGAAGTTCGCCCTGCAGGGCGTGGGCCGCGTACAATGGGACGAGAGCAAGTCGTACACCAAGGGCACGTCGAGCAACCTGTCGCACAAGAACATGGAGGTCTACCTCGACGAGGTCATGATCATGCACAGAGGTAAGCAGTGAGCGTTGGTGGGTGAGGGGCAGGTACATAATGTGAGTGTGCTTGTGCCTGTGTGCTCGAGTGTGTGTGTGTGTGTGTGTGTGTGTGTGTGTGAATTTGTGAGAGGGTGTGTGGGATCTATGTGTGCGTGTGTGTGGTGTGTTGCTGAACAAGTGATGGTCAAATGTGCGTGGAATGAGTGATGGGTGGGCGTGAGATTGGCATGTGAGGTGGGTGTGCGTCCGTGGGCGGGTATGTTCGTTGGATGTGTTGGAAGTGTGTGGGTTTGTGGGGCATGGGGTGTGTGGGGGATAGGTGTGCGTGCAGGATAGGTGTGCGTGTGTGGCACAGGTAGGTGTGTGTTAGATGATTGCATGGCAGGGGTGTGCGTGAGATGGATGTGCGCGTGCCAGATGGGACGAGTGTGCTAGATGGGTGAATGTATGTGGGGGTTGGGGGGTACGGGTGTGCAACAGAGGTGTACGACAGGCCTTTTGCTGGATGTGGAAATTGACCTCTCCTCTGACCACAATCATATATCTGTGCATGATGATCCTCAACGCATCTCTCTTCCCTGCAGCTGAGGGCGGCGTCCTGAAGGCGGGTAACTACTCGTACCCGTTCACCATCCGGCTGCCCCCGTTCCTGCCCGCCTCGTACGAGGGTCAGCACGGCAAGGTCATGTACTGGGCCAAGGCGTACCTGGACCGACCCTGGAAGGGGGACACCGAGTACAAGAAGTCGTTCAACGTGAAGGGGCTGCTCGACCTCAACACTGAGGCAGAGGCGAAGGTAGTACATTGGTACACGCACGCATACCACACACACGCACGCACACACACACACACACATATTGTCACCCTCCCTACCGACCACAATGATGACCTCTGCAGCTGCTGTGGAAGATCATCACACACATGCACACACACGCACATATAGGCGTATGCACGCCCCCAACAGACCTGGACTTGTGCACACGCACACATTGAGCACACACACGCACATCTACGCCTGAGCAGGCGAAAGAGTATCCATTGACCCAGCGAGTGAACTGCTAAGTCGATCGAGGGATCCCACACCCGTTTATCTTCCAGCGATTTGACCTTTCACCCTGCAGCCCAACAATAGCTACAGATGTTTGTCCATCCTCAGTGCTCAGCCCCACCAAGTGGCCAGTTTCACACTCGACGCGTAATGTGTTGCAGCCTGCACCGTCAGCAACTTTCTACTGCGTCGCCCATTGCGGCCTGAACGATTTTGGCGCTGTTCGATTTTTGAATCACACGGAACAAACACTTGGTGGGTCCCCCCCCTGAAATGCCGTTTGATTTGTTTTGTCCTCACTGGTCCTTCACCATGGACAAAACCTGTTTACAGTTTCACGCGTGGTCCCCGTTTTTTCGTCAGCGTTTCTGGTCCACAAATCGAACTCCACATTTGACAGGGACGCTACACCTGACGCAACGCTTCACGCGACGCTTTGGCGCAACGCCCAACGCTTCCCATGTGAACCAGACCTGAGCCCTCGTACCCCACTCCCAGCTTATTTTCGTCCTTCCGCAAAGGTTAACGCGCAGTACATCACGTATCGGCGCTCGTTCGCGCACACACCGGCCTGATGAATGGGATCCCAGCTGCACACCGGGGCTGATGGATTCTCGACACACAGTGGATCCCAGGGGCAGATCCAGGAGTGGACTGGGGGCCGTCCCCCTGGAGGACCTGGCTTCAAGTTTGACAAATTTTGCGTGGTTTACACTTGTTTTGTTTTGCTTGGTGAGGGAGCACTGACCCACAGGGGTCCCTGGACCCAGCAACCCACAGTGAAGGGCATGCAATGAAGGAATGACTTCCTCGTTGGTGCGAGAGACGCACGCAACTGTGGACATGGTGGTCAAGAAACGAAGAGGTGAATCTCAAAGCAGCTTATTCTGTCCACATGCCATTCTAAGTCCAAGGTTCAAGATTTGTGGTCGAATTTTCAAGTCCTGTTCAGTTCTCGCCAGATTCAGGAAGACCCTACACGTTTTGTTCGCATCCTGTTCTCATCCCTGCATAGATTCCGTTCCAGCAGAAACCGGAGCCCCCTTGTGTAGTTTCAGTGTACATCTGCACTCGCGCAAAACACCAACACTCCCAGAACAAAAGATACAGCCACAAAATGTGGCGCTTCCACACCAAGTCTTCAACGCTGCTTTTCATCTTGAACAGCCAAACGAACAATGCCACAGTATCCAGTGGGTCGTTATCTTTTTCGCAGTGCACAGGTGCATAGCCGTTGTGGACCACCCACAACACACGTGCACGCGCAGCCAGCCCATTTCACACCTGATGCGTCGTTGCACAATGTCCCTCCAAGTACAAGTCAAGCAATCGGTCCAGTAATCCCATTGACGTGTTCAGGATGGCAATCAGTGTGAAGCTGGCCGCAGCATGCAAGTGCTATCAGAGTACGAGCGTACTGCACCCCATGCAGGACAACGACTGGGGAAGTTACGTGTACGCGCACGTCAAAATTTCGCGTTTTGCTGAACCTGCATGACGACTGTTCCAGATCGCAACGCTTGTGCAGTCAGTGTGAAACAGGCTGCACTGCACGGACGGTATGATATCTCTCGCTGCAGCAGTATCCTCATTAGCATCTCCCCCTCCCGCTATTGTCTGCATCTGGACGGAGAATGCGAAACGCGTGTCTCGTCTCATAATCCTGAATGGGTGGATGGATCGTTCGAATCCAGCATGCAGTCTTTACCTCAGCAAAATGAGTGCGATCTTGCTTCGTGCAGTCAATGGGATCTTCCCCACGACTCAAAACTTTTTGGTGACAAATGCAGAAAACACGCATTTGGCACCTGAAACATCTGCTGAGTGTGAATTCAGGCTCGGGTCTGGTGGACAGGGCCCGCTTTCTGGTGAACACACACACACACACACACACACACACACACACACACACACACTGGTCCAGTTTGTGAAGACACTGAGTTTGTCGCGCCACAGCACGCCGATAGCGTAGACGGGGACGCCCGTCGCGACCATGAGGATTCCCACAAATACTCACGCACACACAGACACTCACACACACACACACACACACACACACACACACACAATGTTCCCACAACATTATATATCCATCCCAAAACTGAATTTTGACTGAATTTTTGTTGTTTTTCAGAGTCCTGTGGAGGGAGTGAACGAGATCATGGCCGGGTCGCTGTGCTGTAAGTCGGGTCCGGTGTGCGGCTCCATCGCCATCTCGAAGCGAGGCTACGTCCCCGCGCAGAACATCCCGTTCCGAGTCAGCATCCAGAACAAGAGCAAGAGGAAACTCACCTCCGTCAGGGTCACGCTCACACAGGTCAGGGTCACGCTCACACAGGTCAGGGTCACGCTCACACAGGTCAGGGTCACACTCACAAAGGTCAGGGTCATGCTCACACAGGTCAGGGTCACGCTCACACAGGTCAGGGTCACGCTCACACAGGTCAGGGTCACACTCACACAGGTCAGGGTCATGCTCACACAGGTCAGGGTCACACTCACACAGGTCAGGGTCACACTCACACAGGTCAGGGTCACCCTCACACAGGTCAGGGTCACGCTCACACAGGTCAGGGTGACGCTCACCCAGGTCAGGGTGACGCTCACACAGGTCAGGGTCATGCTCACACAGGTCAGGGTCACACTGGTCACACTCACACAGGTCAGGGTCACGCTCACACAGGTCAGGGTCACACTC
>JAAUXT010064279.1_pt1 | contig 23451 bp, 23 predicted proteins | sample 7278171 | NCBI WGS metagenome assembly JAAUXT01 (sample SAMN14350112, study PRJNA611818) | marine sediment metagenome | isolation source: surface marine sediment (1.8m) | place: French Polynesia: Moorea | collected 2018-08
CAAGCCAAATCTGAGTGACCCAAATCAGAGCAAGCCAAATCAGAGCAAGCCAAATCAGAGCAACTGAAATTTCCTCAAATCACCGCGAGCTCCATGGAGCTATTTTTGTACTGGAACCACTGAATAGGTGACATGCTGCCGACCAAAAACAACAACAAAAACAGTCGGTACACTGTCCGAAATGGTGTTATTCACAAAAGGTACAGAATGCTGTCAATTCAGAACTGTCAGATCTTCATGAGTGTCCTTCAAAATAGTTCCCTTGGTCGGCCAGACAACACCTCCACCTTTTTGGCCACGATTCTAAGATGGCACGGCTGTAGTCCTGTGACGGAATTTGGGCGATTTCCTCTGCAACAGTGTCTTTCAAGACTGCCAGATTTTGGAACCTGCACCCCCTGAGATTCTTCTTGATCCTGTGGAACAGCCAGAAATCACAGGGGACGAGGTCAGGAGAGTAACTGGGCTGCGGCAGTCTTGACCATCCAAGGTTGTCCATCAGAGTGAGAGTGTTTGTCGCAGTATGTGGGGAAGCATTGTCCATATGGAGCCACTGCCTCCCGCGCACTGTTGCTCTGGGTCTGCGCACCCTGCAGGCAGTGTCAAAATGTCTGAAGATCGCCTGGAAAACGTGCTGGTTCATGGTGAGTGGCCTTTGGAGGAATTCGTAGTACACCATCCCCTGGGTGTCGAAAAATGCCACCAGCATGACCTTGGCTGTCGACATTTCTCTCCTGGGCTTCTGGGGTCTTGGCTCATCTTGCCGCATCCACTCCCGCGAGTGCACCTTGAGTTCCGGATCATAAACATACATCCAGGCTTCATCCATGGTAATGACATGTCTGAAGATGCGTGGGCAGTTGGATTTGAGACAACACATGAAGTTGCACACCCTCTCCCTGCGCAGGCGCTCGTGGTCTTGGAGGAAATGGGGAACAAATTTGGCACATTTCTTCACCAACTTCAAATCTAGAGTCAGAATTCTGAAGATTGTTGTTGCCTTGATTCCGGACTGAACACTCATCTGTGCCAAGGAGATCCTTCTGTCCTGTGCCACCATGTTCTCCACCTGCCAGATATTAGCTCGGCAACGCCCTGTTCTTGGTCTCGGAGATCTTGGTTTGTCGACCATTTGTGTGCGTCCTTGCTTGAACTCACAAATCCAGTGGTAGATGCTTGATTTGGACAAGATCCAGTCGCCATACACTTGCCGCAGACTTGTCTGAATTTGGGTAAAGTTCCATCCAAGTCTGACACAAAACAGAATGTTTATTCTCTGCTCCAACTGAGTTGTCACACCCTGACATCGCTTCATGGTCACTTTGACGTCTTCCGGTGAAGTTGTGCAAAGAGCGCAAATCGTCCCGCACTGTGTGCCGACGTCTGACCTTGTCTGCTGTCGCAGACAGTAGTCAGAGTTCGGGCAGTGTCCTCAAGAAGCTGATCATGGTCGCCGAACATTTCCAGCCAGAAGTGAAAACACCCTCGTACCTTGTTCTGGCTCCATAAGAAGCCAAAATGTTGGTACAGATCCGCAGGTGGCCCCGTGCTGGAGAGTTCTTGGATGACGGGTCTGGTAGACTCTTACGAGTATTCCAAATTGAAATCGATCTGGTCTGGGTGTCAAGATCATCTTGGAAGCAAATCATTCTTGCACATGCTGAGGCACAAAGTAGATCTAATGCATGGGGGGTCAATTTCCTCGAGTCAGTTGGGGGGGGGGCGACCCTGGATTTGCCTCCCAATCTTTTCACACTGTGGACACACACACACACACACACACACACACACACACACACACACTTGGGGGGGGGAGGTCGGTCCATTTGGGAAAATATTTTGACCTGCCAAGAGGCAACAGAACAAGGCTGAAGATGAGGAGCAAATGTTTCAAGTGCATTAATTCACCCAAAGTTGATAACTTTGAACACAACATTTTAAATCTCGCCATGGGATCTGAACCTGCATGCGGAAGTCAGACACTCTTTTACAGTGGGCCAGACTTCTGCAACGTCACAGGTTTGAACAGAACAAGTCTTTGGTTTTCTTCACCTGCATTCAAAACAGTGATGTTGGACTTTGATTTTCAGAAACCACCTGTATGGCTTGCCTTCATTTCCGGTCGGAGAAAGTGTTCAACTACGTGCGTGTGTGTGCTTGTGTGTGTGTGTGTGTGTGTGTGTGTGTGTGTGTGTGTTTAAGTGAGCCCCAAGAACTCTGCCAATACCTTGGTTCTTCAGCAGAATCTTAATTTTGTTGAAAAGCCTTGAAAAACCCAAGTCGACAGTCGCAGGAGACCCAGCGACGCAGCATAGCGTCCTGCATGGTTCGCTTCGCTGCGAGTATGTAACGGCTAAGAATATCTTCAGGAAAAATATTTGCAATGGGAATGGGAATGTCAGTGTGAGTGATAATCACACAATAGGATTTGACCTTGAAGCCTTGACGTTGTCAACCAGGTTTGACAACACAAAGATGGCTCAAAACCAGACCGCGAAGAAGCTTCGGTGGTCAGGATTTGGTGTGCATGTGAGCACCTCTTCCGACCAGAAGCCATCCCTCCTGGGTAAACTGTTTTACTTTGGGCAGCCAGCTTTACCGCAAAGCCTCCCACGCCAGACTCAACGGCCAAGACGGCACCAGAGGCCCTTCAGCGGCACCCTGCACACACAACACCGTATCTAGTGTTGCCTTTGCATGCTGTAGCGCGAGACTGCGATGTCGGCTTGCCAAGCAATGCGACAAAGCGGTTCGACGATGGTATGTTGGGTGTTGGTGCAGTTCATTCAACTTGGTTGAACCAAAAACTGAATGAACAACCGTCGTTTGTCTTGGGATACGGGACTGGAGCCCGTTCGATCCGATGCCCGGATTTAGCCCTCTGTTTTGTTGAGACTTCACGTTTTGGAGTGCAATAGAAAACTTGATGGCTGATTGAACAGCTGTGGAAATCTGCGTTGATATTTCATCGATTTTCACCACCTGCTCAAAGATGCAACCGATGATATCCTCGCGTCGTGGGCCTTTTGGCAGGAGTGAAATCGTTGCCACGATGGTCTGTCTGTCTGTCTGTCTGTCTGTCTGTCTGTCTGTCTGTCTGTCTGTCTGTCTGTGATGAATCTTTGCCACAACCGTCTGTCTGTCCGTCCGTCCGTCCGTCTGTCCATCCATCCGTCTGTCTGTCCATCTGTCCGTCCCTCCGTCCGGTCAGGTTGTTTATGACCAGCACTTGTTGTTGATGGAGCTGTTCAGTTCAGAGAATCCTTTGTCGTCTGGAAGGCAGATTTGAGATCTCTGTTGAGTACGTGTGTCTTCAACCGAAGACATCGATTTTGTGTCGACAACATTTGTGTAGATATCAAACAAATCAGCCTGCATTTGCTTACGTCAAAGTACACGCTCGTGTGCGTTCTCATCTTTACAATCGCTTCACTAATCATTGACAGTAGCTTGAAAACTGGCTGAACTCGAACAGATGCGCAGAGGCAAAATGATCTGTTTCAAAACTGAGCGACAAAATACGCTTGCACGTCCGTGCGCCTGCCTTTGTTCAGTCATTTTCAAATTGGGAGAGGTTTTGGAGACTGAAACACTCGGTGTTGAACAAGGAGTGCCATTGGTCTTCGCCACGTGTTGAAGATAATTGGCCCAGCAGTCGATTCCTTTCGTAGCAGGAGAGTGCGACTGAGAACGCTTCCGAAATGGATTATGACGCTCAGAATAGGCGCATGAATTATGGAGGGCAGAGTATTGACTCGCTTCTCGCGACCATTTTAATTAAACCTCTCCGCGCCCAGACCAGGCGAAGTGACCAGGCAGAGGCGGAGGGCGCGCCAATACGAGTTTCTTGCGCCTGACATGAATAAGTCCTGTTCAGAAAGTTGCGGAGATCGCGGTGTGTTTGAAAAGCTGCTCAGCTGTGAACAGATGTTGGCATTTTAGTGCGTACTGTCAATCCTGAGCCAGTTGTCTTCTCCATCGGTCGTGTCGTATCCGCGGATATTTGGTTTCAATCAAGGAGAACAAGCCCTATGTTGTTCTGGCAGGGTGAAATTTTCGGAAGAGCCAGTACAAGAATTCATGTTATTGTTCAATTGCCAATGTTGTGACAAATGTAAACTTGTATTTGGCATGAGGTCACTTGCGAGGCGCCAACATGAACAGGTACCATCAATCAAACACGCAAATCAGTAGATCACGGCTCGGAACCACGCGTCACCTGGTTGAGAGCGCGCGGAAGGGAATTTCCTGCTCTGTTCCTCTTGGCGGAGTGGTGCAGCGCTGCAGCTGCAGCTGGCCGCGTCGCGGTGCCGGTGCAGCGCTGGTCGGAGCGGAGCTTCTCCGGCATTGACGTCACGAGGAGTTGGGAGCTCCACCACCACGCGCTGCGGCGCTCGGAGACCACGAAGCTTCAAACGTCCGATGGTCGTGGCAACCGCAAACTCCTTCGCACTGAAATTCTGACCACAAGGGGACAATTGGAATCGACCAAATCTTGAGTTGAGCTGCTCGAAGCTGAATCCGCTGAAAACAGAGATGCGTCTTCAACGGGAGAGAGAGACAGATAGCAACAGGGAACAGGCGAACATCAAATCCGTTCGGATCAATCAGATTTTGAGCGCATCCATTTGGGATTCTGGGAGAGGATAGCGGTCTTTGCACAGTTTTGGCATGTATCCTCCACGGGTCACGTCGTCTTCCAAGTACTCGTAACTCTGGCACGACAACTGGGAGTGGCCTTCAGCGTGTGAATTGAGTCCCAGATTCAGTCTCGCCAATTTTTGCACGGCTGACAACAGACCAAATGCTGTGGACCGTGTCGAAAATGTCATTTCTCGCGCTTCGGTGCTTCAGAACAGAACCCAGTCGTCCGATTTCCTCCGCCACCCTGTCACTTATGACGGATCCCAAGTTTCAAGGGGCCGGAATCGAGGCAACAGGTTTGTACAAAATGCAACTCCCCCATGCCCTGGAACTTTTGTTCACAATGTATGAGAGCGTGGTTCGTCCGTGTGACCACACAGGAGAATGTAGAATCCAATACCGGTAGGCTGCTGGTTCCTGTTCTGTCTCTCCGTTTTGTCATCTCCGCGTTCTCTCTTTCTCTGCGTTCTTTCTGCCTCCTCATTCTCCATTCTCTCTGTCTGTCTATCTCTCTCTGTTTCTCTCTCTGATTATCAGCCGCAAAGACGGATGACAATGGTTTACCCTGTATCCACAGGCTATCTGACTGGATGGATATCCAGTGAAGGGGGGAGGGGGGGCGGTTACTAAACCAGCCAACTGTACCAGACAGGAAAATGATCAACACCAAATCCTGGTCATTTTACAGCCTGGTTTTGTCACTAAACTTGCCAAGGAAATGGTGCTGTATCTTTGGAATGCATGAGCGAGTGGTGCACGGCTGATGCTCCACTTGAAAGTCTTCTTGTTTGTCTTTCTCTTTTCCATGCCTGCCTGTCTGTCGGCCGACCAGCGTGCGTGCATGCGCACTCGTGTGTGCGTGCGTGTCTGCTGTCTGTGTCTGTGTCTGTCCATCTCTTTTGTTTGCTCTCTCTCCACCTCGATCTGTCTTGACGGATCTCAATTCGGCACGGCGAACAGTTACACAGAAGATAGATAACTTTGTCTTTTGTCGGGAATGGTGTCACTCAACAACATGGCTTTTGCGCTGCAGAGGTTTGAGTGCTTCACGGAAGGTTGTGTGGGTGGGCAGCTTTTATCTGATGACAAAGGTGTCTATTTTTGAGACCGGGCAAGGATGGAACAAACAGTGGCTGCCATGTCAGACAATGCTTCCTGTGAAACCAGCGTTGTTTCCAAGTGCACCTGTACAAGTTTTGTTTCTCAATTGGTGACGCAGAAGGGAATTGTTGAAGTGAGGTAGATTCCGCTGCGAAAAACTCGACTGTCAACAAAGAGTAGTGTGATGAAAAGTGTGTGGCGTGTTCGCAGCTCGAAATGTCAGTGAATTTGGGCAGATTCCTTTCCATCCTTTTCTCGCATTATCTGGTTCCATTATCTTCAGGTAAAACTGAACAGGATTTCATTCGTTTCCCGTGTGTTCAGCACAAAGGACAGAGACAATTAAAGCAGCAGGTTTTGCGGGTGCTTTCTGTTTCGAGTGACGAAGTCTTTGCACCAGCAACCCGGCAAGTGCCGCCGTGTCCATTCATTTCATTAAGGAGTTCCGGGGCTGGAGCGCACTCACTTCCAAACAGACCATGTGTGTCAACACCACCAAAGTAACAAACAATGTTCGCGAGAGCATCCCGTCCAGATTCAGTTGCACGTTTCCGTAGCTGCTACTGACACTGTTGTCGAAATGTTTCTCCGTTTTCTCGTTCCAGGCTGGTGGCAATGACCATCAAGAGTTTGGAAATAAGTCACGTGCGTGTACACATATCCCTGGCAGTGGCAGAAGCAGTGTATTATCATAAATTATTCCCCTGATCCCAAGCTGTAGCGCAGCCATCGATTCAGAGCTATCCTGCGCGAAGCACAATACCACACGGCCTTATTGATGATAATGTAACGGCCAAAGCAACAGACATATTTGGAACTGGCAGAAACCCGCTTTTTGTTGTTTGGGATTTTTTCACTTGAAATCTGATGCAGTGGATAAAACGCTTGTGATCGTCGAGGTCCGCGGGATCTGAATTCAACGACCGCTGTGCCAATAGTGTTGCGAGTTTGGAGGTAAGGAACGTACAGGGAAGATGGAAGCCATGTTGTTGTTGGGGGACAGGCCCAAAAATGGAGGCTGAGATAATGTCATTTTCTTGAGGTGTTCCTGTTCCTGCTGCCAACGGGGGGTGATGTTTTCTGGTGAGGCTTGCGTCCACTTCGAAGAAAGGGACAGAGGGATCAGGAGTTCCAAGTGATTTGATGTTGGCGAAGCAGATTCCAATTCAGTGCAACTCGTTTACAGAATTGGAATCGCGATCAATTCGCTTATTCACTTTGGCCAATGATAGAGATGTCTGCGTGTTCACGTACGCAAAAAGCGGTTGGATTGCTCTTCGTGGTATTGATCATCCAGACCCTTCGATCATCTCCCATCAGCGTTTTCCTTCTGCCGGCACCGAGCAACGGTGCGCGTCCGAGTCGATGGCAAATGGCACGTTTCTGACCACGCCGGAACCGATCAGTGAATCACCGCAGGGATTCGCACGAACCAGTGGTCGTGGGTTGTGTGGGACGAGGTGTCCTCTACTGAATGAGGTTGAAACGTTGTTCCAACTTCTGTTTCGTCTGTGGCAGGACTGCCTGGGCAACGTTCACGTCACAATTAAACTTGTGAATCTACTACGTAGTTGCTGGTTGACACTGATGAGTCCATGTTTCGTGCGAGTTCCAAAGACAGAATTTCACATCCGTCCCTGTATCGAATGGACTGACGTAGGTGCAGAGAACCGGAGAACAGGTGCTTTGTGCAGTGTTTGGTCACGTTCTTTACGTGCGTCCGTTGACATGAAAGGTGTGTTGTGCCAAAAACAAACCTAAATCTTTGGACTTGTTGAGGGACACGTCGAAAATGGAAGGGACGTTCTTCCCACACGTGGCTCCAGGGCGGATTTGCAGGTTTCTTTGCATCTTCCCGTAGTTTCAGTTGCAGAGAACAAGAGCAATGCCTCTGGGTGTTGCCCAAAAATACCTGCAATGCACTTGCACTGCACCTGGATCGGACTGTGTCACAAGAGGAATGGAACTGATCCGCCACGTGAATCTGCCATGTCTTGGTCAAAGATTGTGCTCACCGCCGTCTTTTTGTGTGAAATGGATGAAGGCAAGGACTTGAAGAAATCTTCCAACGGAGTCTCTTTCTCAAAGTTTCACCAGATGCGCGCCAAAATCAAGGGAAATGCAGAATTCTGGGATCCTTTGACAGTGAAAACCCTGGAAACTGGATTCTGCGGATCCCTCTTCTCTCGGAGACGCCGCATCGGAAGGTCAAGTCGAGTGCCGTGCTCGGTGGAGTGTGGGATCCTTTCCTTATCGATCAGCTGCGTCACGCGCGATCGTCGTGCTGATGCCAGCTTTGCATGTCGCTTTTATGGGGTTGGAACTCCCACCGTTGCGGCCATGTTCCTCTTGTGAAGGTTCGTGTCCGAACTGATCTGCAGCTGTAGCGGCTTTTCATCTTTGCTGAAGAGTTTGAGTGTTGATACGAAACGAACGTTGTTCAGCTCAGAACAGGTCTGTCAAACTCAGTAGTGTCTTGAAGATCTTCGGATTCCCACGGTTTGTTCATCTTGATTTCAACAGGAATTGAGAAAACGTGGCTGGCAAAGGGACAGTCAATTGTGGTTGTGTGCAGTTTGAAAATTCGATTTTGCCATCTGTCGCGATTGTGACATGACGTCGGAAATTGAAATGGCTGGAAGAATCGCATTTTGTGCCAAGATTGTTGGAGACCGTGGACTCCTCACGTGGTTTATGGTGGAACCCACGTCATTTCACTACACTGTGGCAAAAAAATAATTAACACAGGTGCCACAGGCACGCAGGTCATGACCATGGTCTCACATTTGCCTGGAGCCAGAAAAGGTTTCACCGAGGAGAACAGCTCTCTTTGCTTCAGTGGAGGTTCTTTGACCAAACCCCAGGCGAGCGAGAAGCCTCATTAGACTTGGAGGTTCAGCTTCCTGTAGGCACCAGAAAAGTGAACGTCAAACCATTTTGAAGTGATGCCTCATCTTGAGCCGGGGCACAAAGACCCATGTTGGCACGCCACCTTGTCACCCCAAATTCGTGCCAGCAAAACGTACAATCTCGACGCGGGTGCCTGCCAAGTCTTGTGAAAACGAGTCATTCTGAACGAGCGCAGAATGATCCTCTGACATTTGCGAGTACCACCGAAAAGATAATTTTTGTTTCACCGATACTTGTTGTAGAACACGAAGTGCACTTAACTCGCACACAATTAGCAACGGGTTGCAAACCTAAAAAGGTGCGTGTGAACAAGTCTTGGAAGCTTCCAAGTTTCTGGGAGATGTACACCTTCTGTACTGTGTCAGACGAAGACAAAGAGTGACATGAATTTAGTTGGATCCACTTCCTTTACGTCATCTGAACCATTTTCATCTTCCGTTCGAACAAAATGTTTTGACTGTGACATTGCGTTTCGACTGACGATCTGGCGGGTGTTTTGCAGGGTAGTCGGTGAGCGGGGATGCCGGCGCTGCACGTCGGCATGGACTCACTGCTACGCCTGAAGCGGGCCGCCTCCGCCGCGTCCGATGGCACCACGCAGGCGCCGTCGCCCGCTCCACCCTCCGGCGGCGGCAACGCCACCGAGACCGGCGACAAGAGCGTTGGCGACAAGATGAAGGACGCCCTGATGACGGAACTCAAGAAGCTGCCTTGTAAGTATCGCTGCTGTCGCGCTTTTTCTTTGTGTGGCTTTTCAATATCCGGTACAGACGGCGTGAAAATGGCGGTGACAGGAGCTGGTGCACGCAGGTGAAGTTTTCCGCTTTTGTACACGACGTGGGTTTTCAGGTTGAAACAAAGTTTATGCTTGCATTTTTGGAGTTTTTGGTGTTTCAGTGCAATTGCTTGTTGCGGGGTTTTCAACCTCTAAATACGGACAGTGAATTTTGTGGATGATGTGTCTTTGCCCAAAAATTTCATTCATAAACCTGTGTTTGCTTGACCAAAATAGCTGAAACATGGTCCTCATGTCTACATGATGAATTTAAACCAAACACAAGATGACATTTTGCTGAATTATTCTGTGGCAAAAGGCGCATTTGTTTCTCTGGGTGTCAGCCTTTGTGTTTGCCCAAGTTGTGCTGAGACTTGAGAACAACGACTGAGTTTTCTGCAACAAGAAGAATGAATTGAAAAAGAAAAAACAAGAAAGGACAAGAACAATCGCCAATTTGTCAGTAAGAAGGCGCCAAAGAAAATTCGTGAGAATTTGATCTGTTGACATTGAGCAAATTGAAACCTTCAGAGTGGTCCATGGGCCTTTAACCTTTACAATTGCTGAGTTAGTCACTGACGTAAGTCTTTGACGTCTCACAAATGGCAGGTAAGTTTCAGATTGGAGAACTAAACTCGTGCCCGTGTTTGCTGAAACAATGGAAACTGTACAGAGGGTGTGGCGGAACTTCATGAACCCAAGTTTGACCCGGAAGGTGCAAGTTGAGTTCTCAGTGCGATGGACTTTGCTTTTTCAAATGACTTTGCAGGGCACTTTTGCACATTTCAAACCAGAAGCAAACTCCATGGCAATTCTTGAGTTGTGGCGAAGCATTTCTGACTTCGGTGTTATTTTTTTAGACGACAAGGGTTCGTCCGAAACCACCAGCAAAGCAGTGAAAAGTGGTGGAGGTACAATGATTGGAGTGGAACGGCTCAGACTGTTGTGAATGTTGCGAACAGTTCGTTTGAGATTGGCTTAGATTCGATTTTCACGATTCCAAAACGGAACACGAGTGCAGAAGTTTGTTGTTTTCCGTCTTTGCGTGCTGCCTACATCCACGGTTGCTTTTGAGCCGTTCACTCTGAATTGCTTGACGCAGCTCTGATACACAAGTTGTCCATTCCATGTCCCTCGGTCGAATGTGCTCTTGTACGAATTGATCCACTTGAAAACACAATCAATTGTCAAGAGCGGCCCTCCTGCTGCCCCTCCATCGGGACCGCGTGAACCTGATATCAGAGCCTGCGTTGCGTGTTGTCGGTGGTAAGAATCGTGTGTGACTTTTTTTATTTTTTTTTTGGACACTGTAAATTAGTTTGGCAGACAGATGCGTAGGCTTAGACACTACACATGAAGGAACGATTTGATGTCATTGTCCGTAGACTAAATTTGCAGCAGTCAGTGTACATACGAAGTAGAATGTACGTAGAGGTGATGTCGAGCCAAAGTGTGTGAAACCTTGTTTACGGCAAAACATCAGATGAAAAAAGGCGAAACTGGTTATGATTGCAACGTTATTTCAACAGTCAAAACCAAGAATTTGGCGCAGTGTCTAGAGCAGGCGCCTTGTTGCGTTCGACTTGACGATTATGAGACGCATTCGTAGTCGGCATGCACTTCGTGTCGTTGCTAAGAAACACTGCAGAATGAGAATTATCCCCGTGGAAGTAACAACACCAAATTCGCAAGAACGTTTTGCACAGGACAATCGAAAATTAACACTTGACAAACTGGAAAACGTGCGTGTTCGGCACTTGACACGAACTTGTGATCGTCCAGACCCATCTGCAAAGCAGTTCTGTGTCCGATGCATGTTGCACCGCGACATGTGCTCGTCGTTCTCCATTTGTGTTGCACATCTCGAACGTACTTGTACGGTTTTTCCAAGGAGCAGCGGATAGCCTCGTACACACCTTGAATCTGCAAAAGTAGTTTTGGACTGAGAAAATGAACGAGACCTGAACACTCGTACCCCAAAGAATAAAAACCGACTCCGTCTTGGGTTTTCTTGCAAGTCCTGTCGCCAGACAATATCTCTTCAAGTTTCAGATGGACTCCGCCACTTTGTTGTGGTAACGCGAAGTAATTCCTGGTAGAATATGTGAATCAGTGATTTGTTGGGACTGAATTTCCGGTGGATGGTGCAGACTCAAGATGTGTACAGGAAATTGCGCAGCGTGATCCGATTCGACCCACGATTCTGACTGACGTGACTGTTACGTCGTGTTGCAGTGCCGATGTGGGCGATCGTGACGATCGGGATCGTCGTGCTGCTCGTCGTGCTGCTCTGCTGCTTCTGTATCATCAAGAAGTGCTTCTGCAAGAAGCGCAAGAAGAAGGACGGCAAGAAAGGTTTGAAAGGTTGTAAATCTCCGCATGCTTTTGTTGTCCCCTGTTCACTGTTTGCAACAGTCAAGAAAGGTTTTTGTTCAAGGCGAAAGGTTCTCGCAGTTGAAGTCAATACGTCTTGTGCCTCTGTGTTCGGCCCTCTCAGAATGGAAAACAGTGTGTGACTTTGGTTGGGTGTGGAATAGACCCGACTGTGACTTTTCTTGACTGTATTCTTTCTGATTTGTGTCACACGCACAATATCTGTGCAATAGCAACGGGAAAACGTCAGTGATTGACAAGAAAACGACTTGTTTTAGACCAAGACCACAGCACCTGGGTATCGAAACGATTCAAAAAGTTCAAACCGGAGAAGGCAGAAGACAAAGAGAAGAACAAGGCGAAGAAAAAGAAGAAGAGAAAGAAGAAATTGAGCGAAATGAACCAGCAAGACATAAAAAACGAAATCAAAGCAAAGCGCAAAGCAACAAGAAGGAAGATCAGGAAGATGATCAAGAAGCTACAGGCCTTCTCCATAACAGCGTGGTGGGAGAAAATGAAAGAAGAGCAAGAACGGAAGCGAAAGGAGAAGGCCAGGCAAAAGTGTACCATTGACCCTGTGCTTTGGATCAGACTTCCACATTTGCGTTGTTGAACATGTTTGCATTCAAGTTTGGTTCGAGTTGCAACTCGTGGATGACCAACAGGCTTCAGTCACAGGTCCGAAATAACCAGGGATGTCTGTGAGGTGAAGTGCAGGAAAGTTTTCTGTCGTCTGCAAGTATTTTCTTTCCAAAGTATGACCACTCACCAGTGTCGTGAATGTCTTCCACCTGATTGGTTTTGAGGCAATTTGTAGTTTTCGGTTTGTTTCCCAAGTTCGATCTCCAACGCACGAATGAACCTGTTGTCTTCCTGCGGTTCTACTTTGTTCTTCCCCAGAGTAATTGTGTCAATATTTCCTCCGATTTTGTCGTTTCTGGTGATCTTTGATGATTGCCAGAAAGTTCATTCCAATTCCACAGGACGAGTACTTGTAGATTTGTAGTTTTGTTCTTGTTGTCATTTTTTCAAATTTCACAAACACGGAACTTTATCTTCCGCGACTGAACAACCGACGGAACCTGATTGCCAACGGAGAACTCCTTCAGCCACGTCGTTCGCTTCGAATTCATGAAATCAAAGCTGTTTCGCACCTTAATCATGCTGCCATCGTTTCAGGGGCTGTTGATCTCAAGTCGGTACAGTTGCTCGGGAACTCCTACAAAGAAAAGGTATGTGTCCACATCTGCGAAAGTGCTGGAGGAAAATCGCTGCTCATGAGTGCCAGAACTATTTCACGAAACCCAGATTTTGTAGTTTCTGAAGAGTCTGAAAAACATCTCTGGCGCATTAGAGCAGCGTTTTCTCCAGAAAGTTCTCTTAATGCCTGCCGGACAGCAAGGTCAGTCGAAATCAAATGTCCAGGTTTCCATTGCTCCTTCGTCTTTTGACATCAGGTTTGTTCACGTGGAAAACCTTTTTTGAAGTGGATCTTTTGCATCGTACAGCATGGAAAAATCTCCCGAATTATTCCCAGAACTTATTGCACAAAACAGGACTTTAGTTTCCCTTTCCGGTTGCAATTTTCCATATTCATGATAAAAAGAAGAAATTCTCCAAATTTTCAACACTTTATCTGAGCATAATTGTTTTGGAAGCGATGATTTGTGGTTTGAATTTCTTTTCTCGTATTTCAAATTTACGCAGGTCTTTGCATGCAATAGAACGTTTTCTCTTTCACCTTCGACTAGCTCAAAATTTCTGAAACCAAAGAAATTTTTTCTATCCCACTAGATACCACAGGTTTCTGTTGAAGTTTTTGCAATGAGTTCCTAAATTCATAGAAGTGTTCACTCCGATCACCAGACCAGTTCAAGTCGTCTTTGCGAAGGCACGGAATGCGACAGTTGACTCCGAAAAAGCTGATTCTGACGTGCACAAGAGTCATGTGAACACAAAAGGCTTGGACTGGTTTTGTGGTTGGGCCTCGTTTTGAACTGTTCACTGCTGTCCCGGCATGCTCAGATGTCCTCGTGCGCAGTCAGCAACCCAGCAGCACAGACAAGGCGGCTTTTGAGATCTGAAAGCGTCACTCCAACACCAAGTTGAAGACGAATCCACCACGCCCAAATTCCCGGGGTTTTAGTGGAACACTCAAAGTGAGATCACCGAACGGTTTGGTCAAACTGACCGCCAAAAACAAAACAAAACAAACCCCCTCCCCTCCCTTGATCTGTGCGTTCAGAGACCAGTCAGTGCTGCCGCGTTGCGCCGTCGCGGTGGCGGCGGCGACTCGCGCGTCGACGTCTCCGATGACGCCGTGCCGCACCGAGCACAGTGCCGACCCTGTGGACCTGGCCGGTTTCAAACAAACTTTAAGGTGCAGCCGGACCTAGACGAGCTGGAGGTGAACATGGAAGATAACGAGGACGCCGAGTCGACCAAGTCGGAGGTGAAGCTCGGAAAACTGCAGTTCTCCATGGACTACGACTTCCAGAAGGGAGAGGTGCGTATTCTTCGCTTTTGTGAACGGATTTTACCCAGCTTTGAAAGGTGGTTCTGGTAAGAGCCAGCGTGCTTCCTTGTTCAGCACAGAAAAAAACTTCTCAGCTGTCAACTGTCGGCTTTCGTGTTTCGTGTTCTTTTTCCCGCATCTTTTATTCATATCGACATCGTGGAAGAAACGGAATTCGACGCTTACTGCTTCCGTTGCACGCCTTCGTTGATTGCTTGTGATCGTGGGCACGTTATCTTCTGAGCCTGTCGGCCTGAAGACTGATTACCGCTCACTGACACATTGTGGTGAATGTTTTGTGGCCAACTGCTGCGTCTGCCTTGCAGCTCGCCGTGGGAGTGATCCAGGCGGCCGACCTTCCGGGAATGGACATGTCAGGCACGTCCGACCCGTACGTCAAGGTCTTCTTGCTGCCCGACAAGAAGAAGAAGTTCGAGACCAAAGTGCACAGAAAAACGCTGAACCCAGTCTTCAACGAGACTTTTGTATTCAAGGTGAGAACTTGCCGATTGAAATCTTCCGCAAGTGCATTTTAACGATAAAGACAAAAGGTCGTGAGGGAACCTTGTGCACCGAACATCGCGCGCGGAATATTGGAGTGTAAAGATAAAGCTTGTGCTGATGTGTAGCCATCACCTGTGATACTTGTAGCCTTCTAGAAAGTGAAACCCTTCTGTCCGGGTTCTACTTGTTAGATTTCCATGAGAACGGAACTGATAATGAAGTAGTTATGTTTGCTTCGATGTCATTTGGCCAATTCATTGAGTTGGATCCGTTTAGTCGGTGCCCAGTCTTATCATTTGACATCAGTTGCCTTCCCTAAAAGGCCAATAGTTCGAACGAATAGGCAATTAGAAAACGGTGTTTCTCATTTCCATGTTAACAGAATGTAAGTATTTCTTGTTCATAGTTTTCCTCACGGATTTCTGCAATTTGACCCTTTACAGACGGAAGATGCTCTCTCTCCATTGGATGTCTATTTTGTACCAGCTCAGTTACCTGTTGGTGCCTGTTTCTGCCCAAGACTACCACCTCATTGTGTCCTGTTTCTCAGTCCGTAGCCCCTTGCACACAGAGCTCCTCAAAAACTCATGCACCGGGTTATCGAATGAGCCAAGTCAGAATTTAGGCTCAGGTAATTTGTCTCCTGCTTCTGGTCAGATTCCAACAACAGGCATCAACACTGCGAGACGAAACCGTTGACACCATCATTTGATCAATGGCTTGTCGGTTCAACTTTGTTCCTGTCCAAGTTTGCAACGGAAAAACATTGATTCTGGGATGAAAGCTGTTGTCTTGAGCACGCCCGTAGAAACTAGTCTCATCATCCCCACTGACATGCCGGTACTTTGACACGTTCGAATGGCTTTTCTGACAGTTTCAAGGGGCGGCACCTGCTTGCCACGAGTGCATGAATCTTGGCTCATTCTCGTCACGCTTTTCCAGCGCAAAATTACATTTGTTACATTTTGATATTTCTGATGCCAGTTTTTTTCCCAGATCACAGACAAAAACTTTGTTTTGCAACACGGTCTTACGTTTGATAGATTTCATACACAACATGTAAATTTCCTGTTCTTCGTCTTTCCATCTCCACTGTCTTTTGAACTTGAAAACTTGTGACTAAATTTTAACCTTTCGAGAATTTTGCTCAAAGAACAATTCAGCTTGGCTTGAAAACGACAACTGCTTGTCAGAATTATCTGAGAAAATAGGCAACGTAAATTGACCACCAAGTGGATGTGCTTCAGTAACATGTGCCTGTGCTTTGTCAGTTCCACTAATAAATGTAGACATTCCAGGGAGACGCAAATCTGCGAAGGTAGAACTCGGGTTGTCCCTTCGTCTGTGTTTCAGTGGCGCTTTCTAGCGGCAGTTGAGAATCGACACAAGTGACGAGCAGCGTTGTTGCCTGTTGCAGGTGCCGTTCGCAGAGGTTGGCTCGAAGACGCTGACGTTCGCGATCTACGACTTTGACCGCTTCTCGAAACACGACCAGATCGGCCAGGTGCAGGTGCCACTCAACTCTGTGGACCTGGGCCGCGTCGTCGAAGAGTGGAGAGACGTGACGAGTCCCGACAATGAGAACGAAAAGGTAGGCGCTCCAGCCGCTCTTCCCGAGCCAGTCTGTAGTTCGTGTAGTTGTCAGTCTGTACATATCAGGGTTTAAGGGTTTCATCTATTTGCCTCCATGCATGCTTTCAAAGCGCTTTCCAACTTCAACCCTGCATTGAATACATATCCAAATATGGCATTGTTCATGGCTCTTCAGCATGATTCCCAACCAACCCAAACCTGTCCAGTTTCTTTGGTCAGGTGCTTTCGAGGTGCTTACGTCCCCTCAGATAGCGTTTCCAATTGGTGGCAGTGAAATAAAGTGGCTTGTTTGTTGTTCAAGACTTCCGATCCGATTGGATTTTCAAGTGAAAGGGTTCGTCAGTTCGAGGTCCTTCTGAGTGGCTGTTTCTTTGTTTTCACTGAACATGTTTGTCACGATGGCTATTTGGCCCTGACCGTGCCCGGCGCCGACAAACATGTGTATCCGGAGTGTCATCAATCAGGGAGAATGAAGACGACAAACATGGTGAAATCGCTGGCAGGCAGATTGCCTCGCAGCGGAGTCGCGGTCCCGCGGGAGCGGCGCCATTATCATAAGCTGCAGCAACAACTGCGGAGCCCAGTCACCATATGGCAGCCCGGTTTGCCATTGTTTCTGTGTTTGTGACCAAGGTGCTGCCGGATTTGCATCAGAACGTGAGGGAAACGTTCAGGAAAACAAGCATGTGTTGGCAGTTCAAAATGTCTTCAGCCTGCAGCGCAGAAAGGGAGATTTTCGCTCCAGGGGAGTGGTGCGCCGCACATCCTCTTACACGTGATTGTTGGTCGGGTCTTACAGAGCTGACCTTTGCCGTTTGGTCCCACAAATCTACGGTGGTTTCATTTGAGATGCTTCACGAATCGAGCTTTGAGCTGCTTTTACTGCGCTCAGTGTACCATTGATCTTGTCTGTCTCTCCGTGTTTCAACACGGGTTGCGCTGAGTGCCACAATCGACTCACCGCAACCATGATGACCGTGCGAAAATGTGGCAGGTCAAGAGGAGTGTTGGCAAAACCCAGGTTGGCAGGGATAAAGAGCGTGTTTGATGCCAGTTATTTTTTGTGTCTGATTGCTTGAACTCCCAATAGTTTGGTTGTTTTGTACGTGTCCTCGGCAAGGCTGGCTCCACCGAGTCGTGCTGCGTAGATTCTTGTCAAAACAACCGGAACTGGAGAAATGCTCGGATGCCGTTTCTGCGCAGTGTGGGCTCTGAAAGAACATGACAGGCAGCGCTTTCTGATCGGAAGCTGCGAGGAAATCCGGTGACGAGCTCATTTGGTTGTCGTCGGGCTGCAGACTGGGAGTTAGGAGCCGTGAATATGCCCAGTGACAGCTGCCTAACGAGGCTTCATGACCGCAAAGTGATTTTGATGGGGGCGGAGCAAATTGGTTGTAACGCCATTTGTGCGCTCCCCAGAGCCTTCTTCACCCGTTGTGAAGCCATCTGAGGCTTTTGTCAGGTGTGATTGTGGCACTTCAGCAGCGTAGAATTTTAAACAAACTGAAAGATATGCCACCAGTTCGCAGCTTCAGATCTTTTCAGTCCAGAATCTTGCCTCGTCACCAGGAACGCAGCACATCATCCAGACTGTGATCAGAGCTGGAGGAACATGGCTTCTCCGAGTCTGTGTCCGCCACGAACAACTTGACAGACTGCGTCGTGCTTCAGTCGGACTCACCGCCCACATGTCCCTACAGGCCATTGTCTCCTTGTTTGCATTTCCCCGCTGTCCATTCTCTGAAAGCAAAAGTTGACATCACGTGGCGTTTAATGGACGTATCCCGGCCATCTGATTGTATTATCCGGCGCATCGTGTTACAAAGTGAAGCCAAGAATCCAATTCCGTGATCACTGCTTCTCGTGACGGAACCTTTCGTAACGTCTCGTGGGCTTGAGTGTTGGTACTTCGAGTAAACAGCTTGTCGCAAAGTTATCGGACACTTGCATGTGAGGTGGAATCGTCTGACAAAGAATGCCCGGCCAGTCCAACTGGTCAATGTTTCGCAACTTCAGACAGTCTGGCACTTCACTGCGCGGAAAAGGGACAGGACCTGTGGGCCGGGAACCACACCGCTTGCCGCCACAGACAAGCGGTGTCTTTCAAATCAGTCAGGTGACGACTGGTCAGCATGTGTGAGCCTCGGCTGATGACAGGGTTCTCATTGTGGAGATCTTGGAAGACATCGAACAAGCTGAACAGACGGTGGATCTGCAGCGCCGGTCGCGGATGCTGGTTCCCCGCGCCGATGTGCGGGACAGTTGCGGCGCCAGGCTGCAACATTGATTTCTGCTCTTGTTCCTCTCCGAAGACTTTGACGCTCCCGAACAGTTTTCTGTGTTCCAAGATTTCTCGGTTTCATCACGTCTGTGTCTTTGGTGCAATCTCTTCTGTGAAACAAATAAAAGGAAGAAAAATCGATCCCGAAGGTTCCTTGAGGGATTCACGCAGACACGTTTCCATTCAGATCCGAGCGCTCAAAGTGTGGTGGCAGGGAAGCCTTTTTGCCACAACAAAGAACGTGCAATATTTTGGCACGTTTTGTATTCATTCATTCGTGCTCATTCTGACGGCCAAACGTTCGGCGTCGAAGTGAAAAGATTGCCGCATGTCGGTTTCGTCAATTTATCTTGGGGCTTCTTTCGATCCCATCGATCCCATTGGTGCAGGAGGTGGTACGTCGCTGTTTGTCTCAACCTCCGCTACAAACCGCGACAAAGAAAAGACGAACGAAAGTGGAAACCAGATTGGTACAAAAGGACACCACAACATCTGCAAGCGATTGGTTTTTGTTTAACAGATTCACGCAATGTTGGGACAAACTTCCAAACTTCCAAAGAAACTTTTCCATAGGCGGGTGGTTTGCTCTGAGAGATTCCACTGCACTACCTGTTCCTTGCTCACTGCCCTGGGCCCTATTATGTCGTTGTAGGAGACCCACTTACACTGAACAGGGTGTCAGCGTGAACGTGGATTGAAAAGATAAGCTGGGAGGGAATGGAAAGTGAATGGGGACAGGGCGGTAGGAGAGGGTCTGTGTGAGAGGACAGAGGGAGACACACGGAGTCACAAGGGACTGAGCACCTGGGTGAGCAGGGACCAGGGTCCTCAGAGTTGACGTCTGGACGAGACGAGACTCGAGGGCACCGTCGGTGTGTGCCAGCGTCGCTTTGACTTCATTTGCCGAATGTCAAATGTCATTCTGTAGAACACTTGGCCATTGAGTGTTTGAAAATAACAGGAGGCGACCAGGTTGGACGAACTGAAAGCTGTGTCCAGCTTCGGGGATGGTTTCACAGGAGAACAACCTGTGCTGTTTCCTTCTCGTGGAATCGCGAGTTCATGACGGTGGAGATCTGTTCTGTTCAACTGACGATAGTTTCACGCACTGTAGTCCGTTCAGCACAAATCCTGATGTGACCTTAGATGTGGGTCAGACGAGCAGAAATCAAGAAGAAATAGAAACCCTAGAATCTAGATATGTCATCACACCACGTAGATGATTAGGAACAAGTCTCAACCACACGCGTGCAACTGAGGATGCCAGGTATCGGTCCGTTTATCTTTGCACTCTCAATTTTATTGTGCAACTAACAGATTGTCGACAAATCGGTCTGGTTGGGAGATTCGCTGCTCTTTTCAGAGGACAGAAAGAAAGCTTGCTCTGTGCCCGATACTTTCATATTTAACTAGGATTTTTGCTCTGCTAAGTGTACTTGTACAATAGACATAGACTAGCTGTTTTCAAAACTAACATACGTTTTTCATACCTCAACAAATATCTGTAGTCTTTAATTTTTTTATTCCATGCTGTTAAAATTTCTTAATGGTGAGTATCAATGAAACATAAGCTACATTGACAAGCAATAATCTGGGTGTGACAGTGTAAATACAGTTTACGAATTGGAGTGAAACTGCACAAATAACCTCTGTCTCTAACCTTGTTTTGTGTTTTAGCGTATTTGAGTAGCCGCAGGCTGCCTGAACTCTTATGGCTACTAACAATCATGCTTCCGAAAATATTCCTTTGGTTGAGAACTTCTTGTCATTGTCAACAAAGTTTTTGTCTTTCGAAACTCCTTTGATCTCATTTTGGTTTTTGCATTTCTTGCAAGATTTTTTCACTGTTCAAAATAGGTTTGAAAGTGAAGCAGTCTTACTTGCTGGGCACATTCAGAAATTTCTTCAAGCAGATCCAGCGTTTTGGAATTCCGATTGTTTGAGAACGATTCCAGACCAAACAAAAAAGAAAGCCTGCTTGTGTGCTTCTTAGCTGTGTGTTGTTGGAAGTGCTGAATGTCCAGGGTTAGATTATACTCAGTGAAGTCGAGCTTCTTGCTTCGTGTGAAATTAGTCGAAATCATTCGTGAAAATAACTGGATCTGCTTTGTTTTAGTTCAGTTAGAACAGTGAATTTTTAGTGTTTTGCCCAAAGAGTGATTTTCTTTTGAATTTTCGTTTGAAGCCACAGATAACTGCGATTGTTAGTTGCCTGCTCAACAGCTAAGAACGCGTACACGTGCAACAACAGAATTGGCCTGTCGTGAGAAACACGTGTGACCCGTCCCCATGTCCCATCACGATGGCTGTGGACAGACTGAGCGTGCTCGTTTCAGTAGCCTTTGGGGCGGAGCCTTGAGGAAATCTGCACATTGCGTGAAAGCCTGAGACGAGTCCGCGCATTCTGCACACAGACCAACAAACGCTTTGTTCACAAGTCATGATGTTTAGTGACCACGTTCATCTAGGAAGCCGGATGTCCTGGAGCTGTCCACTACACCTGCATCTCGGAGTTAGACGGGCTCGAGTAGAACAGGAAGCACCGAGTGTTTGAGCTACGCACCCACCTTGGAGTGCACTGGTCACGATCGCTGCGGAAGAATTCTGCCTTGCGAATGTTGTTTGTCAAAAACATCGCAGTCAAGACCAACACAGTAATTTGGTTGGTGTGACCAGGGCCCTCAAATCGCTAACCGAAGCTTTGCCTTTCAGCCGTGTCCACCGCGTGGCCCTGACCAGCTGTAGAGACCGAACACTGGCCGCACCCGTCGTGTCTTCACTCAGAGAACCCGCCTGGAAGGCAAATTTCCACAAAGTTTCGGCTGGGATGTTCTATGACGGGGTCAAAATCACAGTTTGTGACGCAAATGAAGTGAACGTGTCCGGCCAGCGTACGGGACCAGCAGGCCTGCAGCCGACAGTCATCCTGCAAGCAGACCGGGCTCCCTGCGCAACAAAACCATCCACCCCCATTTTCTCCTGCGATATTTTCCCACAGCTTTTCCCCACTGAACCCCTTTCCAACAGCGAATTTCTTCTCGGTCCTGGTGTAGATCCAGTGCGACCCGTTTTCTTTCGGTTTCCGTTCGACGGAGCGTCTGTTGGAGTAGCCCGGCATGGTTCGTGTTAAGGCGCAGCAGTGTCTGTGTAGCTGCGTAGAATGCGATTTGTGCAGCTGCTGCAGGAGATGGAATTGAACACCAACGGAGATGCAAATGGCCGACTGGGAAAAGACATTTACATCTCCAACAAAGTCCAATTTGATCAATTCATCCCCTGATGATTTAAGAAGCATAAGTTTTATTGTTCTGTTTGCATGAAGTTTTGTGTGAGTAACGTTGGTTTTGTTGCACTGTGTGGTAGTGACAGACAACGAGAACCGCAGTGAATTGACATTCACTGCAGATTCCTGTTCGCTTCGTTTATCGAGAGCTCAGCCACATTCAGAGTTAAACATTCACATGTAACTCTTTTGCTCTTTTCCAAATGAAACACACGATATGAAGCTTTGCAATTTGTCCTCCTCTCATTGTTACAATTTTCTCATTGCTATTTCGTATGATTTGTCAATTGAATCTGTTAAACCAGATTTTGCTTCCAATGACTGCACGCTATTGGACGTCCTAAATTGGCAAAACAAAAAAGTCACGTGCCGAAAGTCTTTTGGCTTGAAATTGTGTAATAGCAAAATCTGGACACAGATTTAGATTTGTTTGAGATTCGCTTCGAGTCGTCCATTTCGACAACAGTTCCTTGTCGTGCCCATGGTAAAACTGTGGTTCTTGACTGATGTGGTTCCGGTTCATTTTGCAGGAGAACAAACTGGGCGACATCTGTTTCTCGCTGCGATACGTACCGACAGCCGGCAAGCTGACTGTCGTCATTCTTGAAGCTAAAAATCTCAAGAAGATGGATGTCGGCGGACTGTCAGGTAGGCCTACTTCCCACCTGCACTGTCGCCATTGATTCCACATCTTCGGCACCGCAAAGGAGTTCTTGCAGATTAGAAATGGAACTTTCTTGAACAAAGTAAAATAACAGCCATTTTGGCTTTGGTGCTCGCGTGGGATTTGAAATGTGAATGTAGTTTCATAAGAACAGCTTGCAGACGTTGACTATTCGACAACAGACGTCCTCACTGTGAGATGCTGGTATCACTGTGTTGCGTTTCTGTTCTTTGCCATTCACAAAGGATCAATGTTGATTGCAAAGTTTGGCAAACAAAGTCAGAACTTTTCAAAGTAAAGTAAGTTCGTATTTCGCACCCCACCTGCCAGCATCTCACGTCAAGTAATTGTCATTCTGTGTGTTTGTGCCCAAAACAGATCCCTACGTCAAAATAGCTCTGTACCAAGGCAACAAGCGGCTGAAGAAGAAGAAAACCACCATCAAAAAGCGAACGTTGAATCCCTACTACAATGAGTCTTTTACGTTTGAGGTCCCATTTGAGCAAATTCAGGTACGAACGGGACCAGCACCCCCCGCACCCCCTTTTTTCTCGCAGATGGCCGTCTATCCCAGTGTCGGGGCTTGCGCTCGTTCTCGGCTGGTGATGCTGGTTCCTTCACGAGGCAGTTGTGAACCGTTCCCCTTGTGTCCCGTCTCTAGCCTCGAGGAAGAAAAAGTTTTTTTTTTTTTTTTTTTTTTTTTTTTTTTTTGTGTAATATTTGAAACGTTGGCAGGGGTTGGGGAAAGGAAACAAACTCCCTGTTATGAAAAAAACATCTGGTAAAAATTTTGTAATTGGTTTAAAAA
>JAAUXT010018598.1_pt1 | contig 23443 bp, 28 predicted proteins | sample 7278171 | NCBI WGS metagenome assembly JAAUXT01 (sample SAMN14350112, study PRJNA611818) | marine sediment metagenome | isolation source: surface marine sediment (1.8m) | place: French Polynesia: Moorea | collected 2018-08
GCTTTGACACTCAGCATCAGAACTTGGACAGAAGTACGCCACTAAAAATTATCCTAGTCAAGGCACCCCAATTTGCAGGTTATACACGGCCCCAGCATAAAACCTTCGCACTGACATTCTTGGTGGAGGTTGTGTCTGGTCTTCGAATTTCCGGAGACACCATCGATATCCAGCCAGGGATCTGTGGACACAGGCTGAAGAAACTGTTTGTTTGTTTCAGGCATTGACCGATGCGGCGCCAACAACGGTGGGTGTTCGCACCTCTGCCTGGTGAACCCACAGGGATTCTCCTGCTCGTGTCCGACCGGCATCGAACTCAAACCTGACGGCAAAACCTGCTATGACAGTGAGTCGCTGAGTTTTAAGCGACCTGGTTCCAGCTGGACGTCACTGAATTGTCGATGCTGAAGATGCGAGACCGAACACACAAGTTTGCGCAACTTATCACGCGTTGTTCTGGCCGTTCGTGATGTCTTTGCCCTGGGTACCACGCTGCAAATTCAGACTTGAAAGAAAAACGTGAAGGACCCGCACCACAGAGCGCCAGTCAGCAACTCACGTCATTGCAGGTCCGGCTGAGTACCTGTTGTTCGCGTGTCGCGGCAGCATCCGCCGCGTCTCGCTCGACACGCGCGACCTGACGCCCGTCGACCTCCCGCTGCCCGACATGCACAACGCCATCGCGCTCGACTTCGACCTCGACTCCAACAAGATCTACTACACGGATGTTTTCCTCGATTATATCAGGTCCGTGTCCCACACGAGGTTCCTCACAAGCCTCTGTCGAGAAACATGTGACCCGCCCTCCATTGTGACGCAGCATCTTGTGCTTGTGCAGGCGCGCCGACCTGAACGGCAGCAACATGGAGACGGTGATCAGCACGGAGCTGACGACGGCTGACGGCATCGCCGTCGACTGGATCGCCAAGAACCTCTACTGGACCGACACAGGTAGCGCTGTGACTTCAGAACTGTGTCCTTTTCTCTTTGGGAAAGTTGTGTGATGAGAGACAACGTAAAAACAGGGAAAGTGAACAAAAGACTGTTTTCCGCCAGCGGAAACAGATGTATTGTAAATGTCCGTGAAACCGATGAACACGACTGTCCATACCGGACGTTTGCGCTGTTTGAATTGAGAACCAAAGGCATTGGAGATTCTGTTGTTATTTTGGCTGAGCTGTACTTGCTTCTCGGCAGGTCGGAACGTGATCGAGGTATCGCGGCTCAACGGATCGTCGCGTAAAGTGCTGATCAAGGTGAATCTGGACGAGCCTCGCGCCATCGCGCTCTTCCCGAAGAAGGGGTCAGTACATCTCCCCCCCCCCCGTTCCCCGACTCTTTTCGGCCCTTTTTCTTTCGTGAATTGAGCAGCTCAGGAAATGAATGACGGTTCTGTCGTTGCAGGTTGTTATATTGGACGGACTGGGGGAAGCCTCCGAGGATCGAGAGAGCCTTTCTTGATGGCTCCAACAGAAAAGCTATTGTGGTGGACAACCTGGGTGTGTGCAACTGTTTTTGCTTCTCCTTCAACTCTGACAAAGCTTGTCTTTTATTTGGTAGGTATGTAATTTGTTCTGCGTCAATTCAATTGCAGGCTGGCCAAACGGACTGACGATCGACTACGACCTGCGGCGTCTGTACTGGGCAGACGCAAAGCTGGACCGCATCGAGACGTCCGACCTGAGCGGCCACAACCGCGTCAAACTCGTCGACATGGTCACGCATCCGTTCGGGCTCGCAGTGGTCAGTTTCAGACTTGCTCGAATTTCTTGGCTTCTCAAGGACTTACGCTTTTACATGCACAAGTGAAAAACGACGGGAACTGAATCACAAGCGAACGAGGGTGCAGGTGTCTGTTATGCCAGTCTGTACGATTGCGCGTTGTTTACTCGTCCAGTTCGGAGAGCACGTGTACTGGACGGACTGGCAGTCTCGGTCGATAGAGCGAGTCAACAAGCGGAATGGGCGCGACCAGGTGACAGTGCAGGACGACATGGAGGGACTGATGGACATACACGTCGTCGCCAGGGCCAGGCAGACCGGTACGATCCTGCAACTGCGCCTTTTGTGGTGGGAAACGTTTGTCACAGAACAGCGCCACTCGTGCACTGACTGACGTCAGTCAGATATTCAAGTGGAAGAGGTGGTGATCGGTCGGTGCGCTGTTGTTAGTGTCTCCATTGTCGCTACTGTGGCTGAAGGGTTACCATTGTGGTTGATCAATGGCAAAGTACTGGAGATACAGTATTTGCAATTCTGGACAGGAACTGAAACGCAACTGTTGAACACTGTTTCAGGCACGAACCCGTGCGCAGTGAACAACGGTGGGTGCTCGCACCTCTGCTTGGCGCGGCCCAACACGTACGTGTGCGCATGTCCGTCGTTCCCCGACCCGCACCACTGCAGCACGGCGGCCGGCACGACGCGCTGGGGCGAGGACGGCGACGAGCAGCTCTACGGTGGCGGCGGCGAGCTCGGGTCGTTCAGGGAGAAGATGGGCTGCTCCCGCCGGGACAGGAAGGAGGGTCTCTGTGACACACCAGACGGTATGTGTGTGTGTGTGTGTGTGTGTGTGTGTGTGTGTGTGTGTGTGTGTGTGTGTGGTGAGCCGAGTGTTACGTTGCCTCACGCGGCTCAGGCCGTGCTTTCCATTTCGTTCAGAAGGTGTTGTCTCTGATTTCAGTTTCACGCTTTTGAGAGTCCCCAAACAAATTGTGTCTTCATTTCGTTTTCTCGTCATTATTTTGCGCGTACGTAATGGTCAGGATTTTGTGTATGAGAAAGAAGGTGATGTTTTCAGACTCGCGATTCAGTGAAGGATGGGGTGTTGTATTAGAGGACTCATTTCCTTCGGGTGATTCTGTACGATTGCGAATCAAGAGCTGAAAAGAGGTTTTGCAGTTGAGAACCAACAAGGATATTCCCAGGGAATGTGCTGTTCATTCAGCTGTGTGTTCCGTTTTCAGATTACCAGTGGATCTACATTGTGATGGGTGTGCTGAGCGGAATTCTGCTCGTCATCATTGTCATTGTCTTCCTTGTTTGGAGAAGGTAATGTCCCTTTGGTCGTTGTTTGAAAAAAGCGACATGCTGTGTCTCAAAGTCGTAAGCATCAAACCGAGTGAACTCCTATCCACGCGGCACACATTGGAGTCGAGATGTGTATTTCAACTCTATTCACAAACTGACTGTTACAGACAACGCAAACGTCGTGAGGCGTGCGAGCTGACGACGCTGACGTTCGCCAACCCGACCTACCACCGGTCGAGCAGCGAACACATATCCATCGAGCGCCGTGTCAAACCCTGGCGCTTCTTCAGATACGACAAAAACGATGTGAGTGTGACTGTTGGTTTCTCTGAGGAAGCTCGTATCATTGTTGGTCATGGGTTCTGGCGGTTGAACGTGGTCAGTCCTGCTGAGTGGTCCGCTTTTGCAGGAGCGGGTGACGCTGGGTTTGACGCCGTGTGAGGAGAAACTGAACAATCAGGAGGCGGCGTCGCTCCTGAAGCAGCGCGAAGCGAACCGCTCGCCACCCAGCCCGCCCACGCCACCCCCACCGGAGAGACTCGAGAGCAAAAACATCTACCGCCCCAAGGTCCAGAACAGCAAGTTCAAAATTGACGACAAACCCAACATCAAGTATGATGCGATAGAGACGAATATCTGAGGATGTGTTGTTTTGAACTGTGCCAAATGTGATAAGCGAATGTAGATGTGTGTACATAGTGAGAACCCCAGCGGAGATGACGACAAATGCGAAGGTGATTGACTTTACTGCAGAATGTGTGTCCAGCCAGGAGAATTGATGTTTTGACGGTTGTGGAAATATTTCATTGCGGCTATTGTGACCAAAAAATGTGGACGCAGAGCCTTGTGGACGAGGCACATCCTGCAAACTCCTGCCACAGATCATCAGCGTGAACAGGGCTTCGTTCTTGGACACGTGTTGAGCAGACAACGGAGAACTTCGCAAAACGCAACAAAGGATCGCGATTCCAAGGGAACCGTGGACACCAACGTGAGCATTGTCTGAAGTTATAGAATTCTATTTGTGTGTATCTGGTGCTACTACGTTCATGTGTGGATAATTCACAAGACGAATGGTGCTAAACTTCAACGATATCAACTTTTAAAATGGACCCACTTCATCATTTGTACAAAGAAACTTTTTTGTACCTTCAATGCCAAACGAGTGCCTCTCATTCCTGACTCTGGCGGTTCGTTTGTCCTCATCGCTCTTCACTGTTTTATCTTTTGCGTTGTCACAATGGATTTTATCAACTGTCATTTTGGCTGAATTTGTGAATGGTGCGAGACATTTCCTCTGCCTCAAAAACAGGTTTTTTACTGTTTCATGTATTGTCACCTGCTGGACTTCCATGTGTTCACGCTCCTGACCTCGGCAGTTTCTGGACGATGCATTGTTGTCACAAATAGCGTCACATCAAGTTGATTCCGTTTGAAAATCGAAAAGAAAAGCTTGGTTCTGACGCTGCTTTTCGGAAGTTGATCGGTCTGAGTGAAGAAAATCTCCGTGTTCGTGCTTTGTGATGCAAAATATTCTCGTTACACAAGCATACGGATCTGTTCCCGACAATTGTAGTTGCTGAGAATGAAAGATTTTGGTGACCATTGACATGCCGTCTGTGATCCAGCTGCTGAACCTACAAAAGTCTGTGGCGCATTCCATCAAACTTTTGTGATCGATCATTCCAGGCAGGAATAGTTCACGGATCTGTTCTGACGTTTTCATGCAATTCTGTTCTGGTGCATTTTCGTGAAAAACGGAGAAACAAGCGGACGGCGAACTTTGTTTCTGTTCGTGTGGAGGATAAAATTCTCCCGTTTCTCGACTCTTTATTTTCTATTCGAAACATGCTGACAACATGGGAAACAAAGTTATGTGTGTACAATAGAGCATATATTTTCTCAAAACGAATTGAACGCTTTGGCTTTTGCTGAATACTAGCAAAGTTTCTTGAATGTCGACACAAAAGAAGTTTCTTTGGCTTTAAAAATTCCTGTGAAAGAAAAATGTTGAAAAACACAGTGATTGGAGCAATTGGCAGACACGGCTCATCATTGACAACAGGCACTTGTGCGTGGTGCGAAAGTGAGATTTTTGTCCAATCCAATTCGCACGAACAACATTCGCTTCGACAGAAAACACACACATATGGACGGACATCTGCGTAAAATTGACATGTACAGTTTTTGGCAAACGTGTTAGTCTTCGTGAAGCGTGCAGTAACGCCGCTCACTGTCCCCAACATTCAACGGAGATACGAAGCACTCGGACGATGCATTGTGTGCCGTCCAATCCACAACAAAAAAGGAGACACATTGTTCGCTAATTGACAGAAAAAAAAAGAAAAAAATCCCTCTCCGATGGCAGACAAAGCTTTTCCTGAAGGGGGCGGGGAATGGAAAATATACACCAATTCGAATTGCAAACGTTGAAACATTGAAACAAGTTGGAAACGTGGAATGCTTTCTTCCCACGACAAGTTGTGGGACACATGCCCTCGACACCACCGGACACTTTGTTCACAAGCAGGGGAAGTTTGACACCTGGTTCGTGAGCAGGGCAGGGCAGGGATTACTTTTTTCTGCCCGGACAACTTGTGGCCTGACTGTTGGGCGGATACCTGTGAACACCTTTTCTGCAGGGAGAGGGAAGAAGCCGAGGTCAGCTCCGCCTCAAGGCAGTCAGCGACTCTCAAGAAGAACGATCGTGCCTGGCCGTTGGTAACTTCTACAGACAAGAAAATTAGCAAAGGCGTCCAGATCAAAATTGGCGCTGAAGTCAGTGTCGACAACCAAACCGTTGGCACCTTTACCGATCTTATGTTTTCGAATTCTCTGAATGCCGTGAATCCTGGTCCTACGCATAGGTCCCAACGGAGCGTTCCTGTTTGATCTTGAAACCCAAGTAACAGGCGAATATCAACCCGAACAGCTGAAACCAAGAGCGCACAATTTAGAGTCAATAAAAGTTGATGTGCCTCGCAGGCATTGAGCAAACAAATCCAATTTCACCTTGAAGTGCTGCTTTTGTCACTATGTACCCAGTGTCACGTGCAGTTTTTCAGGGACAATTTACCTGAATCACAGCAATCGCAACTCCAACAGCTATGAGAAGAACAGCGTTGTCGACGACCCAATCTTTGATCTTTTCGTAGCAACCCTGCAGTGACAGGAAAGCAACTGGTTAAAACAAGGCATCTTCCTTGCAGGGCTTCAATTCAAAGAACCTGGAAACGGATCCATGGGCCGGGTTCACAGAGTTGCATTCCGTAGGCGAGCTCAGTTGGCCCGAAGACTTTTGAAGGAACAGGCACTGCATGCGTGTATGTGCACATGAAATACCACATAGAACGGGGTTTTCTTCCCGAACACCTTTCTCATGTTTTTGTGGCGCGCGAGTCTTACGGAAGCCCTCACAGACAGGATGACAGGACGAGGGGAAAGACGCGTTTGCTGCATGTGAAACGCGACCTACCTGCGGGTGGTAGTTGGTCCCATTCTGCGGGTCGTTGAAGGCTGCCTCCTGCTGACACAACATCCGGTTCACTGGCTCCGGCTTCTCTGGGTCGTTGTTCGTGAGGACGCAACACGTCCACGGAACAACGATCTCGTACGTGGTTGTGCGAACCATCTTTTGAACAGAAAATGAAAATAAATAACAAACGTGCAGGGAACAATCAGGCCTCACGCCCATGGTGCACAAGTACGCAACCCTCACACACGCGCACACACTCAAAAACAGTTTTAATAGTGTTCGTAGGACTGGACAACGAACAGCGATTTGTTTCATGACACATCCAGAGGGAATTTGTTTTTATCCTTGAGCACTCATTCTCCCGCGCTGGCACTAGCGAGTGCATTTTACGTGACACAACATCACATATGGAGGAGAACTCACTGACTGCGACTTGTCCCACTCGCTGCTCACCCAGTCGCTCGCACCCTGGACTCCGCAACATTCCAACTGAAACACCACGAGCATACCGGATCGTTACGCCTCGCGCACATGGACAAACGGGGAAACGCTGTGCCTGTAGTTTGCTGCACATGACAACTGATTCCGTTGAATTTTTTGAAACAGTCCTTTTCCTGCGTGCTGTGTCTGAGTGTTTTCTTTCAGTTTGTCTTCTAGACGCACAGGCACTGCATATTTGATACTTTTGCTTTCTTGCTCAGCATGCAATTCCAATGTGACAGACACGTTTACTCTTTGCGTCCCTTCCTGTCGGGAACCTTGACTGGGCATGCAAGTCACAAGCAAAAAATGTCTCTGTTTGCATAGCGAGAACACACAGAAAACCTTCTGACACAAAGAAATTGACGATCACAGGAATTTGAAAACCAACTACAAAGCTCAAAAAGCAATATCTTTTCGGAAGATTCCTCTGCAGTGTTTGTGTTCCTTCTCTTTCTTCCTGCATGGCCACATAGATTTTGTTCGCTCTTGTGTGGAAACATTTTATCGTGTGGCGTCAGTCTTGCCGGCGATGACGCGGCTCACCTCGTGTTGCAGTCGGTCCCAGGCGAGGTTGATGGTGCGTGACTGGTTGGAGAAGGTGTACTTCTCCTTCACCTGCTCCTCGAGGGAGTCCTGCAGCAGGTCGTCAATCTGCAGCCGCGAGAAACAAGTGTCAGAGGATCGCCGAAGCAGTTCGTTCGGTTGGTCAAGGAAGCTATTTTTACTCCAAAACACATGCAAGGCGAATGTCTGTCTTCACATTTTGTGAGACCAAGGCGCGCGAACAACCAGCGGAACAGCATCGCTTTGAGAGAGTGAAAGAAACACAGTTGCATGTTTCCAGATTCTACGTGGGAAGGAATTGATATCCTGTCATTTGGAGGAATTGATACTATTTTGAACGCAGAAAAACAACTTCATGGCGATCACCTTTCCACGAAAAACGACGGTGATGATTCCAGCCGCAAGCTCCATGATGATCACGAGCAGCACGAAGAACACGTACTGAAACGACAGACCATGACTCTGTGAGGAACGTGCGCAAGTCCGAGGAGCTCAATGAGATATCAAGGAATAGACTCTAATGTTTGCAGCCAGCAAACCACTTCAGAATGTGTCTTCTCATTGTCAGGCAAGAAAACACACAATCACGCATTGCAAAGCCGTCAGAAAAATTCGAGTATATTGTGCATAAATATGACCGAACCAGGAACTTTCAGAACAGAATTGACTTGAAATTTCAAACCTGGAGAAAGGAAACGCATTGAAGCAGAAGAGTCAATGTAACTTCAGCAGATCTACATGCAGGCAGGGGACAGGATGACAGCTTTCGATTTGTCAAACTTCAAGCGTTGTGCGCACACCGAAAAAACACCACGACGTTTGCACTTTGACAAAGCAAGACAAATGGCTCACGGTCGATTTGAACTGCAACAGATACCAGCAACTCCGACATTTTAGAACTTTGTGGATGGCACACATCTGCTTTGAAAGTCAGCCTTCCCGCGGCACAGAATCTAAAAACCTTAAAAAGCACGACATTCTTGTTCTTTTTCGCCAACCCAACATGTAAATTTCCACAAATAATTGCCAATCAGATTCGAAATTTAAATGTCTTTCAGGTCTCATTCAAATTGCATGCGAGTGTGTCGCTGCAAAGATCCACTCAAGGACACTGCGTGGCAAAGCTCTTTTAGATCTTGAAAGATGAAAGCTTCTTTAATTTTTGGGCGACGCCATGGAGTCACAGAAATCTCGATGAACGAGAATCACCCCTTGGGTGGATCGATTTTCCAACCAATCATCATTTCACAGAACAGAAAGCAGAATGTCGAGTCCTCCTCGCAGAGGAGCCCAAGGGAACAAGGCCTCTTCGATGGCCGGTGACAGCCTTGAGTTTCAACTGGTGCATGTGGTTGAGACCACACGCAAATTGTGTGGATGGAGAACAGGGTTGAAGGGTTGTGTGCAAAAACACCTTTGCTGGAAAGAAACCACACACTTACAAATCCACAACCACGCAACACAACCCAGAGCTCCGGCTCCACTCACCAGGACGATGAGCGCCCGACTCTCGCGCAGCGCGCCGAAGCAGCCGCAAAAGCCGACGAGGAAGATGAAGGTGCCGGTGCCGATGAGCACCCAGGCGGCGACGTCGAGGTACGGGTCCTCCGAGTCCCAAGTTATCACTTCGATGTAGCTGACCACGTTCTTGTCCACCACCAACCAGATGCCCAGCCCCAGCAGGGCCACTCCTGTCAACTGAAAAGGAAGAGTGCGTCGACTGCAGCATGAACATTGAAAAGTACCAGCTGTTCTCTTTCAGCGGCAGCAAAGGTTCCAAAAAGTGTTTGGTGTTCATGATTTCGGCTCAAAAACGTGTGCGAGTCGACGACACAGAGACAATTCCGTGGACCGACGGAAAAAACGCACAACTGCAAAAATGTATGGCGTCATGTCGTCAGACAGAAATGCTTACCCAAAAGATGAAATTGAAGAGAAACAGAATGTATTTGGAACATCTCGCTCCAAAGCTTTCTGCCATGGCATGTTACGCAGGAAATGGTTGTGGTATTCCTGAGCTCCAAATTGGCAAAGCGACGAAGCCTTTTGGTGGAAGGCACGATCGTATTGACTCGTCACTGCATATTCAGGTGCGATCAGCACACAGGTGTGAACGCTCCCCTCAACTTCAGATCCCTTGCGTCCGTTGACAAAACAATTACATCTCCACCGCGTCGTCAATCAAAGCAACGAAAGAAACGAGGATTGTATCCGAGATCATTGGAAAAGTTCCAAGAAAAACGGCCAAAAAATGGCGGTTTCGTTTTCGAAGAGACACTGCAGCGGACCTGACTGAACTCATCTGACAGATGACAGAAGCTGCATCGCGGATACATCTGCGGAGAAGCTGCAGGTTGCGACGCGCTGCACGAGCCTCACGAGACGAATGCGTCTCCGTCTCCCAACTGCAGATGGATCGAGTTTGCATGCATGTGAAGTGCCTCGAGATGGCAATCATACAAAGCAAACTTGAGATGATACATCGTCAACTCTGATCTCACGACTTTCACTCAGAGTATTTGCAAAGTCATTGTATATTGAACCACATGGAACAACCAATCGAATGACCCCTTGTCGTTTTCACAATCAAATCTGCACTTTTTGCAAGATTCTGCTTCACCCCCAAAATAAATCAATGCAGCTTTCGGTGGCGTGTAACAAGCCACAGGTAACTATGGCAATATATTCCCAACTGTTTCTGTCGTTACCATAGGAACGCGTCTGTATCCATGTGCGCTTTCGCGGACGTTGTCATCGATAACGATGAATCAGTTATCGAGAATCAATGCGTGTGAGTAGGACTGCCGGTTCCACGCCTCAAAGTACTCGCGCGCAACAGATCCAGGCGAGATGCATCTTGCACAAAAAGATGTACAAGAAATTCTCTGGTTCGAAGCAAAACTTTGAACAGCCACTCCTCCAAACGCGAGGAGTATCACAAGTACAAGGAGCAGCAGTTTCGTGAAGATAAAAGTGATCTCCCCTGAGAAATTGAATTACGGGTGGCCGAAAAAAACAAACATCTCAAAATTGTGGAAAAAGAACGCATCTTTGTCTTCCGAGCAGAACCACAACGGCCGTCTCAACCAATGAAATAAAACGTAACATGTGCAATGCATTTCCGTTTTACTAAAAACATTAAGTTATTTCCACTTCAAAGTGAGAACTCCCTGCTTGCAACAATTCATGATTGGTCGTTCAGACTGAGAATTGTTGCCAAAGCAGCCATGTCTATGGCAGCAACTGGAAATCATTCACCGCTCACACAACTGTCGACAGTGTGCAAAGGACAAGAGGACATGCGACATCGTCAACGTTCAAGACAGCACACACTTCTCAAAAGACGGAGCAGTTGTGAAAAACAACAAGTCTCCCACAGACAAATTTCACGCGCAGCCTGAGTCAACACGCTGTGTGACTTCGAATATTCAGTCCAGTCGAAACCAAACACTCTACTCTCTCACAACAAAAAGTTCGCATCGCACTTGACTGCATGTTTGACGGAAAAGAAATCTGGATCTCCGTTGCTGAAAAGTGTCTCTCCTGCTCTCAAAAAAAAAAAAAAAAAAGGCATCCATATTTTCCTATTCCCGTTGCAATCAATACAAGCCGTAATGTTTGGCATATTTTGCAACGTAGCATCAAAGAGAAAACTGCAAAACTCTGTCCTTGAGTGTTCGTGATGCCACAAGTTGCTTGCATAAACAGGATTGCTCTGAAAGTCGCGTTCCACTACAGTTCTACCTGAACCACAAGCACACATACAAGTCCTCTGCGTGGTTTTACAATGTCACACACGTCAAGGCATCGCGCCAAAGCAACGTGCTTTCTTCAAGTACCAATTCACCTTCTGACTTTGTACTGAGAAGTGATTATTTCTGGTCAAACAACCAACGAGGCTTATTCGCCTCAGAAGAGAGAGCGTTTTCGTCTCAACTGTCTTGCGCCTTCACGGAGGAAGAGGGCGCGTCAAAAGACCAAAAACCTGGTCTGTGTGGACAGGCTCACCGGGTACTTTTCCCTGGAATCTGAACCCAAACACAAAGCACAATCGTTACCATACATCAACCCTGAGACGAATTTTGAAGTTTTGGTTCAGGGGACAAAAAACGAAGCGAAAATGTTTTCACACCGTTCTTTCGTTCAACAAAAAGTCAGTTTGGAGAAAGGGGAGGGACATAGTTGATCAAAATGTTTGTGTATGTTCTCACCTCCAGAAGAAATTCCATTTATGGGCAGGGGACATGGAAATTTTTAACTGAAAATTTGTGACCCTTCTCACTTCATCGGAAAAATCTATTTGCAGAGACCGTCCTGCCGTTTCCCGAGTTCGAACCACAGATGATCACACCGATGCCATGGAGAAGCCAGAAAAGCGGACGGTTCGTGTGAAGCACACTGTCTGCTCTGACGTACGTCAGAAAACGAACAGGCACGAACAACCGAAAAACAGAACAAAATTCCTGTTGCCATCACCCGAAGAACGAATCCAGTTGACAACTGAACCGCGATTTTGACAGCAAAATTCCGGCCCAGACAAGTCCTCAACGTCACGTTTTCTTCCACTTTTTATCCTCGCTCTGACGTGTCTCGGTCTGTGATGCCGTGAGATTCCAGACATTGGTTGAAACTTTCGCGAAGTTGTCCTGGACATGCAGATCTTGGCTGCTCGGAGGAAGTCCTTTCCCACTGACAAATCCACATGTTTGCGCGAGTATGATTGCAATTCGGCTGCCATCCGAACTCTACTGCATCTGTTGGAGTCGCCTGTGGTCAACCTTCTCAAGAAGCACAAGTCTGAGCATCAATCAAGGACTACATTGCAACGAAGACCAGTGTGCCGAACAAACTCTGTTCCCGTTTCTGATGAAAGGTTTGCTTCTGAGCAGTGTAAGGATACGGTTTCAGCTGCTCTGCAAAGTTCTTCATGTCCTCCTGGATACCGTGGTCCTGGCCCTGCGGCGACACGACGATCAACTCGACGAGACACGAGTTGGAGAGTCGCTCCACCGGCTCCACCTGACCCGGGTGCAGCATCTGCGAAAAATGTACGCACAATTCGCTCAAGATTGGGCCGCTGGCAACAATTCGAGTTTCACCAAACCCACAGAAATGGAAGTTTGGATTTCAAGGCAATGAGAGACAGGCATCCAGTCGCCAAGTCTCAGGCGCAGAAGTGAAGTCTGTCGCTTGATGTGGTTTCGCAGATTCGGACTGAAGAACGCTTCGTGCAAAATTGAACAAACAGTGCGAACCCCACACAACAAATTCCCGTTCCTTTGAGCCAATGGAAGGTTTCAATTTGTTGACTGTTGCAAGGGCAAAAACAGACAAAGTGGCCTTGTTGAAAATTTGCAGGCCTCAACTTTCTGCTTTGGTGCTCGTTTGATCAGTAACATCGTCACAGAAAACATTTTGGTTCATTTGGAGGGTTTTGGTTTCTGACATTTCATTCTTTTGAATTCGTTGGTCACATTCTGTTGTGATTCCGCTGCTGCCTTCGTGCGACACGTCCTCTGGTCTATCACTGCACTCATTGCAGGACTCTAATTGAGATGAACCCAACGTTTCACTCAACTTAAACTGAAACTTGGCACATGCTACAGAGTTGTGAAGACTGGCACGACACTACGTACTCTGTAGATTTCAGAAACGACCACCTTCATCCTTCCCTTGCGGAAAAGGTATCCTTTGGCGACGAACTCAAATTCCAACCTGCAAACACAATCAGTGTGTGTTTCTATAGCTGCGACAGAAAAATAAACCAGCCGGATCTCAGTGCACGGAGAAACACAACACAAACACACACACACACACACACACACACACACACACACACACACACACACGTACCTGAAACCCAACTCCTGAAGGAATGGCACAACGTTGTCTGACGTCCCGACGTCAATGCAATTTCTTACCAATGTGTGTCGGCTCTTGTCTCCCATCTCAGGAGCCCCCACGTACCGAAGATGCCTGCAAAGAAACCAAACTGAACAAATGTTGCACTCCTGCTGGTTTTGTCTTCCAAGTGTCTGTGTGTGCAGAGATTTCAATTGACTGGGACGCAGAAACTCTTTTCCGCAAGAAAGGCAAAACCCACAGAGATGGCCAATTTCTGCTACAACTCTTCCCTTTTGCTTGTTCCACGAACTGTGCTGTGAAGGGGTCAACTCGAGAATCACTGTGCAACAAGGAATGCAGGCGCGCCGAGTAACTGCGCGGTCCACCAGCCATCCTCTGTGGACATGGAGGGGATGGGCGATGGCCACTATTTGAAAATGTAGGGAAAGACCACCTTGATCGGTGCAAACAGAAAGGATGAGGAAACGTCCACACTTTCGAAAAACTTTGGAGATCACCACAGTTTTCTTGAAATGTGCCTGTCGGGAAATCTTACACTTCTGGCGAAACATTTGCAGAGGTTACCCGTGACCTTTTCTCCAAAGCATTGGCCATCTCCGTTCCCTTCCAACATCCACATATCACTTTCCAGTGATGGCCACAACCTGTGTCTGCAGATGTTCGCCACACAGGCTCCGCTCGCAAAGAAATATTTGAGGTAACGATTTGCTGGGACAAATTCGCAGCACCACCATGAAGCGACTGAACGCGGCGTGAAAAGCGCCTGGGTAGATCGTGGACAAGCAAAATGGAGCCAGTGGCTCATATCTATTTCGAGCGAGAATTGGAAAGTTCTGGCTGCCTTCGTCACTGCCGTGTTCACTCTAGGGTACGACGGCACCCCAGCTTTTACCTTCATTTTCTGGTGTTGGGTCCCATTGAAACAATAGTGATCTCAAACCCATGACAAGGCGCACCTCTGTAGTTTTGATACGCCAATGGCTCAATTTCGACAAAAAAAGTTGAAGGGTCCTAGCAATTTTCTGACTTTTTCTGAGCAAGAACCAAAAATTATTTATCTCACTCAACCAACCAGAGTGTCTTTTCGGGAGTGCCGAAGCCCAGACGCCCTCAAAACCTGCAGAAAACTGGCGATATCGGCTTGATACCCAAAATGGTCAGGCACGCCACAAAAATAGCAAGACAGGGCACCCCCCAGTAAAGCTGGGATAATGTTCCAATTGTCGGTCCGTGTTCTCCTGCCTGCTTCACCACTTGAACGAGGAGATACAGGACACTCCAAGGATTGAACGACGATGCTGAATTCGAACAAAAACTTCGGCACATCCCTGATGCTCTTCTGCAGACCCCAAACCCACGTCAACTAACTTTTCTAGAAGCTTCGACGTTGAGTTATCAACGCACAAAAGGCGACACATCCACTCACCAGGGCATGTCTCTGTGCTCGAGAGAGCGCCGGACTCGGTAGGTGACGGGTTGAGCGGGTTGTTGTTGCTGCTGCTGCTGAACACCTGCAGCTGGTTGGTGCACGGTGGGCCCTGAAGTCAGAAACGTCGCTGTTCTTCTTCCATTCCAATCACAAATTTTGAAATCTGAAGAAAGGACCTGAGAATTTCTGGTCAGACACAACAGCAATTATTCAGGGTCTGATTTTCAGCCCTCAGAAGTTGTAGTGGGACAGTGTCCTGAAAAATTGGACAGAAAGGTGGGGTCCCAAGGAGTGTTCCAAGAAATAAAGACCGGGTGGGGGTGGGGGGGTGAGGTGGCTGCGTGATGGCATTCCAAAATTGGGAGGACGATGGGACCCCCCCCCCCCCAAGGCAGGACTTGGGCTGGACAGGTCTGCACGTGGGGCTCCGCCCTCTGTCCAGGTGGGATTTGGCTGCCGTTTCCATTGGATGCAACGTCTGGTTTGGATTTCGAAAAAAAAACGCATTGCGAGTTTTGTCATCCAAAAATTCGTTGAACGTTTTCAAGTCATTCGACTCTGCACTGTTTTTTCGAGTTGACAAACAACTACCAGGAACTTTCGAAAATCACCACTTTTTTGAATAAACATTTGAAACTGACCGTTCTGTAAGACGCACTTGACCTGTCCCCAAATTTCACTGGTGGCGTTGATCCCCACAAAACCAAACAAGTGAGGTGTCGCCAAGAGCACAATTATCGCCACTCAGGACCCGCGCAGTCCTATCAGTGGCTGTTACCGCCTGAGTGGTGATGAGCACTGCATGTTTCATCCCCTCCCACCCTGATGAATGGCCACAAACAAAACGAGATCAAGGGTCAAACGGAAGCGAAATTCATGGGACGGGTGGAGGGGCGGGTCAGCCTTGCTCAGTACGAACCACAACAAGCATAGTCCGCCCCCCCCCGATATACGCACACTTTTACACACACACACACACACCCGCACGCACGCACGCACGCACGCGCGCGTGGCACACGGCACAACGTGGTTACAGGCATTGCACTCAGCAGCTATGGCATGGCAAGGAGCGTACTGAGAGCGAAAACCATCTCGTGATCGTGGAAGCGTTCGGGACCGATGAACTGGCCGCTCGTGTCACAGAGCCCGTTGAGGCGGTGCAGGAGGTTGTCCTTGCTCGCCTCGAGCAGGCTGCCCTGCAGCAGGAACTCCTGAGCCGGGATTGTGCCGCGCGGCTGCGCTGCCGCCGCTCCGTCCATCGCTACAGCGAACACAACAAGAATGCTACGCATAAAAAGCGTGTGGTCCATAAAAATGTTCGCAGTTCATAAATACCTTCAAGTTCCCACATTCTGGCACTTTTAGGACCACTTTTGAAAAAGAGCTCGGTTTCTTAAATATGGGCCAACAACAATGCTACCCATAAAAAGTGTGTGGTCACACAAATGTTCATTGTTCATAAATGGTCAGTGACCACTGACCTTTTTTTTCAAAAGTGGGTCCCCCCCCCCCAAGACCCATTTTCGAAAAAAAAAATTGGGGGAAAAATGGCCAGAAATGATCAGTGATGTTCACTGACCATTTTTTTCAAAAGCGGCACAACCCCCCCCCAAGACCTGTTTTACACATACAGACGGACACACATACAGACTGATGGTGATTACATTAAGCATGTGGTACACGGCCCTCCGGGCGACCACACGCTTAAAAAAGTAGGACAAAGTAGGACAAGCATGAAATAGTAGGACAAAGTTGGGCAAAGTAGGACGCTGGACACCCTGGGCAAGGTTTCTCAATCTTCGGCCAACCCACCAGGTTGGCAGTGATTTTTACGGGTTAAAAATGAAGAACACACACACACGCAAACACACACACACACACACACACACACACGCAAACACACACACACACAAACACACACACACACACACACACACACACACACACACTTGCCAATGGGAAACACGAGCGCTTGAAATTCCCGTGGAGAAACCTCTTCGGAAGCTTCGGAGCTGGTTGAACCGTCGTCCTACGAAACGTTTATTCCCTGTTACTGCGGGGTCAAGGGGCGGTGTTCTGCTGACCAATGTGCCACAGATCTAGTGATTGCTTTTCTTGACCCTGAGGTCAAACCTGATTCTTTGCTGCACGAACAGATTCTCGTGCAGTTCAAACATTCGTGCGAAAAACCAAGACAAGTATTTCGCACTCATGCACCCCCAAAGGCCACCAGCATCAAACAATTCAAAACTTTACTGTTTCAAACTGCGCTTTCTTGCAGTCAACCTTTATTTCATGGCGTCATAAAAGTTCACGCGCGTCATCTATGTCAAAACCGCTCAACGCATCTGCTGTGAACACGCCTACGACGCACCTGGCGTAAACCTGGGGCCCCGACGGTCTCCCATGGCGCAGTCCTTGAGTTCTCTTGCACCGAGACGCATGACGCACGTGCTGTGAACCTGGCTCGTCCATGACGCAACGCATGACGCACGTGCTGTGAACATGGCTCGTCCCCACGACGCAACGCATGACGCACCTGCTGTGAACCTGGCTCGTCCCCCACGACGCAACGCATGACGCATGTGCTGTGAACAGGCCCGTCCCCATGACGCAACCTATGACGCACCTGCTGTGAACCTGGCTCGTCCCCACGACGCAACGCATGACGCATGTGCTGTGAACCTGGCTCGTCCATGACGCAACGCATGACGCATATGCTGTGAACCTGGCTCATCCTCAGGACGCAATGCATGACGCACGTGCTGTGAACCTGGCTCGTCCATGACGCAACGCATGACGCATATGCTGTGAACCTGGCTCATCCTCAGGACGCAATGCATGACGCACGTGCTGTGAACCTGGCTCGTCCCCAACGACGCAACGCATGAGCGCAGCCGGTGTGACCCCAACACCTGATCCCACGGGCTACAGTGGGTCGGGGCTTCTTCGCTGGGAGCCGACCGGGTCTACTTGACAAGGCGTGCGGAACGGGCCTATTTCTGACTCCATGGCAACTATAGTGTTTTCCTTTATTCTCCCGAAGTTCAGCAAGAATGCCAACTGAATGTGTCATGATGTAGTTATTTCACTTCCCCAATTCTTGGAGTAGTGTAGGACGGTACGAGGCAGAGGGACCACACGTGGCACGACAGGTAGGGAGTCTTTCTCATTCATCCATTTCGCACCGGACGCACCACGCGTTGCGGTACGAATCCACAGGCGCTGTGTTTGCACACAGAGAGCCTCAATGTGTCAAACAACGCCAGTTCTCACCCGGTTGATCGACAGTTGTTGGCATCCTGTGGCAGTGTGGTGAACAGATCAAATCCTGTGGCACCGCAGCCACTGAGGCCAGAAGCCAAAGCTACACGCACCATGCACGCGCACGCTGAGGGGTTCAGCTACACAATCCTGTTCCAATGGAAAGGACTGGCCAGGCAAAGAAACACAGGTTTCGCCTGACAGGCCACTGACTGACGCAATGCCAAAGGCGAAAAGCAAAAGTTTGACGCAACAGGAGCAAAATGTTAGTTTGTCACTGGATGCGTCCTGCACCTGTTGCGCGACTGATATTGTTCGTCGTGGTTGCTGCATGGCCAAGTCGGCCTTCAGATCATGACGCACTGGCGCGACGCACCCGCAGTGAGGCAGCGACGCCTTGAACAGGCACAGGACGCGTGACGCATCCCGTGTATTCAGTCTCTGTCCTTCAAAGAGTCTTATTCTGACCCTCCTGAACGGAAACTTCAGTCATTTATCTATTTTTACTCAAGTCGTGCTGTGTCTTGCAGCCCGGCAAAAACAAGTCACTTTTTCTCGCGTGTGAATGTCTTTGCATAGCGGGTTGACACAAAAAGCGCGATCTCCCTCGGCTGTGTATGTAGGTTTTCTCGGCAGGTGTCCGAGTGAACCGTGACGCTTCCCAACCCGCCACTCCCGCCCGCCCAGCCAAGCGCGAACTCAAAACACCGCAGCACCGTGAGCATCAGCTGACAGCTGTGTGGCTCCCACTGAAAACACAAGAACCTGTCAAGTTTCCGCGTCAAAGATTTCGTGGCTTGGCCTGAATTCCTTGTGAAAATTGTTTTTGGCACGAATGGAAACCATTTTCAGCGAAAACCACTTTTTTTGCCCCGTTCAAGAACCCACCGGGTCGGAATTATTTTGCCGACAGTGTCACCAGATTTCGTCGTCGTTTTTCAAACAATTGTCCGTGCCCCCCCCCCCTTCACAGCCCCTTTCGTTGAACAGGACATTGACTTGCGACAAAAGCCATGGAGGTAAGACAACTACACAGGACACAACAGAGCCTATCCGCAAACATTTGTTGGGACTGTGTTTTCATTCCAGTTGGTCTGTTGAAGCGCTGCGACTCCAGACGCTTAACACGAAGTCTCGTGAAGATGAAGTCTCTCTTGGGTGAGTTGTGACGAGCACGTTCCACGTGCGCTGTGCTTTGGAGACCTCTACGTCTGTCCTGAGCTCGCCTCCACTGAGTATGAGTCAGTTCTCTGCGTTTCAGTGCATCAGTGTCACTCAGGGATTCTCAAAGCCTTTCACTCCACTCAGACTGAATTCAGAGACACCAGGCTTCCCTGTTTTACACTCACCCTGAAACACAGGCGTCTCAGTTCACGACGCTTCTCTGTTTGACTGCGTTGCTGTATGCGCGCCCTGCCCCCAGTGCGGCGTGGTCTCTGCACGCGCCTTCACTTTCCTTCTCGTGTTGCAGCTGCGGCGCTGAGCCTGTGTGCCCTGGGCGTGGCGCGGGGCCAGGTCGCCGTCTCCTACACGACGTTCAACCCGCCCCCGGAGTCGTGGGCCATGATCCCTGCCGACGCCACGTCGCTCTCCGTCTCCGACGTCCCCGGGCCGTCCCCCGACCTCGCCCCCGGGGACATCACCCACCTCACCGCGCTCACCCAGGCCACGCTCGACAACGCTGACATCCAGAGCATCGCTGCAGGGAGTTTTGAGGCCCTGGAGGCCCTGACTTCATTAACAATCACAAACAACCCCTTGACTGAACTGGTCAACGGGACTTTTGCTGGACTGACCAGCTTGACCAGCCTTGACCTGTCTTCAAACAACATTAGCATCATAGCTCCAGGGGCCTTTTCCACGTTGTCCAGCGTGACTGACCTGGACCTGTCCTCAAACAACATCGGGACCTTGGTGTCTGAGGGTTTCATAGGACTGACCAGCCTGACCAACCTGGACCTGAGATCCAGCAGGATCAGCACTATAGAGCCAGGAGCCTTCACCGGCCTCTCATCCCTGCGGACCTTGACCCTCATCTCCAACCGCATCACCAACCTACAGCCGGGCGCGTTCTCGGGTCTCCCCGAGCTGCGGGAGCTCATGGCTCGCTCCGGGCGCAGCCTGACCGCCGTCCCCGCTGGGGTCTTCACCGGGATGCCCCGCCTCGAGAGGCTCAACCTGCAGAGCCACCGCATCGTCTCCGTCGCCCCGCGCGCCTTCCAGGACCTGGCCGCCCTGACGAGCCTCAGCCTCAACGGAAACGACCTGGCCGCTGTCGACAACGAGACCTTCGTGGGCCTCGTCCGCCTCAACGACCTGGATCTGGAGCGGAACGAGCTGACGACGATCCCAGCCGGGACCTTTGCTGACACGACGCGCGTCACCCTCCTGGGTCTCTCCGACAACCAGATCGAGACGGTGGAGCCCGGAGCCTTCGCTCCCCTCGGCGCCCTCCTCCGGCTCTTCATGCACGAGAACCGGCTGACGGCGCTGCCGGCCGGCGTCCTCACCGGACTGACGGCGCTCGAGATCCTCTCGCTCCGCCTGAACCGCATCGCGTCCGTGGACGCCGCCGCCTTCGCGGGCCTCACGGCCCTGGAGCACGTGACCCTGGGGGACAACGCCCTGACGGACGTCCCGGCCCTGCTGTTCGACGGCCTGACGCGCATAGAGACGGTGCACCTCAAGAACAACCAGCTGGAGACCCTGAGGGCGGACATCTTCAACGCGGACGACTTCCCCAACACCGGAGGATTCCCAGGTCAGGTGCTCTGCTGACACCGCATTGGGGTAACCACCAGTGATAGTCACCCGAATGCATCGTGCAATCGTCCGTTTCTGCACGGCCGGCTCTTGGGGAGCCTTGACGCCTTGAATTGAATCCCCAACTCCCCTCACCGCCCCCCCCCCACACACACACACTTTTTTTCAACATGCGCCAAGTTTTATTTGCATTTGAAGCATATTTTCACAACACATGTTCGCAGTGCTAAAGGTCGCAGCGTTCTCACCCCCAACTTCCCGCACTCCCGGACCCGTCTCTGCCGCGACACAAACTTGCCCTTGCAATGTGCAGTGTGCTGTGTGTGTGTGTGTGTGTGTGTGTGTGTGTGTGTCTGTGTGTGTGTGTGTGTGTGTCTGTGTCTGTGTCCGTGTGTCTGTGTCCGTGTCCGTGTGTCTGTGTCTCTGTCTGTGCGCAACTGAGACCGCCGTGGAAAGCGTCACATTGTGACCAGGCAGCAGTTTTTCAGGTCTCTGGTCACCAGGATGGAGGTGAACGCAGCAAGTCTCGCAAAAGCTCTGGGTATTTTCAGGGGCGTGGCTCAGTGCTCCCGTCCAACACCAAGTCCCTGACACCATATTTCTCACAGGTATTGCCGTCACCCGGTCACTGACCGTCCCTCTGCGCGCCCTGTACTCAACGTACAAGCCTTCTTGTTTCAGACGTGTTGTACCTGGGTCTGAGTGGGAACCCGCTGCAGTGCGACTCCCGGCTACGGTGGGTGCAGGAGCTGGAGGAGGAGCAGCGGGTCAACTGGGGCCCGTCCCGAGCCGAGACGTTGACAGGGCAGCCCCTCTGCCCCGGGGAATCCTTCATCCCGACCTGCAGCAACTTCAACGTGCCGTGGGGGGAGATCCCTCCCCTCATCGAAGGTACGTGTCAAGCCGTCGATTTCACTCAGTCACAAATTTGCTTCGCCCTGCCTCCATTGGCTGTGGACGGGGACGCTCCGAGAGGGAGACTCCTTGTGTACGTATGTTCTGGGACAGAGGCGCTCCAGGTGTGACTTCAGTATCCCCGTCCCGTCTCTCCCTCCAGCTTTGTCAGCTTGGGATGGGGACGCACAGTGTGTCCACTCCCTCATTCAGGCGGTGTAAGCACGGGATGCGTGGCGCGTTGTGCCATCGCGGATCAGGCATCATGCCGCATTTATCACAAACAAGAAACTTCTATTGCTTTGCGTCCATCCACAACAGGGTGCAACGCCTGATGAGGCCGAAGCTACACTGAGCGGGACTCGACGAGAGTCCCACAGATCAGCCAATCACACAGCATGATACTTTTGTGTCATTTGTGTGATTGGCTGATCTGACTCGCGTAAAACGTACCTTTGGTGTTAAGGCGTGTGACCTCGCACGTTTTTCAACTGTGTTTCCGTAACTTCTTTGCAGAGATTGAACGTGCCCAACCTGATGACATGGCCCCACCCCCCGAAACTGTCACAAAATCTACCACATCATCAACCACTGCAACCACAGCAACAACCACAGCAACAACAACGACAACAGAAATACCCACAGAAACGACCCCCCAAGCAACTCCCGAACCAACCACAGAAACCACCACACAAACGACCACAGAGACCACCAAAAACACAACTGCAGAAACCACCATAGAGACAACCTCTCAAACAACCCTAAAAATAACCACAGAAGAGACTGACAAGAGCGCAGTGACGACTGCAGAAGCTGCCAAAGACCAAACCACAGAGCTAACCACGGAGGTTTTTGCAGAGGTCACGACGGAAGCCCCCGGAAGTGGTGCCACGGCCTCACCCACTGCGCTTTCCCTGGTCTGGGCTTACTGCAGTACATTCACAATAATCCTGTGTAGAATTCTACAATAGATGTCCAGATATGCTGTGTAACTTTTCTTTTCACGAAGATATCCTTGAGCTTGGTTTTGTTTTGGTTTTCTTTTTGTGAAGCGCAAAACAATGGCTGATTGCCTGGAATGTTCACTCAAGAATTTTTCAAACAAAGAGACATGACTTTGTCGTCGAAGGCTGCTTGATATTTACTTGACGTAAAACTTTGGAAAAACCGTTCGTTGTTTTGGAAACCAAATCACCAATGGCCGTTGTTCTGCTATCTTGAGTTTGAGGCCAAAATTGTGTTGTGTAGATCCACTGCGAAGAATCACAATTTAAAATTTCAGATACAAAGACGTGTGAATTTGCCCTGGTGATGTGAATGTTTTATTTATTTCACTTTTTTGTGTCAAAGCTTTCGTTCTGATGGGTGCTGTCTGCCTGTGATATCTTGTTTAACATCAGTAGCTGTATGGAGTTGGTCTAATAAATTAACGTAACTTTTCCCAAAATACTTGGTTGTTTTCATTGACACATTTCACAAACTTACAAATTCCGGGAAAAATGGAGACAGATCGCCCGACAGAGACAGACAGTGAGGAAGGCAGAAAAGACACAGCGACACAGACCGAGAGTTAGACAGCGAGACAGACAGCGAGACAGACAGACAGACAGACAGACAGACAGACAGACAGACAGACAGACAGACAGACAGACAGACAGACAGACAGACAGACAGAC
>JAAUXT010061219.1_pt1 | contig 23443 bp, 17 predicted proteins | sample 7278171 | NCBI WGS metagenome assembly JAAUXT01 (sample SAMN14350112, study PRJNA611818) | marine sediment metagenome | isolation source: surface marine sediment (1.8m) | place: French Polynesia: Moorea | collected 2018-08
AGATCCAGGAATTGGTGTTCGTCGTCCGATAAATGCCGTTCCTATTTTGAAGTTCATTTCATTTTTGGGTGCATGTGTCTGATCTTCATCTGCACCCTTTGAAATGTTGCTTCAATTGTTCTTCTTGATAAATTAAAAAACTGCATTTCAAAAGCTTCCTCGGTTCCCCACATATCGGACGACGAACACCAATTCCTGGATCTCCCACGTATGATTGATTTCAATACAAAAGCAAGTGAGCACAATAAATGAAAACAGCAAACTGAGTGCACAAACACACGAGTAAACTGCTACTGCTGCCTTTGCGAATCCTGACTTGAGCCCAGACAAAACGAGTTCCTGGTATTCTGTTCCATCGTTCCTTCAGAAGCTTCTTGTGCAACCCCTTGACCAAAAACCAACAAGACAAGAAAAAATGGGACGCACCATCCCCTGTGATGTGTTTCTATTCTGCTCGTTAGGTTCTCAAATTGCTTCATTCGTGCAGATGCAGAGAAATCCCGGTGGCCAGCTTCTAACCAGGTTATCAGTCACGTTTGCCAGAAGCGATCCATCACTTAACCCATATTCACGCTCGCCATGGGCCGAGGGGAATTAAAACAGTCCAACCCTTTCAAATCTGTTCAGTTGATTTGGAACTAATAACTTGCGCAAACCAGAGCTGGGGTGGTTTCAGGGCAGTTTGGCTCGATCATTGAAATTGGCTTTTGCAGGTTCCGCAAGCAACAAACGAGGACGAACCGGAACATGGCTGGAGGAACCAACAACGAGCTCACTCCAATTCAGTGTCCTTTGGCACACCCACCCAACTCCAACCACCCAACTGTATGTCCTTGCGAAACCTGAAGTTGAAATCTTGAACACAAACAACCCTGAATCAAAGTTTCCTGTACTCAAAAAAGCTGGCTACAGGTCTGCAAGCAACGTGGTTCTCGGTGGAAGGCTTCATGCGACAGCACTTCGTCACTTAGACGGACCTTTTGGAAGCTGTCTTTTTTGTCGTTGTGTCATCTCCGTTGGTGACACGCACATTTCCTTTCAAGATTGACATTTTACAATCCGTCCAAACGAAGTTTCACTTCACAAAAGAAAGAACACTTACACGGTCGCACTCTTTCATCCGAGGCAGAAAGCAGACCTGTTGGTCTTATGCACACCCTGAAAAGTGAGCAGATGTTTTTGGGTGTGGCGCTGTTCCGCCCAAAAGGTTTTTGTTTGATATTTTCACGATTCCGCTTCAGACCAAACTTCTCTGTTCGAGTGTTTCGTGGTGGTGTGGATCGTACAATGTCACGACACATTTCAGAGACAATTGTTGAGGAAAGAGGCTTCGTGACTCAAGATTCAGGTGGCAAGGGCAGCAACTCTTTTTTGCCAAGTTTGAGTCTGTTCAGACCATGTGAACGTTGCGGAAATTTTGAACCAGAGTTGCTAAAAACAACAAGAACCTGCAGTTCTGGAGGGACCTCGAGTCCTCCTCACTCATAACAGCTGAGGAGCACCTGATTGCGTGTTCCGTCAACCTGCCGTCCACTCGTGCCTCGAGGTGGCTTCCTCTGACATCAAGCCAATTTGTGTCTCAAGGGGACACGAAATTAAAGAGAAGTTCTGCAGAGTCATGTAGAACAGGGAGAATCAAAAGGTAATTCTCAAGACATTCTCCAATCGCCTTAGTTTTGTGCTGAAAATTGACGAGATTTGTGTTTCTGGAGAGTCTGTGACAAGGGACCTTTCACCAGGGTGCCGGATAACATCTGGAGCAAAGTTTCCATTCGCTCTGCCATGGATGGCCGCAGTGTCGTCAGACCGATACGTCTGATCACACCTCAATCAAGGTGACGCAAGTCCCGTTCTTACTCAAGGGAAAAGTTTTTCCTGTGACAGTACACAAAGACCAGCCATCTCGCACAACATCTGAATTGTGCTGAGAACCACCTGAACACTGAGCCTCGAAGTGGGAGAGTTTCTTGGCTTCGGACAGGACGAACAGGTGGATGTTGAAGGTTAATCGTTTCTCAGGAAGGGACCCATCTGGGTCACCCGGCCCTTTGCGTGGGTCGTTCCGGGTCCTGACATGAGTCCCAAAGCAGCTCGTCAGGACTGCGCACGAAAAGGTCACACGGCCCTCGATGGCTTCGCTGAGCAGTTTGATTCCTGTTCCACCTCCTGCACATGGCGTTCGTGAATATCTCCTTTGATTCCAAGGTCAAGATGTCAATTTCTCAAAGCTAAACGCCTGATTTGGAACGTCCGAAACTTCCATTCCCTCAGACGTTAGATTTCCATATTGATGCCCCTCAAAATGGGCAATCAATGTGTTTTGTGAAGGGAAGCAAGGAAATCTTTCTGGGAGTTCAAGAATGTGGCGTCCGTTTTGCGATCTTCGTTTTCTTGTAGCTTCGCAAACAGTTCAGAAGGCGTTGGGACTTCCGTGAGAGATTCTCCACTGACAAAAGAAGCGACGAACATGGAAGCTTTTCAACATGAACTTTCTTCTTCATTAAAACGCAACTTTGGACTCATTGTAGAAAGCATCATGAAATGTCAAAGTGTCGTCGTTTTTCTCTGTTTTGTGCTTTTGACTGAAAACGTACGACTGAGACTGTTGTTGCACTTGAAAATTAATGATGAAAACACGTTGTTGATGAAGTCTTGCAGAGAGTCTTCAGAAATATTGAATGCTGTGCATTTCCCATCATGTGTGTACGATCTGATGTTTCGGCGGTGTTATGTCATGACTGCAGCAGTTGTCTTGAAAACAAAGTTTCGCAGCGTTCTTGTTTGGCCTCGGGCTGCGGCACTGAACTGGCAGGCGGACAAGCGATCAGGCCGCCAAATCACGTCGAGAGTGTACGAGCTCGAACGAGTGTACGCGCACTGCTCGGACAGCACTGCTCGGACAAAAGCAACAAGGCCCAGCCAGACCTTCCAAATTATCCTACCTCGAACCCACTCCAGCAATTCAGAGGGGAATGTGCTTTTTGTGCGCTGACTCTCGTGTTTGGGAATTCTGGGTTGTAAACACCATCACTTTGCGAAGAAGTGCCCATCCTGAGATCTGTCGAGGGATTGGACAGTTTGAGATCTGGACTGACATTGAGTCTCGGTGGATTTTCGTGTGGATTACTTTGTAAAATCCCCGCGATGCTGCCTGGAATGTCAATTAATCCGGCTTGAGTGCGGTGAATGGCGAGGCTCTGCATACTCTCCCTGCAATCAGATGGAGCCAGAGACAAGCCGGGCGCTGGGGGAGGAGCTGTGAGCTGAAGACAGCCCGAGAAAAGGGCGAAGTTTTCACGTGATTATGCTGGATGTCAGGCAGGCTCTGGACAAGGTCTATCCCCGAAGTTGCCAACTTCGCGTGATCCCGGCGGATAGTGAGCCTCTGGAGCAACAGTCCGTGTACTGAATAGACAACTATCACTCCATCAAAAGTTTGCTTTTCTTCGGTCACAGTGCTGAAGAAGGATTGCGTGGGATTTAGAATGACACTGAGTGGAAGATTTACAATTGACTGTCTGAACGAAAGACATTACAAGGATACAATTGAAGTTTCTTTTTGAATTGTCATCAAACCTTAGAAACTTGAAGCTGAGAAAGAAGGTAATCTGTTGACCATTTCACAGTCTGAAGCCACTTTTTCTTTATGTTGCAACTGCCTGTCTTGAGACTGTCTTTGAATTCTTCCTTTGTACAGGCAACAATCCGGCTGGAAAAGCAGTGGGTGTGTTCGTGCTTTCAGTCTTCTCTATCGATGATGCTTTCTTTTCGAACGCACACAAGTTCTTTTGTGCGTGTCAAAACCAAACCTCTGAAAAAAAAAACGCGCTTGATTGTCCAGATCTACAATTTCGAAGCATCAAACGCATCGTCACAGGTGAGATTGGCGGAGATGTAATTGATTGGATGTGAAACGAACACATTTCAGAGGTGTCAACTTCACAGAAAAGCAATAAGTGTCGCTCAGATGTCGCAGATCTGGGTTCCAAATTTAGATGGGTGTGGTTGCCGTTCCCGTGAAGTTTGCTTCCTTTGAGTCGCTTCTGTCGATGAAGTTTTGTCATCTTTGCAAATTACAACGAAAAATGTGAAATGGAAAATGTGCCTCAAAGATCATCTTCTGTTGCCTTTCGCTTCATCTCAAACAAATTGTCATTTGTTTTATGAGTGGTTGCACGTGTTGTACCTGTTGCCCCTCGGTCTCAAAGGTGTTTCTGGGCTTCAGGAGACTCGCGGTTTCAGGCGGTCGTTTTGAAGCTCTGAGTGGCAAAAACGCTTCGCGTTCACGACAGGCTTGGCTCTGGTAAATTTGACAGCTTTTGTCCTCGTTGCTGACGTAAGTCTGAGCGAGATTCATTTTCTCCTGCAGTTCCTCTTCCAGTGTCGGTCTTCATGGGCAAAAGATCTGATGATGCGTCTGAAGCGTAGAAACAGGCCCGACCAAGTGTTCTCCGTTCTCTTTCACAGCCCTGCTGAAAACGTCTTGGTCATTCACCCAGCAATTCCACATCTTGACAACATTTCCTTTCATGTTCTTTCCCGGAGAAAGTGACACTGATTGTCACTAAGTCGTCTGGCCAGTTCTGTCAGTTGAAGACTGTCTCAGTCAGCCGCGCCAGGATCTTTTGGCTGACAAAATCTCAGTTGATTGTCGCAAGACCTGACGTCCATGCAGGACCGCTTCTGTTGGTTGTTCACTCTGTGGTTGAGCGACATCGCGAAGGACAACAAAGAGTCCGTTTGTTTGTGGAGTTACCCATTTATTTGTCAACATGTGATTTCACACAAATACAAAATTATAAGCTTGGAAACCAACTCAGGCTGTTTGTTTTCCCCTTGGATACAAAATGCAAAGTGACGATGCGTCGCATTTTTGTCTCGTCTCTCCAAGTCTTCAGTCAACAACCCAACCGGGGACGGTGTGGGACAATGCTCTCTTGCTTTGGCACACAATTCTGATAAAGATCCCCTTTTCCGTTTCATTTGATCAGCTGTACAATCTTTCTTTTTCCAAAAGGGTGAGTACTCGTGAATTGTTGCGTAAATTCACAGCAGTTTGAACGGCAAAACAAAATTGGCTGTCTTGGTTGCAGTTGAGATGTCGATTGAAACAGACTAACTGTTGAGCTATTGTTTATTTGAAAAGTTTTGAAGAGACGTATTTGGTCTGGTTCTTGTTGTCACAAAAACACCTTGGTTGAGGTTCTGAGATTGTGATTCAAGCCTCACACGTGAACAAAAAACGAGAAAACATTGAGCCACTGTTTTCACACAAAATTCTCTTGAGCATCAACAGAATTTCAATTGTCTCCAAACACTGCAAAGTTGTTGTGTGAAAAAATACCCCTTATGTACATTGTCATCAAAGCAATGCAGGTATTGTCTCCGGAGCACTTGATTGTTTGAGTGTCAAACAAGTTATTGCTACGTATTTGGTGCATCCAACAGACTGAAAATCGTCCCTAAGAAGCTACCTCATGCAGGTATTTGCTTGTCAAAGGTGCCCACAAACATCCACCTGTGAAAGATTCTGTTTGTGTTCAACCAAAGCGTCCAGATGTGCCGTGAGGGACAAACAAAACAGGCAACAGATCAATGCGTTATCACCGTGGAAAATTCTGCCGCTGCAATGCAATTTCGTCTTGTTGGTGGCTGATTGAAAGGTAAAAACATTGTCGTGTGATCACACAGCACGGCTGTCAATCATAAATCCGCTCGATCCGACAGAAGCAGTTGGAAATGCACGGAGAAATTCAGCACTTTTTGTGTGAAAGAACACAAAATAACAATCACGAAAGAAAGTCGTAAAGAAAAAGTAAAACTGATGTGTCAACCCTTCCAGTTTTCTCGTCTGAGAGGTCTTTTGCTCGTGCTGACAAAACATGTCTGGCAGATGCTGAGACGAACGAGTTTCTGCAGCGGAACGAAACCCAAGAAGTTGGCTTTGTCAAAAATCAGGACAATCGTGCAGCTTACTCGCTGAGAAAAATTTCCTTTAGGCGTCATGAGAATGATCGAGTGACATGAATGTGAGCACTTTCCTGCACTAATGAACATCTCTGTTGCACACAGCCAGTGGTCTAAGTTACACAGCCGTCTTACCGCAAGCCAAGGTTCGTGTATTTACACCGATGCGCCGCATCGGGTCAACAAACGTAGAAAAGTGAGTGCATCACAAAACTTGACTGAGTACACACATGTACACATGTGTAGATCTATTGTTTCGTTCAAAAAGGACAAAACAAGTTTTGCTGAATCACTCGGTTAGCAGATCTGCAGAGCCTGGTACACACATGCATGTACTGCACGTGTCGGAAAATCCTTGTCTCCGGTACACGGAACGCAACACCGGGGGCGTCGCAGCCTGGACAGAATTCATTCTCTTCGTGCCATCGCAATGCGAAGAACACCGTCGCATCTGGAGTATTGTTCTCCACACTTTCTCTCTTAATCAGAGTCATCATAACCACCTCCTCCGTCGCCACCGAAGTCATCGTAACCAAAGTCATCACCGCCAAAGTCGTCTCCCCCGAAGTCGTCTCCGGTGGCGCAGCCGCCGCCGCCGTAGTCTCCACCGCCGTAGTCGGCGCCGCCAACGTCATCGGCGCCCTCCTCCCCGCCGCCGCCGCCGAAGTCCATGCCCATGTCACCCATGTCTCCATCACCGTCCATCTCCTCCTCATTACCGGCGTAGAAATGGTCATAGTCGTCTTCGTGCTCCTGCTCGTTGTGACCCGCGGCCGAGTCCCAGGGGCAGAATCCCTCCGGAGCGCCGGCGCCGTAATCATCGTCGTGATCGTCCTCGTTCCCGCCGTACACATCAGCGCCGCCGCCGTACGGGTCCTCGTAGGCGCACGGATCGTACAGATCTCCCATGTCCTGACCCATACCGTCCATGTTCATAAGGTCCATGTCCTCGCACGGGTCCCCTGCCCCATACAGGTCCCCGGTGGTTCTGCCGGCATCATGGTCGTGCTGGTCGAGCGGGTCGTCAGCAGACGCCGCGAAGATGTCAGCCGGTTCTCCATTGGTCGTGGATCTGCAGTTGTTGACGTCGGGCTCGTCGTCGCTCGTGCTCGTGTCGCTCTTGCGCCGCACGTTCACCGCGCGCTTCTTCTTGGGGCGCTGCTGCGCCGCCATGTAGAGGTGGCTGTTGGATGGCGTCTCGACGTCGTACCCGAAGCACACGAACATGCTGTTGTCCCACGGCTCGTGGTTCCGCCCGTAGTAATTGTCAGTCGCCTTCTGACCTGAAAATGAGAATCACCGTTTGTAAAGCAGGGAATCTAGAATCCCGAAAAAGTGGGGAAAATTAGACTTCTGTGCTTGGTAGGTACCCTATATCCTTTGCTGCTCTAAAATTCAAGTTCAGTTCCCGTTGGAAGCACAGCCCATGTGTGTTGAGAAGGATTAGTGAGCCAAGTTGATCCCACAAGGATTTGATCTCTCATCCTTGTGGGTCCGTTTGACTGCTCCTGGCCTGCATTTCGGAACAGGCTCCCTGATCACAGCGCATTAAACATACAGCGAAAGGTTGGTAAGCGGCAAAAGCATTTCCCGAAAGCTCAAAAAGCATCATTAATCAGAAACACTGCCCTCGGACTCTCCAGAGAACAGCCCAAGGCCAAGGATATTGCAAATTGCAAGGAAAATAGGAACAAAACCAGCTTTAGACTTGCGAGATGCTTGATTTACGCAACGCATTCGACCGGGACAGTGGAGGAAGTCGGCAGGAACAAAGTCTCTTTGCCTGTCAGTTTCGCTCGGCTGTTACGTCTGTCATTCCCAGACTTGTATCGGGGATACTTTGTCATACCAAAAGTTCTCCTTGGTCAAGAAACGTTCTTGCCTGTGCTGTGCGGAAGCATTGCGATGCACCTTCCTTTTCCTCAGATGTGGAACTCCCACAGAGAGAGACAGACAGAGAGACAGAGAGACAGAGAGACACAGGCAGAGAAAGCACAATGAGGTGACACTCACCCATGATGTCCCTGTACTTGCTGGAGGTGTAGCCTCCCTCCATGGAGTGGATGGTGACCTGGTCGCGGGGCTCACATAGCACGAACAGCGTGATGATGCTGAGCGCGAGCGCCACGTTCTCCGCAATGTCCTGACACTCACCCAGGATCTGAAACACAAGCCAAGCGTTCAGTGCTGCAGAATCAATTTGACCAAGAATATCAGAACCAGAACGCCAACATCGCCTCAGGAATTCACATGACCGGCAGGTGTCACTGTGTGGTTCTTGAGTCAATGTTCATTCTTGGTTCCACACACCTTGAGTTCAAACCGGTGAGCCTTGCCCGTCAATCTAAAATCCCAGACGCGTGATAAGGGACCCAGACTTTGAGTGTTTGATATCGTGCTTTTTCTGCTGAAAGTAACTTCCGATCTGCGACGGTGTACGAGAACAGAGTTACCCCACCACCACCACCAAAAAACAAACCCACGGTCCTGGTTGCCGCACAATTCCACACACCAAGACTTTCACAGAACACAGCCGCCCCCTGGAAGCCCCACCGTCTCAACCAGTGGGGCAAGCTTGTGTACTGAAGAAACCCAGAGTGAGTTGTAGGAATGACATTGCCTGGTTGTGCGACACGTCCTGCCACACCGGTCGGTTTCCGTGCAGACAGGACACACGGAGATGAAGGGGTGAAAGAGATTATTGACAAGGTGATTAGCCTTGAGAATTCATTGCAGCTTTGACCACTGATGCCCAATTTGCAGTGTCGGCCTTCCGAGTCCACTCCAACTTTACATGTTAGTCGGCAGAGTTGGCTTCGCTTTGAGAAAAATCAATTTTGTTTTGCTTTTCAAGACCAAATACAGAACCAGACATCGATTGGAACCTTTCTACACGAGTCTAACGAAGTTCTGCAGGCCTTTCACGAATCTCTATTGGAATTCAGCATCGTATCTCTTCATATCCCGTCGCACTGAAGGTCCCGACCAGAGCAGACCGATAGCACTGATGGGATGTTTTTATGTGGCTTTTAAATCTTAATGAGCTAATTCTCATGCGAAGTCCATGAATTGGCCCTTCCTGCGCTGAAACGCGAGTTTCTGATGATGAACGAGAGAATCGAGGTTGGGGACCTCGGTGGGGATGCTGCAGGCGCAGCGACCTTGCGGCTCGGAAACACAAGCAGAGGATGACTCCATTGTCCTTCCTTTTGTTCCAAGGATTCATAGGATATTCGATATTTCAGCCTCTGTGTGTTGAGGTGAGGAACGTTGGATGATCGCGTCAGAGGCTTCAGGGTGGAAACGGAAGGGATCTATTGGTTTGAATGTCAGAGATTCTCGTTTCTGCTGAACAATCAATGCTCGTGAAGCGTCCAACTCCCACATTCGCGCCTATCATCATATTTTGGAACGCCTTCAACTTTCAAGGCACAGAAATCAGAACCAACCCGAGAAAACTTCCCACTCACTGGTGTCATTTTGTCAGCAATGAACCTGGTTGTGTTCTTCGTCAACCGTGACGTCATAAAAATTGATCAAATCAGACGAGAAACTACGAATGCAGAAAAGGTGACCAATTTCTCTTTACTCTGACACACAAACCGCGTTTACTTCTTCATCAAAATGGTTGTCACAAATGAAGCGTTTCTGCTGAAAAGTGATTTTGCACTGTGATTTCATTTTCAGGCTAAATTTGTTGTTCGAACGGCAACAAAAAGAGATTTATTTGATGAAACAAAATATTTTGATTCTGATAAAATCAATCCTGCGCTGCAAAAGTGGTAAAAAGTTGCCTGTTTCAGAGGAATCCGCGTTTCTTTCAAAGTGTCTCGGAGAATTGGTTTGGAGGTCTCGTTTTGAGGTGGGGAGAGTCGCGACCTTTCCTGCTGGACTTCCTGCCCTTCGACAAGACCTGAGCAGAATAATGCATTCACAAGTGCACGTTCCACAATTTCCTCAACCTTTCTGCTTGTTATCAAGCGGAAATATCGGGTGGAGACGCCTAACTCCTTATATTTAGACGCCTAACTAAAAGCCTGTCTGCGGCAAGTCGCGGTATCTGAGGTGAGGAGAAACATTAGATGGATTGATGGATAAAGCCTGAGCGAAGGAGCAGAGCCATTAGAGCGCACCTCGGGAGGGAGACATTCGAGAACCAGAAGATGTGCGTGCTTTCATGTTCCTGCAGGTCATCAGCATTACGAACTGTGTGGCCACACATTGAATCAAAGACGTGATTCTTCTAATGGCTAATGCACGCACAATGCCATATCCAGTTCGAAGTGGTTCCTTGCTGCCCTCATTAGGAACCCAGCAATGGGCAATGATCATAGTTGGTTCCAATGTTCATCAGGTCCATCGAGAATTGCCCTTCTCGCTTCACATCTCAAACAGATCGCAGAATCCTCCTCACATTGCATTAGCCTTCATTTGGATTCTATCAGAATAATGTCGGTCTTGGAGAATGCAAGCTCCTTTGGACGCAACTTCTGAAGTCATTTTACTTAGTGCCCTCACTCAACAAGTTTCTGCAGACGGCGGGTCCAGTTTTCGGCGAAAACTGGCACATTTCCTTTTTGTTGGTGTGCGAAATCCACGCGGGGCAAGACAAGAGAAGGGAGTACTTTTCCCAGCCATTTGAACACAAACAACAAATCTGATGAAGAGGACACGCCATCTGTTTTGTTAAGCAAGGAGTTTGTGGAGTTTGTGAACTACACCTTCGTCTCTGGATCAACTCCACAGGCAGCGCTGAGAGCGAGACACCGTACGAGACAAGTGCGCAAGGCCTCCTCCTCTCCACGTACCTTGATGACCTTCTTGTTGACGTCGAGCACCATCTGCGCCAACTCGACGACGCCGTTCTTGCCGGAGCTGTCGTAGAAGATGTTGCCCTGGCAGGAGGGTTTCTCCTCGCGCAGGTCGTAGAAGGCGATCTGCAGGTGGCCGGGGTTCCCATTCACCATCCGCATCCCTCCTGCAACATCCAGGCAAGGTTCAGAACGGATACGCGGCGTGACGCCCGAGTTAATGGGTGCGACTCCAACAGTTTCACGCGCCACGGAGGCTTTTGAGTGCGAAGAGCCCACCGTGCCTCAGCCTGGGTTTGGGACAAAGAGACTTGCAGCGTGAGAGACTGTCTTTTTTAACTGAACGAGGGTGTTATGCCAAAAACAAAACAAGCACGAATTTGCGCAGAATCTGATGTTAGTTTTTGCCCCCTTCCCGCTGCTGAGTGCTGAAACAAAGTTGTATACCCCTAAAAACTGACGATCATTTCAGCTGAATCACAATCGGTTATCATTTTACAAAATGTCAATTGTTGCTCATTCCCATGCTTCGAAAGCTTTCCAAGCATTTCAGTCTCAGGGCAAAAGGCGCAGCCGTACGAGCGTATTAAGTCAGCAAAGCTGTGTAATTTTGGACAGAAGACGCTAGAACTGTACATCGTGAGGCTATATAAATTTTCTGAAAATCTACTCGAGTGGTTTCTTCAGCAAAAGAATGCGAAATCGGCAATTGGAACGCTCATCCCAATTTGTAATGTTCAAACAACACAAAGAAAAAGCATCGTGTCTTGTGCAGCTGGTTTCATATGTATTTCCACCGGAACCTACATAAGAACGGTACCCACCACACAAAAATGGCAATTCAAATGTCGACGGGTGTGAAAAATATAATACATGAACAAACAATACAGCATATGCGCAAAACGTTTGCCTCAAAATCGTTAAAAGCCATCCAAAATTGATATGTCTATTTGAACCAAAGAAAACATACATTATGAAAAAGCAACATACGTAACACATGAACTAAGCGTACAAAACAAGATCTTACTCTTAAATCGTCCTGAAAGGAGAAAATACGTTTTGGGTGAAAAAGAACAGGGGTTAGAAATGATAGAAGTTATTAACGAAATTGATCTCCTGGAGTTCAACTAGGTACCTAAGACAAAAATTCAGGGTCAGTTGGTTGTTGTTCTTGTAGATTTTAACGTGAACAGCAGTACCACGCCTGCACGTCAACCACCAATCACCGTGTTTTCAGATGTGGGCTTGCTTTTCTCACACGTTTGCACACGTGTGTGTGTGCATTTGTTTGGCAAAATCAAAATGCTTTGTTCAGTTTGGTGGTCAGTCAATTTGACGCGGTCAAGCAAGATGTGGTGTACACTGCTTACTCTGCAGGACCCACGGTTCTCGGGGCCTTAAACCTTCTGGTTCTTCTCGCATCAGGGCTGGAGTATTGCATTTATTTGCACCAATGCTCGATAGAACAGATTGTGCCACAATTTTGCACTTGTGATCGTAAAAACTCAGACATTATGCACATTTGCGCTTTGTTTCAGGCGATCATGTATTGCTTCTCTGTGCAATTGTGTTTGCTTAGTCAGGCAGCTTTGCTGCACAAATTGCTGTGCAAAAACACTCGTATTGTATTCACGGTGTCTAATTTGCCACACAGCTCTGCTCAAAAGGCGACTGTCATTTTGCTGGCAGGAATCCGGTGCGTTCAAACTTTTTCAGAAACAGAGAAGGATCTGTCGCCATTGTGAAGGACTGACACAAGCTGACGAGACTCAGGAAATCTCACTCAGTTTCACACATCAGAGGACAACGCCACTGCAGTGAGCGATAGTTGTGCCAAAAGCCTTTCTTACTGATTTTTACAGCCTCAACATTTGAAATGTCGTAACGGGATACGGAACTGGTTGTTGGTACTTACGTTTGCCCGCTTTCCTGTAGTTGGTCCAATGTCCAACAAGAATTCCAAAGTCCCCTTTGTTGCCCTTGATGAGCATGGCCCTTTGACCCTTTTTGTTGTCAAGTGCGATGTAGTCGATCGGATCCTGGATCTTTTTCTGCAAATGAATGAATAAAAAATATAATGGAGCACTGTGGACCGTGTATTACCCAGGAAGGTCTCCCAGAAAAGAAAGGAACAATTTTTGGCAACCTAATTTCCAGACCAGGTGATTCTGCTTCCAGGGGGTGTATGTACAGCCGAGGTTGAGCATGACGTTGTGAAGTTAAACAAAGTCCCACGAGCACCTTTTACTTCGGCCGTGTCACTTGGGTTTGCTCTTGACGCGTGATCGTTTGAATGCAAATTGTGAAAAGCAGGGTGAGGTTTATCCTATGATGTCGAGCAGTCGGCATGAGTCTCTCAGACCAGATTTCTTCCTGTTTCGTCAGCCACAAACATGCTTTCCCCGTCCGTTAATGATCTCATTTGAGGCTTCTTCAATTTGGATGTCGATTACTTGGCAAGTCCCGCTCCATATTCAATCTACTTCTGATTAGTCCCATCTTGTAAGCAGCCGTGTTCTTGTAACGCAATTATGTGCTGCTTACTGGGGTCACCTTTGCTGCAGCAACCCACACGGGAACTGCTTTCACATCATCCCAAGGAGACAATCATCAGACTGTGGCTGCGAAGCACACAGCCACTGCTATAATTTTGCTGAACAAAGAATCTCTCCAGATTACCATACCACAACATCATGGCACAGAAAATCCCGCTTTTTGTTTCCCATTTTTCAAAAGTACCAAAACGTCTTGACGGTTGCGAGGCACTGTTCTTTGCTACAGGTTCCGGTGTGCTTCGAAACTGCCTCAGGAATGTGGACGATAAATATATCTTCGGGGTACAGAACGTCCCATTAGCCCTCTTTTCTGCGCCGATCAGAATTGCTGATGACGATGGGGCCCAGCCCGTGAATTAGGACCCTGCGAGTAATTGGGATCATAAAGTTCAGATCGTGCCGGCGTGAAACAATATGTCCAGATCAATTCTTGCATTATTGTGACTCGTTTCATGCGGAGTTTATTGATGGGACAAGGGCATTCAATTACTTGACTGCAGGGATGGCTCCACATTTGCAATTTTTACATCGCGAAGAGTGGGAGCAGCCTCGGTCCGATTCCGAACAATCTGAATTCTGCAGTTCCTCTCACATTGCACCCAGCATTCTTTGGTTCCTGCCCTCTCAGTTACTCTTTTATACCCGAGCTCACGGACTAAGGTTTTGAGAACCTCCCCTGCAGTCCAGATCATTTCAGCAACGATTTGAAAGGGAGCCTGGCATTGCGAGAATTGAGTCCGGCATCAAAATGCTCTAAGTTTGGTTCTGAAAGTGATGCTTTTTTCTAACTTTATCAACAACAGCTTTCTGTGCTGGACGCCTGTGATCGTCTGGTGCACTCCTATGGTGATGATTATTGCTGACCGAAAACTAAGCACTTGTCCATTTCGTCACTAAACCAGAGAAGCATGCAAATTTTGACCCGTTAGGTAGTTAGTATCGTGACACACAAGTGGGCAAAAACCGATGGAAATCGAAAAGTGACCGTGTCAAAAATCATTCTATTCTTTTCCCCGTGGTGTGTTCTTGATATCAAACAGTGACCGAAAGTGATACTTTGCGCAAAACAAAGCTCTCAAGCCTGAAATAAAACACCAGAACCGAGAAAATACCATGGCAGGAGCATTTCAAAGAAAGCAAATGCAGTCACAGTGTTTTACCAAGCTTGAAAGTTCCTGCAAAGTGAACATTTTCAATCAACCAAACCTTTTTTGAGTGGAAATTCGTATCATATTGAAATGTAAAGAGAGAAACAAAACTAGCCTAATTCAAACCTGGAATACTTCATTCGCCTACAGCAGAAACGCAAGTTGGATTTTAACCACGAAATTCTATCTTTCACAAAATTTCAGCACACTAGCTGAAAGATCTGAGGTGAATGAATCTGTTGTTCTATGGATTTTGCATTGGTGTTTGTATCGTGTATGCCTGGTCGCAAGTTCCACGCGAATCCTTCTGTGCTGGACCAAGCATAGAGTATCAGTCTGGTCGTTACGAACTCATCGTTGGCGTCACAAATGCGCCTTATCCTTTTCACCCCAGAATTGGGAGATTCTCATGGTGACAGGAACAGAGAGACTCTGCTGGATCCAAGACCAGCCCCTTGCCATTGCACATTGTGGCCTCGGACTTCAGTCTCAAATACGCAAAAATGATCAAGAGTTCCTTTGCAGGGGGTAGAAAATTGGGTTGATGGTCAAGGGACTGGCCTGATGGAGCCGCTGGAGAACCAGACCAGAGAAAGAAAGACGGAAGAAGGAAGAGCTGAGGGGGAGAGAGAAAGAGAGGACGAGAGAAAGGCGGAAACAAAATGGCGCTGTGGGACTCACCAGGATCATGCCTCGCTTCTCGGGCATGGTGTCGTGTTTCGGGAGCTGGTCGAGGCCGACGAGGTGCGACACGGCGATGATGTTCTGGCCCTGCAGGATGTGGATGCCCGACATGCGCAGCGGCAGCGAGTGGATCACCCGACACCGGAACATCTCCTCCTTGTTGCGACTCACGAACCTGAAACCGCGGGCGATAGATCGTGACTGACTAGCGCTGTTCACATGGAATCTACAATTGGCCGAGGCCTTGTTTGTGGTTTGCATACGGTGGACTGGAACAAGGACACACTTGAGCCCTTTGTTGCGGCATTGCGGCTGTACGAGCACAACCATCATCGCAGGCGTGCCAAACCAAAGGGCATAAAGAACCCGTGTGGTTCCTCTGCTGGATATCGCGTGGACGCAGCTGCAATTAGTTGGCAGACAACGTTTGTACCGCTGGGCTTCTCAGAGCACACTTTGAGCACTTTTCCCTGACGATCCTCTGTTTTGTTTGAAGTTCTCCTTGAGAATTCGGACTGGCATTTCAGAAGGATTGTTGCCCGTGGAAGACAAAAACCTTGTTCTCGGAGGTCGGTCTGCCTCGCGTCGGAAACACAATCAGCGAGAATCACGTTTCTGCGTTATCTTTACGGCCGCGGCCCCGGCTTTGTTACCGATACAGACAGCTCGGCTGTGACCACTGAGCTCCGAATGCCCAGGGGCAGGCCCACGCGGAGGCGGCAAAAAGTGCAGCTAAAGTGCTTTGGTGCTTCGGGAGGGCTGAGAAATGATGGTTCTGCACTGTGTCTCCGCTGTAACTGGAGCTTTGGTGTCTCAAAATACCGGCGTAAAGTGTGGCAAAAATTGATTTTTTGCTGCAGCTGAACTTTGATGATTGTTGTCAGGAAAGTTTTAAGTTAATGTCTTGGGCTAAAAAGGTTTTTCCGAAAGCAGCTTTCCAAAAATAATCGAAGAAAGCGTGAGGCGACACCATTGCTATCCGTGTCCCAGCGACAAACATGTTCCTGATTGCTGGACAAATTGGGATAGTTTCCAAACCCATCTGAGCTTTTGTGATTTCCAACACAGAAGTCCCTGAAGGCAGGATAACCCGCGCACCTACCTGTGTGACGCCAACCGGACAGTCGGGTTCTTGAGGATATCCTGAGGATTCAAGTGGTGCATTGGGATCGGCCCCCAGACGCCCTCGGAACTCGTCGTCGTCATCTCGACGTCGTAGAAAATGCTCGTGTCGTCCAGGACCAACTCCTGGTCCATGCGGCAGAACTGCGGCAGGGAAATTACAGGGTGGTTTGTGCACAGAGATTCAGGCAAATCTGATTAATGGGGTGGTAACATGTGAAGGGGAGGATTGGTGGACACCACGCACATATCCTTCTCAGGCCCTGATGTCGAAAGAAAGTTGCCTGTGATGTTGCTTTGGTGGATCGAAATTGTTGAATTTTGCTGTCAATGTGAATCTGGGATGCGATGCAGGTTGAAGATTGGTTTGTCGGGAGTGTTCAAAGAGAGACACCAACTTTAAGAGGACGGAAAAGTCGTCTTGTTCGAATTCACCATGGGAGACCCGGAGGAGAGAATGAAACACAATCAACAGTGAATCGTGACTGCTCCACGTATCATGTCAATTTGAATTCGGACGAAACTGCTTCACATGTTTGTCTGGCCTGTTTTCGGACAAGGAAGTCACGCTTTTGACTTTTACTCGACAGCTTTTCAATGTGTCAAGATCTGTACGATGCTAGCTTTTGAACACCTCTGGGAAAACAGAGCAACATTTCGGGTTGAAGTTTGCCGCAAGAAAAACCGAAATGCTCTCGGCCACAAAGAAATCGGTAAGTTACAGGTGTCTGGGTTCCAAATTGTGCGAGCTCTTCAGTTTTACGAGCTCGTTTTGTCATAAATAAAAAACAAATGTCATGCATAAACTTCGAGCAAACTGCGCAGGTAGATTCTTCAAAGTCACGCGAGCACAAACACACACTCGTCTCTCCAGTGGTGCATCAAGAGCACTTGAATGGAGACATTGTTTCACACAATGCACAAAAGCAAACAGCTTCAACCAACAGACGCAACAGATTGAACAATACCTTTCCGATGGTGCATTTCACAGCGATGGCGATACCATTGATCGCCTTCTTCACGGAGAACTCGTTCCCCTCGATATCACATTCCATATTGAATTGTTTCTGTATCGCATCCGTCATGTCCAGGGCGATGCTGCAGTGGGAATAGCACAAACCATTTGTTACGAGGGGGAAATTCGCAACTTGAGGGGACTTTTATGGTCCTACGCCATGTATTTTCCGATAAACCGCAGAAAGACTGTGGAAGTATTCAAGGAAACTCCTCCATCATCGAGGAAGACGACCCCGTGGACTCTGCAGATGGAGTCGCAGCGCAACAGAAGCGATAAAAAGTCTCCTCACCAAATGGAACCCTGTGTGGTGCAGATTGTACCTTCCAAGACCATTGTATTGTTAGTGATCGTGGGGACTGATTGATAAACCACCGGGTTCTTCGTTTGGGCAAACATTGGTTGTGCTTTACTCGGTCAGCGTGCGCACGAGCAACGAAGCTGTTTCTGTGTCAGGTCAGTTGCGTCCACATCTGCAGAGTTCCTTCGTGCGGGTTGGAAGATACCCAAACGTCTCAGTCAGGGGCCTGTGGCCTCAATGCTCATTCATTGAGGAGCCGCCAGTGAGATGAAATATGGTTTCTATTTTGAGAAAGCGGACGAAGCCTTCAAAGCGAAATTGTTTCGCGCCTCTGCTAATTGTCTGCAGCTTTCCTGTCAGTTACAAATAAGTTTGCGTGGTCATTTGTTAGAAAAGACAAAGTAATGGCTCGGAGCCGAGCGTTTGCATACAAAGCCGGACTCTGGCCTGTTTCCGTGCACCGTGGCGTTGATTGGAATTGATTCTGAATGAGTAAAAGGAAATTACGGTCGATGTGTGCCACAGGCCATTACAGGATCCATGCCCGCGCCGGAATACAACCTCCCGCTGCGGGCTGGAATTTTGTGAAGTCTTCATGTTTTGCCAAGACTTCCACACTGTGAGTATGTCTGTCCAGATTCGTTGCCAAAAAATCACCACAAACGGTTCGACTTCTGAGGAGCAGGGCTGTTGGTGACAGGAGCAAATTTGATGAGCTGATTGTCATGTTTTGTCTGAGTTTGTACCCGACTTCACCAAGGCAGAAATTTCAAGTTGCAATGCCTTTCCAGAAACAGGTCCACGTTGCACGAATGCTTCTTTGAAAGACAAAACCCAATCCAAAGAGTTCAGGACAAAACAGATTGTCTGTCTCCACAAAAGAAGTTACGTAAACGAAGACAAAGACGAAGGAAGAAGACAAGAAAGAAGACAGAAATCAAAGGAGACAACACGAATTCAGGTGTTGCCAACCGCATTGGTGTTGTGCTCGGTAATTAGGAATGCATTTGCGCAAAAATATCTATCTTTCTGTGCAATAAGGCGTGATGTATGCGCCTCATTGATAACCGAGGAGAAGAGCCGATGGATGGGAAAATGTCAATTTAGCAAAGTGCTTCTCGTAAAAACGCGCGCGAAGAACGAGACATTATGAACTTACTTGAAGTATTCCTTTCTGGGAAGTAATCCCTTTAATCTGCCTCTGCGGATAATTTTCAGTTTCACTTTGTATTTCTTGTCGGGTTCCGCAGAGAGATTGAGTGGGAGCTTATTGACCTCGACGAGCTTCGAGTCCTTGTCCCAGGTGTAGGTTCCCTTCTCCAGCTGCTGAGACTTGCCCAGGAACCTGCCGTCACAAATAATCTCAGAGCCGCTGTTCAGGCCCAGAGAGGCCTCGAAGCTATTGCTGAACCCCCCTTTGCACTTCATCTCCACAGCCTCAATGCGCACCACCAATTTGTGCTTGGATTGCGCGTCAAAGTCAACTTGGTCGAAATTGTTCAAGCGGCCTCTTGGAGGATCGCCTCTGTACACAGTGCCTGGAATGGTCATATTAGACCGGTACTCCTTCAACCAGAGTGTTTTGGTTTTGCCTTCGGCTAAAGTCCGCTTCGAAGAGGGACTGCGCTCGTTTGTTGAATCGTCGTGGTGCAGCACTTTGCCGAGGAACACTTCCGTATCCTTCCAATAGGCTTCGGGACACAACTGATGCGTGTGCCACATGAGGTCTATGTCGTACATAGGCACAAGTGCTTCTTGAGGGTACATCTTCTTGAGAGCCACGAACTGCCGGTAGCGTTCGACGGCGTTGTGGATGAACTTGTCGTCGCGGTAGTGCGGGAAGGCCACTTGGTAGTAGAACTTGGACTGGCGGTCGGAGGCGGCCTGCAGGTTGTACTTGCAGCGACTCTCGTACTTGATGTCTGGGTCGAGGTTGGGGTAGTCCGGCACGAAGACCTCGCTCGGGTACATCTCGCGCCAGTACTGCTCGGCCTGGTTCAGCTCCGTCGTCGACTCGCCCTGCGACAGCAGGTGCAGCTGGTGGTCCAGACGCATGCCTGCGAGCAGAGACAAACCAACTTCAATCACACTGAGGGCAGGTGCGTCGCGCGACACAAACTGAGTTGTGGTTCTGAAACAAAACCGTCGAAAGCACGGCAATTGAGTTTTGAGTTCTTTTGCTGTTGGACGAACAACAAATCAAACGGACCCAAAACTCAACGATGTTCTTCGGACTTGACTGGAAAGTCATCTTCGCAATCATCAGACGAAACGACATCAACAGAACGAGTGAAAGGATTTGTCTTCTCAAAGTGCCAGTTTGAAACGTTTCTCGGCATTGACCAATTCGGTCGTGAAACAGGTTCAATGTATCGTATGGGGTCACACGTTTCAACGAACTGAAAGAAACTTCAACGTGATCTTTCATCACGCAAGAATCGATAACCACTTCGAGTTCTGCGTAGTCTGGCAGATGTTCTGAGGCCAAAGCTGCTCAAAAACACAGCTGGGGAAGGAAACTTGCCGGGTTGAAAATATTCGCAATAATCTTGTGATCAATACTGAGGTTCAGAGGAGAAAAGAGCCTTGTAATCCAGACGGCTTTGTGCTTTCAATGCCAGGTTTATTGAGATGCGGTTTCATTTGTGCAAGGTTGTCTTCTGAACTTTCAGCTGCATAAGCCAAGCCGCACCCTCGAGCTTCTTTTGTTTTGATCCTTCTAGAATTCCTAATGGATCTGTGTTGTTTCAGAAACGTTTGCCATTCAAGGCGTGGTTTGTGGTTTTTGTGCTGCTCACGAGGCTGTGTCCTGGAGGCTCCTCACACAGACGCTTTGAAACACGGCTACGGTGCAGGTGACGTACGGAACCCATGTTGCGGGAACACTGAAGAGAATCCGCACAAAACACTGCGCAAAGAGCTGTTTTGACGAAACTGGATGCAGATCTTGAACAGTCTGAAGGGAAGAGCAGTCATGGATTTGATTACGTGGAGCTTGGTTCTGCAGGGGACATTGAGGCCACGAATCAAAACTTCTCGCACGCAAATGTGGCGCAACCGCGTCTGTGGTACCACCTCCAGCAAGGACTTGGCCTGTGGTGTGCAGGTGCCGGGCTCCAAACGGCATCTCGTCAGATGGAACAGGCAGAAATGTGCATGTGGCACGAGAAGCAAACAGCACCTTTGCAGAATCGAAGGCTTTTCCGTGCATCACGTCCCCTAATCTCGTGGCCTAAAGCATCGATCTCCAACTAAAAATGGGTGTGATCCAATTGGAAGACCCTGTGCGTTTGTTCTTACATCCAGGCGCGCACATCACAGCTTTGTTCATGCAGGTTCTTGTGATATTAGTGGCCTTTATCTTCTCATTAACCATTCTCTTGCTTCTTAATCCGATGATACATTGATTGTTTTCCGCGCTCTGGGCAGCTTTTTTGTCCGACTTAACAACCTCGTAAAAGATGTCTGCGATGGCGTTTCTGCGTTCGTCATTGAATCATCAAAGAATGGATCGTTTGAGAAAAAGTGCGGCATTTTTTCATCTGGATTCCAAGAACGCCTCCTGATGTTTTTCTGTTTCATGTGGGTCTTTTTGCGGGAGATGTGCACCTTTGCTTTGGTGACGGCCTCTCTTTTTAGTAGTTGTTGGAACATTCTGACGCACGCAGCGTGGTCAAAGAAAAAGCGCTAAACGAAACGTCTCCACTGATGCGCACAAGGACTTGGAAGGAATGGAGCGTTTCCAAGTCTGAGAGGTTTCCACTGCCAATGTAAGTATGAACTGTTTTCGCCAGACGCTGGTGAACGGGTTTGAACCACTTCAGGACAACTTGAAATCTTCGGTCCCTCTTACCAGTGACAAAAAACAAGAAGGAATCCTCGCCCCTTTTCAGTTTGTTTCTCTGAGGTCCGGAGGACGTACCTCGGAAGGAACCCACTTGTGCAAAGGCAAAGGCCCCTGGATCTGCAAGGGAAAAACTCACCGACGATGGCCTTGCAGTCCTGGTCATAGTAGACGGGCGCGAGCATGTGCACATGCCACACCCACCAGATGTCGTCCGGCGGCCGCAGCTTCCACTTCTCCTTCTTGCCGTGCTGAGCCATCAGCGGCATCCAGCACGTCTCGTACCTGCCAAGGAAAAGACGTTAAAAATGTAAACGCGTCGATTGAGCAGTTGCCTGAACTTTTCCGGATCAGGTGCAGTACGAGTGCGCTTTGTGCGGGTGCATTTGTTTTGATGATTGATGAACAATGCGAGTTCCAATCTGTTGCGTTGGTTCGGGGTCAATGCACGGTCCGCTATGCTGTTCCCTTGTCCTTTTGGTCGAACTCACTGGACGCAGATCTTTATACAGTGGCGAGGTACACTCCTTAGACAAGGGAGTTGTGGGTCTGACAAATTTATTCCGCACGAGCAGAGGTGCGGACCCCTCTGACTCTGCATCGGGCCTCGCGTCACGCTGCGCGCGCACGAGCCGCCTGGTTCCCGGGTGCCCGGGTCCCAGGTGCGACCTGCCCGAGGGATCGAGCTGACGAACGAGATTCTCGCGACAGCATCGCAGCTACAGTCCGTTTCCTCCGCCCTTCGGAGAAACGTGTTGCACTTGAACTTGCTCAAACACCCACAACCCCAAGATTCACTGTGATCTCCCAAAGCAAGGGCCAACAAAAGTGAAACAGTGGAATCTCCTCAATCTTGCGAGACACGCACAGGAAGATGTATCTGCCTTTGTGGGTAATCTATTTTCAATGAAGCCCAAATAGTGTTTGTGGGGTCTTGTTCGTTTGTATTCCAGAGGCATTGATTTGAAAGGCGCCAGACATTTGGACAGAGAAGTGGACGGGACAAGCCGATGAAAGCGCGACATGGTGTAGTAAATCCAATTTCTGCCCGACTTTGTTGACCACATGTAAGTGTCGGTTCAATACACCGGGTCTCGGCACCTGCGCCTCTGGTGCAAAGACTCTTCAGTTCAGCAGCACTTCAAATCTCCTTCAACGAGGCACATTTTCTTGAAAGCAAAATCACTGTCGCTTGGCGCTGTCTCAGAAAAGCAGATCCTTCTCTGCAATTAGCTCTTCGCTGAGACCATTTCATCCTTCCATCAGGGTTAATTGCACCAGCCTCGAGCATCTTCCAAATCTCCTCGGCAGATTAATCTCCCTCCCGCAAAGCTGGTCTGACTCGGCGCAGCGTCAGCCGCATCGCGTCCTCGCTCGCCGCCCCGCAGACGCGCACATCTGCGATCTCCACTGTTTTCTTCCCAAGGCGGTACCATTAATTAGGATTCCGCGACGCTCAACCATGCCAGCAGGGTCCACTAAATATAGATCAGGTGGTTGCGCGGTTAATAAGGATTTTCCATGCCGTGTTCCAGATTGCCCATTCCAGACCAGACTGACCATCCATCAATATTACTGCGTGTAAAACAACATGTGTTGGGTATCAATTCGATCCAAATTGCGTCCATTTGCTCGTAATTTTGCTGTCAGAAGCAGACACATGTGACAATTATTTACAATAAAGTCCGAGGTTTATGCAGGAACTTGGGATCATTTCAATGAAAACCACTGGCTCAATAGAAATGGTGCGTTGATGGTCGTCGTTCTGCTGCACAAGGCCTCAGTTCGTTGCAGCATTCAGCAGATCGCATTAAAAACTGTATGTTGCAATCACGATCCCTACAGCTTTGCCATGGGAGCTCGGCGAAGGATGAAGTATGATTGCAAAAAATAACTCCATGGAGTTTGCGGTGATTTGAACTGGGATAGATCTAGATCTAGATCTACCTTCACACCACATTTGGTCTTATATCTCAAAAACTACTGGGCCATTTTC
>JAAUXT010077528.1_pt1 | contig 23440 bp, 25 predicted proteins | sample 7278171 | NCBI WGS metagenome assembly JAAUXT01 (sample SAMN14350112, study PRJNA611818) | marine sediment metagenome | isolation source: surface marine sediment (1.8m) | place: French Polynesia: Moorea | collected 2018-08
AAAACCTAAAATATTTGATAATTTGCTTGTAAGATGATGGGTGATTGATCTTGTGCCTGTGCAGTTTTGGTGATCATGTGAGCAATCTTGTTGTCATACCCGATGAAAAACTGTTTCTTAATTGACGGGCCTCGTACATGAGGTGCGATTTCCTCGCGCGTTCAGGCAATCGGTGCCTGCCATGCAAAGGCGTAACTCTCCGAATCTTCTCGAAATCTGCCAAGAAACAAAAAATACCAGCTGTTTGCAATAAATTATTGAAAATTCATGTATTGTCTTGTACAATGTCACAAGGCACTTTTGCACAAGGTGCAACAACTGACAAATTCTTCTGGACACTTCACTTCGTCAGCTCGCACGAACACAACAATGAGGAATGCATAACGAGTGTACAAAAATGGTTGCTAAGATTGCAAAGCAAAACGAATGGCAACATGAAATTCGGCTTGACAAGACTTGTCAAACAAAACTGTCCAGTCGACTTCAACAGAACGTCACGAAGACGTGAATCGGGAGTGCTCACTCCAGACCAATTTCCACTGGAATTTCACATAAAAACTAAAATCCTCGTTCGTGACTTTGTGGAAAGCTTCGTGCGAAGAACTTGCCGTGCACAGAAAGATGTTCCACCCAAAAGTGTGATCAAAGCTGAACAACCCCCTGTCAGCGTTTTTGACTTTGAGTTAAAATCTCTGAAACGAACATCGTCTTCCACTTGATCACAACTTTGGTTGGGATAACACATTCACTAGACAATTCTTGATGTTTGCGAGAAAGAGGCAACAACTTCACTTCGCAATCGCAGAACATTCAGCACCAAGTTTACAGGAGACAGCAGGAGCACTCCTTGGTGCAGAAGTTTGTTCGAGAGCTGATGACGAGGACGTTCACGATTCACACAACTATTTTTTCACTTTCGTTTTGCCTGCATACCATTTCCGCGATACAAACTTTCCAGAAACGTACACGTGATACGACGATCTGAATTACTGTTGGGAAAGCGAAAGGCAGATACCCAAATGACAACCGTACCCTGCCGTGTATATGACACTCGTGTGTAGGGCGCACCCGCACTTTTGGTCTTTTCTCTGGCAACAAGGCCAAAGACGCGCGGTTTCTTTTGGTGTTCGATTGTTGGGCTTTGAGTGCATTTAATACACGAAAGGGTACGGTACACAACACTTCCGTCAAGCCATAAAATCCAGTGTCAGATGTACATCAAACGAATCTGTGCACAGGTCAAAATGTACGCAACGTTTTCAATTGTCCCGACATGATCCGACAACAATTCAATCTGAAAAACATCATGACAATCTTGAAGTCCCAGCATTTCAGCAGTCTAATTCAAGGAAACTGTTAAATCCAAGCCAAATGGGCACAGTGAACCAGGATAACTTCCCGAATGTGCCTTGTTGCCACTAAAATCATCTAGTGAATACATTATTTTGTGCAAATCATTGCACAATACATGAACACACCAAACACCCGTGCACAAGCTGTTCATATCTCCACCAGGTTGTTGTTCGTCCATTTGTCCCTTGAGTACCCCTCAACACCATTCCTGAAGTCACACTTTCACGGCTGTTGAATGACTTGCACTCGGGTGTTTGGCGTGCAGAATGTCCCAAAATGGCTGACCCGTGCCCATCCATATATGATATGAACGGTTTGGTCAAGCGAGCGCAACTCTGCTCGGCAAAGTCGCGCACAACTTGGCTGCGTTCGTTCTGTCAACGGCTCTTTCGTATTTGTCTCTCAAAACCACTTCTGACAGGTCTCAACAGTCAGATTGACATGTCCTGGCTGCTGTCGCCAAATGCAAAATGAAAGCAGCAACAGACACAACAACCGCATCCAATTTGCCAGCTGCGAGCCAAGCAGGCTGGTGCAAACGCAAAACATCCAAATCAATTTCAACAACGATCAGATGACTGTGTCAAGTCGCAAACGTTTCGAAGAATGATCATCTTGACTGCATGAGTCAAGGACAGAGGGTTTTCATTTTGCAGGTCAGGCTCCGACATCATGTTGTTTGATCCTCTCCTGCTCAGAGGAAAAATTAACGTGTCAGTTCAGCAACTCAATTGTGTACACACACAAGACAAAAACGACACAAACTAAGCATTTTGAAATTACAGAATCAGATGGTCGAGTGGGAGACCTCTGTGACAAACTGATAGATCTGCAAATCTCTCTCTTACTGTAGGAAAAAGACCGGCTTTTTTCTGTTCTTTCTCACGAACTAAAACAAAATGAGTTAAGTACATTCAATTCTCATCCATATCTTACATTTTCCGCAAAATATCTCGCAGTTGATGTGTTGTATAGCAGTGAAGTTCACAAAGAACGTTTCGTGTGATTCATGATCTCATGGCAATTGTAGCATCTCTACCAATACGTGTGATACATTGAATTGGTCAAGTTTCTTGCAGGTAGAAGGAATCTCGTGGTGGACACAACAAGACAATGGGGTACGGAATATTTCTTTTGATTTGAATAAGTTCAGACAAAACACAATGATGTTGTGAGCAGGTAAACGGCATTGCGCTCAAGACGCGGGTTTGCTGAATACTTGAACAGGTTCGAGTTTTGTGTTTTCGTTTCGGAATGGTCACTCTTGGAACTTCTGAGTATTTTCGCCTGCACTCAAAAGCCGAATCAAACATGCGCGTCGTCACACCCTTTTTGTTTCAGGAAAGTGAATACTGTTTCCCAAGGTAACAATCTCTCTGCGCTTTTCAAAACATACGGCAAAACAAATCTGCACCACAACATCTCCCATGGTCCCCCGAAGGACTTCGTCCGCACCACAACATCTTCTGTGGTCCCCAGAAGGACTTCGTCTTTTTATTCATTCACACAAGCAAAACAATTTCAACCAGGTCCAAGCCCGGAGCTGAGACTGAAGACCAGGCATTCACCATGGCAGACGTAATGCTCTGAAAAGTTTTCACTGCAGAATTCTCTCTCGCTCCCTGTCTCTCTCTGTTTGAGCGAAGCTGCATGTGGGCTTCAAAATACTGTCTTTTTTGTGTTTTTTGTTGCTGTGGAAAATTTGCACAGAACAACCACACACCTCTACAACTCCATGAAAACCAATGTTTTTACACAGAAGTAACCACGGCAGTACAATAATCGCTGTACACCCTCCACTAAGGACAGCTGTTCTTGTACAAGTACCAACAACGCAACACAGAAGTACAACATGATGTCACATGAGTGTTTCAGGCGTGCGTCGTCCACCTCGGGTGAGCGATGCCTGCGTCGCTGAACAACGCAACATCAAGGAACCGAGTCCACAGATTGCCTCTCCGGTCACAACCAGTGCAAAGTTCGGTATTTTCCGTGGCTCGACGTGTTCACGCCTCGGTTGTTTCCGCCTTGATCGCGAGACCGGGAGACGCTTTGCGCATGGCAGCGTTATTCTGCTGGAAGTTCTTGAGACTCGCGAACTTGGCTTTCAGTGCCTCCAGCTCCGCCTTCACTGCTGTGTTCTCCTTCTGCAGGCCCTCCACCTGTGAAGAAAACAAATCTGTTGCATTCTGTGCTTTCTTTCACGTCCACTGCCACTGAAGCAAGAACCAAAACGGTAGGTCGAAGGTACCGGTGTGTGTGTGTGTGTGTGTGTGTGTGTGTGTGTGTGTGTGTGTGTGTGTGTGTGTGTGTGTGTGCTTAGTTGCGTACAAAGACGTGTGAGGAGCGAGCACCTGTGAACGGAGGTCCTGTCGCTCGATTTCGAGCTCTTCTCGCTGCGAAATGCGCTTCTCGCGGCAACTCGCCGCGTAACCGCGATTCTTCAACGTCCGCCGCCGCTGCTTCAACTTCGCTATCTCTTCCTGCAACGAGTATGAATCAATGTGAGTCTGAACAGAACTTCATAGCACTTGCTGATCGGTTGACAATTGAAAGACACCACACGACAGAAATCAAGTTGCGAGTTGCGTTTGCATCTTGACGCGTACCTTGGAGAGGCCACGGAGTTGTCTGTTGAGTTCGCGCACACTGAGCATGGTGAGATCCGCGTCGGAGACGATGTGGTGCGGGGAGCCGAGGCCGCGCAGCGCCAAGTCGCCGCCGCCGCTGCCGCTGCTGTCGTTACTCGAACTGCGCTCCATCTTTTTCGCGCCGCCGCCGCTACTGACTGATTCTCCGTGTGATGCTGATTTCACCTGTGAAACAAACACATGAAGGCTTGTGTCAGGCACGGCTGGAAAGCGGAATTACGAAGCCATTCTTTTTGGCGTACCCAATGGCTCTCACTTTCTCCATTGCATTAGAATTTGAAAACGTTTCAACCGGGCAAACTTTTTTCTTGCTTCTCATGGCGTTTTTCCTCTTCCCTCTCGAAAGCACACACGACAGCAAATATTTCTTGCTGAGTGATCAGAAAAGCCCAAAGGTCACCTTTTGAATTTCTTTCGCACCGGTGACAATTCTCTCAATGTTGTCGTTTCGGGGGGACCAACAATCGTTCGCTCAGAAAGGACAAATAACTCGTGGGCTCGACCAACATGCGACATGTTGCAGTTTCTTCTTTTGTGTTTCTTGGCCAAAACAACTTCCATTGTCCCAGGAATTCCACAAGACAAAGGCAAAAATATCTGCCAAACACGGAGATTTTTCGCACTCCTCGTTCGGTCCTTATCATCACGAGATCCGTCGAACACCGTAAGTGTTTTCAGTCCAACTGTCCCCGTTTTGCTGGTTAACAAAGACTTTCAAAGTGTGCCAATCATTCACAAATAGGATGACCACGCTTCAGTCAGGTGGCGCGTCATTTCTTCGAATCTTATATTCATTCAAACAAAGGCGCGCGAACAAACAACAGATTACTCACACAGCACGTTTGCTCACAAAAATCTGAATCACAATGAAAAAGCCATTCGGTTAACACCCTGACCTCGAAACAAATAAGGCTGTATGCTCGTACGGATTGGCAGTGGAATTTACACCGAAGGAACAACGACAATTCTTGCGTGTTCCTGTCAGTACCATGAAATGAACGCTTGCTTGTGGTATTCGAGCACGCATGGTTGAGGTTATTGTGATCCGAAATCCAGTGTGCGCTCATGAAGGGTCATTCAGCACAGGCCAAAGAATAGACAAGTTAAAAAAACAGACTGTTGTTCGTTCCACCCCCCGCCGAGGGAGGAAACGGGCGGTTTTCCTCATAGCGATTGACATCCACGTGCAAATGTGTCTGTTGTTCGATTCACCTGAGTTCAACCCGGGTTTGGACTTTTCCCGGACACTTACCAACCACCAAGTGCTTTGTTTACTTGCCACGTTGCTGTCGCCAAAATGGAAAAATCGTGATTTGAGTCCATTCTGTGGAAATGTTGACCTGAACTTGTGTTGAAAACGAGTATCAGCAAGTTCACGTGATGGTTGGAAACGGAAATCATTGCTGCGCTCTGGGAATTCTCCATTCATTTCATTCTGTGATGATATAGTGATGATCTACGACTTGTTCTGTCTCCAGGACAAAGCAACAAACTTTCGTTCTGCGTACTAAATAAACAACGGTCAGCCTTGCAAGTACCACGTCCACGACCACCAGTGTGAGTTGGACTTGCCCTGAAGAAGGAATGAGCTGTGAATTCGCGAGGACCTCATTTTAACACTTTTCAGCATGGACAAAGGAACAAAGTCCGAGCGCGTTCAAAAGTGCGCTCCATGAGAAGGCAACGTCCGGGCTGCAGATTTGGAAGACTTCATTTCAGCCCGTCAGCGTGTTGACCAATCCTCTGCGGAAATCAATTCAAAAGATAAAAACACGTCAAGTTTTGCAGATACAAAAGCATCTGATAAACATGACACTTCACCTGATGTGACCATCAGATGCAAAAAAAATATCCTGCCTTCTGACCTCAACTATGTCTCCCACCTTGAATGACTTGGGACATTTTCAATGTTACGCTGATAACAAAATCCCTTTGTCAATGGTTTTTGAAGCCTTCTCTGGCGCAAACATGAAACCAACAGCAATGGTAAATCATTCTGGGGACAAATATCCCAATAAATTCCCAGAAATGCCAATACTTCACCTGACTGTTTTTCGAACACCGTGGAACTCAACGTGGCACACGAAAGTAAACAGGCACGAGTAAAGTTACAGATCATTCTGATGACTCACGACAAACACACCTCGGTGTGAGGTTTTCTGCGCAGGTTGCTGGAAATCAACGCACCTCTCTGTGGTGGTTCGATCATTCTCAGCATTAGATCAGCTCCGAACAAAGGCAATCAGAAGCACAGTGAAACCAAAGTGCTGAAAATGTCTCATCTCGCGCTGTTTGGAAAGCAACTGTACGAAAGTTGCACACCCAGCGGTCATGTATCCTTCGATAGTGTGCAAGTTTACACACATTTTGTCCACGCGATCAGTCACAAATGCGAGCAAAACCACACAAAGAAATCCACAGCAACTTTTTTTACCGTCCAGGCGAAAAAGCTGATGAATCACGGAAAATCCCCTCACTGCACCAAACCAGGATTGGAGCCGCGCGAAACGCAACAACAGAGACATAAATTCTGGATGTGCAGTGCTAACGCGGAATCCTGGATGGCACAAGACGGATGGACAAGCACTCTACGCGGAAGCAGGGCGGGGCGGGGCGGGCTGGGCCGGGCGGATATTTCCACACGCAGTGGTTGTCGCAAGGTCGTCTCCACTGAAGGATACGATTAAATTGCTTCGCAAACCATTTCTTCAGCACGTGTTGTGCTTCCAACGCTTTGAATCCGCAATCACTCTGGCTAAATTTAGCCCTTGCAAAATTCTGGAAGATCCGTTTTTGGAGACGTGGCAGTTGGTTGTTTACCAGTTTTAGACACAGGCACTCAATCATTCACGAAACCAAGGAGCTGTCGATTCGTGTCACAAATAAAAAGTCCCTTCCAAGTGAATTTCCCAGAAATCCGTGCTGCTGATCCTCTGATCCTTTGACACTTTCTCTAGCTCCACCTGGTGGCCCTGAACCAGCATAGAATCGGGAAAATTCACGTCCGAGTACAGGTTTGGATTTTGCAACAAAGGCTGGATGGAGCAACGAGCATTTGTCTTGCAGAGACATTTCATTTTCTCCCAAGTGTAACCAAAGAATGCAACTTTTCGCAACTGTCTTCGGGTCATAAAAAATACTCCACCACTCGGAAAATACACAAAACAACAAAGGTCTGGGACACAAAGAGAGGTCGGTTCGGGCAATGAGGAATGTAGGGAATTTCCGAGTCCGCACAAACAAGTGCTGGCCTCAGCTGGCAGTGCAGTCAGGACTTCCCGCTCCAAGGGCAACGCAACGCAAAAGGATATGCAGGGCACCTCTGGTTTGCTGCTTTGCTTTTCTAAAAACATTGGATTGTGTACAAATGCATCACTGACTGTCACAAGTTGGAAACAAATACAATTGTTTTTTGTTGTTTTTTTTTTGCTCACTCGTTTACCGTGTGTAAAGCGCTTGGACACACGCACGCACGCACGCACGCACGCACGCGCGCACACACACATACACACACACCTCTCCCAACCACAAATTCCTTCACATGCGTGACGCAACGAGAATTTTGATCACGATGTTATGTTTTGACACAATCGCAGTAAATCATAGAGCGCACATTGCACAACCTTGAACTTCTCCAGGGAGATGCGCGTTCTTTTTTTCAATTCGGTGGTATTTCCCAACCGCAGACCGGCGTGTATCAGCCGGTCCGTCCTTCAGAAAACAATCTGCGAGAAAAACAAGACAGGCATGGTCCGACTGAGTCTCTCACTTGGGCAGGTGCAGACACAGAACCTGTTTGTGCTCTCGATTTTGTCGGTTGTCCGATTTGTGGCACCAGAACAGACAAAGCATGTCCAGCGATACCAGCTCAGCTTGAGAAAAGCTGCATTGTTATTTTGCGCTGCAGGAAGGTAAACAAGTTGTTCAAGTAGCGGGAAAACCGCTGAACGTCCGCGAGCAGATCCAGGATTGTATCAAAAAGGTAACAGGCAAACCGGGCCCAGGGAAGGGGAACTTGAAAAACAAGGTGCGGTGGAGAGTTAGTTACTCGTACTTAGGCCGGATTTATGTCCCTGGATCAGCCACAGGAGCGTCCACCCACGACAGTGGGCAGTGAATCCGTTTTCCACGAATGCGTCTCGTCCCTTTGGCACTGATCACAATACAGGATCACTGACAGTGTCCCATTGAAGGGCCAAAACCGGAAGTTTTGTTGCTGTGCAAGACCACTAGAAAAGCGAAAGTGGACATCGTTTTTGAATTACTTTCTCAAGTCTTGTTGAAAGCAAATTTAAACTGTATCGAGGTGTACACATTTGGTTTTGTCACCAGAAATGCAGAACGCAAGCGCCCAAATTTCTCCCCAGCACCGGTGGGTACAGCAGAACTGCATGCCCCAGCAATCGACGGCTATTTCCGCCATTCCCCCCACACATCTGCACCAGGCACAGCCACCTGAAGCTCGTGATCAGCAATTTCCCCTTGTGGTTGTCTGAGTGCAAACCACAAAGAGAGGCCAAATGAATCACACTTGCTAAATACAGCCAATTCAGCCTTGCCTCGACCGTTTCAGACAACACCCTTGTAGTGACATTTCCGCTCCAACACGAATCGGCTGATCGTGCTGATCTACCGGTACTGCAGACCTGTTGGCCGAGAAAACGACAGCAAATTGATTTTGGGATTTTTGGATTTTTGCCGATTCGTGAGGTGACATCGTGCTTTGCGGTGGAGGTGTTCTTGGAAGCACCTGTTGTTGACAGGCACCACGTTACACTGTTGTTTATGGTCGTATCCACTCGTACTGCACCAAGTGAACAAAGAAAAGAAAACCTTGACCCTCACAAAGCACGGACGTTTTGGTGTTTTTCTGCCATTGTATCAAAATATTGATACCAAATGAGATGGTAACATTCAAAACAAGATATTATGCTGCTGACTCGAAAACATGTTGATCAATTATTGCAGTGATGCTATTCCCTAGAGATCAACGTGCAGTGAACTTTCGTGCGCGACACTGTCCAGAGACCTGACAAGCAGTGGGAAAACTCCAAAAGAGCAAAAACTCTTTCTGCGTTTTAAATTTTCAGGTTGAACAGCAAAACAGAACCCGAAACATTGTAAAATCCGTTGCAGGTTGAGTGGGAGAAAAACAAGCGTCTGTGGTTGTACGCGCCAGAGTAAACATGTTTTGCTCGATACTGATTCGAGCAATTCCCACCTGCCTATCGATCACCGCGCGACGCTGCGACCACGGATGCTCATTCGTGAACGTTCTCTCCAAACGAGCATCCTGGTGGAAGAACCAGTCTCCACGTGCGACAACCGCCACTGCGCCGTGGGGATAAAAAAATTTCCCAAAAAGGAGAAGGCAAACAACCAGGAAGAATGAATAGCACCCGTGTACGAGCACGAGAACCAGGCTTTCAGCGTTGACAAACTTTCGCAGAAGGAAACGAGGGAGATACGCGTCAATACGAGTACTCGTAATTGGCCGGTTTCGCCTCTCATTTTGTCATTCACCGGGAAAATTTTCCAGCGCAATGTCTGCAAGCGTGAAATATGAGAAGCATATCCGTGCATTATCTTGATAAAGACATCAAATTCAACTTTTTGGCGGCACACTTGTCTTCAGCGAAATACGAAAGCAGTCATCCGGTTGGCATCGCCTCAACAATTCCAATTTCATTCACCTGGAAATCCACTTTTTATGGAAATCGCTGAAAACCTTGATGATGTTTTCTTCTTCCTGCCTTCAAAGAGAGAATCAAAACAAGTTGGAGAGACTCCCACGCTCGCATTATCACAACGCTCAACGCAAGAAACGTTGCGGTCTTCTCTGCATGAGGTTGCAGGTTTGAAACAAAGTGACCCAGAACTTTGTATTCTCAGGATCGTCATGCCTCGATCTCAAGACAACAATTCCGTTGTCAGTTTGAGTTCAAATCAGGACACTTTGGCAAAGAAAAGTAGCAGGATCTCATTGCCACACCAAAGACGAAGTGTTCCAGTGAACGAACCTCCTGTGGAAATTGGTGCCGTTTGACTCGGCTGCCTGTTCAGAAATCATCCAGTTTGAAACAAAGGCTGGGCTGGTCGCACCTGATTCACGTCACCCGCAACAATTTGTACGTTGTTTTTCTCTGTGTAGCCGGAAGCGCCTGGGGACTGTGGGCTGCGAGTGCTTTCAGGCTGACGTCAGCACTTTTGTTTACAGTGACACGGCACCATTGATCCCAGCCCACTCACACATCGATCCACACACGCTCCTCCTTTGCGACACTGCAGCTTTGGCTCAGAGCCGAGGCCTTGTTTGTGTCGCTTCTATTCTTGGAATGCAGCGTTCTCAAAATATTTCTACGCCAATACGATTTTCTTGTCGTCGAAGCGCTCGCATGTCACTGTCGAAACAGAAGCGATTTGTTACTTCTCAACAGTTCGAAACAGGTTTTGTTGAATCCTTCATGGAGTTACGAATTACCGGTATAACATTTCATTTCATGAGTCCTGATACACTTTTTCTTGCGGAAGTTGAGATCTGTGCCACTCGACTGCCGAGTCTCTGAATTCTTTTGTCACAAGAAGAAACAGCTCGAAAGTCAGAAAGAATCTGACGCAATGCCGATTTTGTTCTTCAACACTCAGTTCTCGCAAGTCCAAATCACACTTTGTGATCAATTCTGCGTTACGTGCTGAGTAACGGCGATGGATGAGTGAATCATTCGCACTGAACAAGCAGACAGGCAGGTGCCCAGGTTTTACCATATTAGGAAATGCCAGCACAACACATTTCAGGAATACCTCCGACAATTGTCTGCTCTTCACAATAAAAACTAAAATATTCGTGCTTGCTGGTGGTGTCATTTGAACTCAGTTTAGTGGCAGAAGCCCGTGAATGGTGAGAATACGGGTTTGAAGAAAGTTCACATTGATGAGACGCAAGTTGGATGATTCCTGCGATCAGTACATTTCCGACTCACGCCTACGACAAGGATTTTTGGTACCGGGCATTCAGAACAACCAACGCCAAAGACGAAACCACCTTCGCGCACCAAATCTCAGAAGGAACAACTGCATTCACTTTGTCCCCACCACACATCAATCTGATATTCGGGTGTCGTCCACGTTTTCTCCCGTCGACGCTGACTTTTTACGTCTGTCTGTGCAAAACCACTTCATCACTTTGAGCTTGGTTATGACTGGTGGCCGCGCTGTGAGGTCGCAAGTTCTGCGTGTGTCAGAGATGACTCAAACAGTACATGGTTTCGCGGGCGGATCCGTTTCTGTAACATGCATCCAACAGATCAACGTGAAATCAATCAATTCAGCACAGCCATAGGCTGTGTCGCTGCACAAAACTTCACAGGTTCACACACCCGAGTTTTCCCTTTTCGTGTTTGTCACTTTCTGGCTCAGAAGCAACCTTTTCATGACCGACGATTGTACATTTTGGTACACATCAACGTTGCACAACATCACCATTGCTATTCAGCCGCGGTGCAACTTTTATCGTGTCGCAACCGCACAATGACAGACGCCACATCTATCCTCCACATGTCAGTGCTTCGCAACACCTAGATTCAAGATGTGACGCGTCTTGGCAGAACAACAATTGTTGGGTTTCCTTCAAGGGCAGCAGAAACTGCGAGTAGAGACCAAAGTCGAACGTCTCTGATGTTATGTACGACAAAAACAAACCCTCAAAGTTCCCCAAGAGTGATACGTACAAGATTGACCAGGGAGGGTGGTGGCTCGTCAGTTGGGACCTGCATGGGTCACCTGCACACAAATGACTGTTGCTGGAAATACCCATCCTTGACAAACCAAATACTCAAGTCTGCATACCAACTCTGCATACCAACTGCCACGGGACAAAACCTGCTGATGAAATGGTTCAAATACCGATGGTTTCCCACTGACATCAGCAACAGGAACTTTCAACAAAACTCTTGCTGCGTTTTGATTTCCAGACAAGAAAAAACCCTTGCCAAGGTCCAAAAGCTCTTTTTTCCTCCTTGCAAGTGTGCAAAAGATGCAAAACTGTTGAATCAGCAACCAAATCCTGGTTTGGCATCCCCAAAAATGTGTGGTCACAGAACAAGCTTGGGCTTGTGAAAATGTTCGTGAAGGAAGCTAAAAACCTTCCCTGTCCGCGCACTTCTGTCTCCAGACGGGCGAATAGTCTGCACACACAGGCATATTTGATCTCATTGACCCAGAATCCTGCACGTTTCGCTTTGCTTGGCCTTGCTTCCCTCTGTGCCATGCATGTGCCATGCATGCATATTCCTCTCTTCCCCTATCCCTCCAGTCACAAGACTCGATTGTTTAAAAAAAATAGTTTATGACCAACAACTGGAATTTATGTCACCTGATTCCGTTTTGAGTCGCGCCTGTGTGTTCCCCAAGCACTGCATATCGCATTTTGGCACACATGCAGACGCGAATAAATTTCGTTGGGGAAAAAACACCCGTACTACGAGCGAAATTGCTCATCCTTCGTGTCGAATTTTCCGAGCCTCCAGATCTTGCGGAAACTGTGTTCGAGGAACCCAAAGTGACAAGAATGGTCAATGTTCCCGGAAAAAAATCTTGCCAGCGATGTGAAAGGCAAACACACGCACATGCAGTGGCACACATAGTGAGACTTTGTCTTCCAGCAGACAACAAAGGCGGAGTAAAAGAAATGTCAGTCTCCCTCTCACGCACGCCTGTGATGTTTCATCAGGGTCACACAATTTATGTTGAAAATGCGATGCGTTTGCTGAGTGACGAAACCTCAGTGATAACGCACAAAAGACCAACTTGTGCAGTGGCATCAAAGGCGACCACCAAGTTCTCATGATCATCAGTATTTTGTGTGCATTTAATTTCAAGTGACAAAATGCGCTGTACGACAAGCACATCACCGCCTGTTCAGCGAAAACAAAAAATTTAGCATTGATTTGGCAGAGAGAAATTCAATGTGTTGGTCCTTCTGCAGATTCCTGGAGGCGACCTGAAGGGATCAGGTGAATGTGTTTCATACGAGCTCCGCAACCTCAAGTAACCTCACAGACCAGCATTTCTCTGTTCATAGCTTGTCTGCGCCCCACATGTGTCTGTCTGGGCGTTTTATCCCGTGGGAAAATTGTCCAAGATTTACTCTTCTGTTGCACAGATGACCAGTTTGTTTCAACAAGGTCATAAAAACACAAACGTATGCTCGCGTAAATCCACCATCAGTCACAAGGATCACATCAACCCTGAAAGAATGTTCAATTTGCAAAAATTTACAACAAAATCGTCTCAACAAAAATTGTCTCACAACCGGGACTTTTTGCCAGCAAAACAAAGGGCCATGAAACTTGTCACAGAAACGGAAACGGAATCCGCGTTGTTTGCTGCGTGTGGATCTCGCCCACTCAATCATCGACACACACACACACGAACAAAAGTGAGAAAACTGCAAGAAATTATTTCAGACATGAGGTGGCCCCTTTCCTTTATGTGGACGGGGCGAGAAATTTCACAAAGCTTGCAGAAACTAGTTCTCTGACCCAGAATGCAAAGAAAGGCGCCCGATTGAAAACGCATAAATCGGTCAGCGGTGATCCTTTGTTTACACCACAAACAGATCCTATGAAAAACCTTCGCGCACGTCTCTTGTTTCGTGCAGAGATGCCACAGAAGCACTGGAAATGGAACTTTTCAAAACAGTCTCAATTTTTGTGTGAAAAGGCGTGTTGACGTGTGGCGAGTCTGCATTCGCTGGCGCACAAAGTAGTCTGAGGTGCTGCGTGCGTGTACGAGTAACTTTTCTGGATCATTGTTTGAAGGAATCGCACAACTCTTCTTTCTCGGCATCAGTGCTACAGGAATCCCAGGAAATCCGAAAAAGAAGACGTGCAATGGGCAAAGGCGGATGACTCCTTGAGCCCATCGGGACAACAACGCGAATAAACGTTGCAAAAAAGGAAAACAAGTCACGCGATTCTGCACACGACAGCCCAACCAGGAAACGCACGTGGGGAATTCTAACCCGTAGATTTCGAAAAATAGCTCTCATGTGACAACAAAAAAGAGCAGGAAAACATCCATATGGTTGATTCATGACGCGGACATGGAACCACCAAACAATTTTTGTTGAACTTTGCCACCAAAAACTTGTTTCTACAATGTATCCATGAGAGTGGTTACAATTGGTGGATTGTCAAAGAACTCCCCTGCAATTTGTTATTCGTTCCTCTCCCCCCACGTCTCTCAAATTCAAAAGTGACTTCTTTTTGTTCATTTCACCCGACAAATCAGGCAATCGGGTTACTGGATGTCGCGCTTCGCGCACCCAACCTGAAAAAGTCGCATACCTCAAGAATGGCGGTGCGCACCTCGGGGCACTCGGTGCACTGTGGACAAGACACATTTGTTGGTTTGAAACACCACCCTCGAAATGCAAAGCTCGTAAATTCTACAGATCGGACAGCGTGTGCGTCCATGCAATACAATGGGGCCTGTAAAATATGCCAAGGAAGGCAGAATTTTATGGCGAGCTATGCACATACGAGTACGTCTGCGCACCTGACTTCCACTGACCTCAAGCGATTTCTTATCGGCTGTCTTGTTTGTGAAAGAACATCACACCGAACAAGTGATTGCCACTCACCAACAGGTAACACGTTCTGAGTACAGTGCAGGAAGCCACTGAACGGGAAAATTTAAACTGAACATTTTGAGAGGTGCGAAGTCAAAGAAAATGACTTTGGAACACAATTCCCAACAGAATGTAATCGGGAAACACACAGACAACCACACTTTTTAACACGATGCGCATTTTCTGCCGATCGAAGCAGCATGCGTGCGTGCCAAACTGCTTGGTGTACTCGAATGCGCTTTTGGTCCCTTCATCAATACATTTGGAGCAACATGACAAACCACTCGAAGCTGTGACTAGATCTAGGAGCGCTCGAAAACGACGTGAAACATCAAGATGACAGTCCCTTTGGCAACAAATTCGTTCACCGGTTCAGCAGGTGTGTCAAAAGGAATTGAAGCAATCAATCAAAGATGAAACAAAAAGTTTGTTCGACAACGCAAGTGGTGAAAATGAGCTCGTGGAGTCAAGTTGACAGAAAGGGACAACGAAAGGGATGAAACCTACCAAATTGAGCGGTTCGTCCTGGGCAAAGATGCTTCCTGCGTGCAGCAGACGTGATTCATGTTTCATCCGCGACGACTGCACTGTGTGACCTTCGAGCACTGCGTGACCCTCATAGTGACCTTGTTGCTGCTGTTGTTGCTGTTGGTAGAGATCGTGGAGATGCTGCAGGGGCGGAGTGCTGCAGGTGCTGCTGCTGCTGACTGATCCTCGGTGATGGTGACCGTGGTGGGGGAGGGCGTGGCGGGGCTGCGGACCCCCATGTATCGGGGGGCTGCAGAGGGGAAGCACCCCGGCCAGTGGGTGCTGCGGCTGAGGAATGTGGATGCGATGCGGGACGCTGTGGTGAACGGGTGGCGAGTACCTCGAATACAGCTGCGGCGGAGTACTTCTCTCGAGGACCGAGCTCTCGGTCGACGACGCCGTGCTCAGGCTGTGCGGCAACATACTGGGCGCGCTCGGCAAAGCTCCTGATTCCACCTGAGGCGTTTCTGTCTCCGTCTTGCGGACGCTGTCCTCTCTTCCGGATGACGCTCCTCCGCTCCCGGTGGAGTCGACTGATTCCCGGTGGTGGTGCAGGTCGCTCGGAGACGGGCTCTGCTCTCCGGAGTGGAGGCGAGGAAACCAGATCCTCTTTAACACACCTATGGCTGCGGTTGACGTGAGTTCTCTTCTCTCGTGTCTCAAACACAAGAGAAGAGGCAGAAGATTTGTGCAAAAATCTTCAAGATAGCTCAATTCCAAGTCTTTATTCTCTTCCCTGATCCAGGAAGAGAAGACGATGCTGCAAAAAGCTTCCTTTCTCAATCTGCCGAATGTTCGCTTCTCGGTCGATTTGCTACTCAGGCAGCTGATGAAGACTTGTTGACACGTTGTTCGATCTTCGATCCTTCAACGAGTGAAACGCCAGCACAAACACGGACGTGTCGCAATGCAGTTGGGGCCAAGTCCAAAATCGCGTCCTGTCCGTTTGTCCAGCAGTTCAGTTGGATGATGACACAGGAGCTTCGAAGTCCGTGCAAATCAGGTGACTGAGTCCAAAAGTCCAAGTTGGTCTCCTCAAGAACTCTCGTTCACGTGGTGCTGCAGAGCACTCAGACAGTCAACTAACACTTCACAAGCACGAAGTCCGATGTGACGGTACACGTCACAAAAATCTGCTTCTCGGAGATGACTCAGCCAACTGTCTGGCTGTGACTGGTCAGAATCAAACTTCAAGTTCTCTTCCCTGCAAGTCCCGATGTCCAATGATTCAGTTCGTTTCAGCTGCTTGTGCAGCCTGCAGCAGTGAAATCAAAAATAGATCTCGCTGCGTGATGACGAAGCGGCAAAGGATGACACATCCGCACAGAACAAAAGCGTCTGCGCTCTCAGAGTTTCACTTCTCAAATGCTGACAAGCAGAAAACATCCTCTCACGCACTTCGTGGAACCACCACACAGCCACAGCCACACAACGACTGGCTGGCAACTGCTCTGCTCTCTGATTGGCTCCTGTGCTTGTGAATGAAATGAGACCCACGTGACTAAACCTGTTTACGTCAGTCAGCTGTTTTTCTGGATAAAACCAGCAGAAGTGGTTTCCGATCTCAGAAGCCGCAAACAAGCCCGACCTTGTTTCCGACTAAACCTGTTTTCAACGAAGCCTTAACACTCTGCGTTTATCTGTTATCACCTGTGGGTGAGGTCTGCTTGTTCCCACAGGGAAAAAGGGATCTACGAGCGTACTCGTTGAGCTCGAAAACACCTTTGCAAAAACTTACTCCTTTCAAACACGTTTTCGAACTTTCCAGTCCTTGCAGGGAATTTTTACCTTTTCGCTCTCTGCTTTTGTTCAAACGATTTCTGACAAAGGTCTCCAGTCAAGACTGGGTCACTTCTTGCCGTATTTCCCAATCTGGACCCGCTTGCGTTCTCCGTTTGGAAACTCGATGAACCAACTTTGATGAAACTTGACAATTGCATCCAGTTTTGTTCCTCTCGTCAACAGCAACCACGCAGTAAAAAGATGAGTGCTGACGATTTGAGCCTTTCTTTTTCAGTTTTCGTCCACAAAAGACTCCTTTTTACGAGCGTACTCCGACGAGAGACTCTTTGCCCAGTCTTGTGGCCACTGTTGTGTGGTCGGCACGAAGGTTCTTTCTCGCACAAGCACAAAAACAGAAACAGTGGCTGACGTGAGGTCGATACGAGCAAATTTATTCAGACTTCGACGAATCAATCGAAGTTCCGAAGAATACACCGATTTTTTTTTCTTGTCCAGTGCAAACTGAATCCGAACAGCGCTTCAGTTCAGAAAGGGTTTTCAGAATAACGTGTTCCAGTGGGAGAACCTCTGAAATGATCCAAACAACAGCACTTCTGCGAGCCCTTTCAATCCCTGGTCACGTCAGGTGCTACGTGCACGCCAATGCAGCCGCACCACCCAAATGCAAGAACACTTGTTACAGTGAACATGCACCTCACCGGCCATCTTGAATTCCTGCAGCGACCCGACGGAGTGTGCTCGTGAAACACGAGTTCAAAATTACCCGCCACTCCAATGTCAGCAAAACAGCTGAGTTATCAAAGGTGGGTCCTTTGTGCGTGCAGGCATAATCGGTTCACCTGGACACCAAACAACTCGCTCAAGCTTCCGGACATGGGTCGTGAAAGGGAACATTCATCAAACTTCCTTGTTCTCACACCACACAAAACCGCCGAGTTGCAAACTGTTGACAGACAATACGAGCGAACCTTTGGAGCCTGCGTATCGTGTTTCTCTGATCAGATCAATTTTGGGCACCAAGTACACCGAAAAACCAAAGGTCCGAGTTCACCCGACCAAACGACGCACCTGATAACTCCACGTTTGCACCGGATGCTTTCCATAAAAAGACAGAATCTCTTTGACCGCGAGGACAAAAAACGTGCGAAGAACACGGAAGGAACACCAAGTGGAAAGGAACTGACAATACGAACTGCAAACACCTTCAAACTCTGATTGACAAGGCCCGAGAGGCCAGCCGAGTTCTGTCAGCCCCTGTGCGTTGTTGTCGGGCAACGATTTTTGGACAAGTTCGGGGTTCTTCACCAGGAATTTTGATGAACGAAGCAGAAACATTGAGACACGTTGAGGGTGAAATTTCAGACAGGGCCGAATCCAGGTTTTGGGCGATGAAACCCATTCCCCGTGTAAAGAAAGAATGGATGTTGCACCAGCCACGCAAAATTAGACAGGGGGCACAGATCGGCTGGACACACACGTGCGCAGTGCAAATTCTGGCAATTTTTGATTCATAATCTCTTTTGTGTGACCCCCAAAAAATGTTTCACCCTTTTTGCCCCATCTGCGCAAAATTAGACTTGCAGTTTGGGCCTTTTGGGGTCAGCATCATGGACTTACCTGAAAAATAGTGGCTTGTTTTGTGACAAGTGGTGTTGATGGCCGCTCATTCAACGTGAACGTGAACGAAACGTGAACAGGGCACAATTTGTGCCACAAACTATTTTCATATCTTCTTGGTCGTTCATTGAAGTGCAATGCACACCCGTCATCGACGCCAATGATTCAGCAAAACAGAACAAGTGATAAACGCGCGAGAAGAGACAGAACCTGGTTCAATGCTGACAGATGGCGCTACCGTCTGGTGAACGATTCACAACGTTCTAGAAACAACAACAATGAAACACCAATCCAATGCCAGAATGTGGATGGAATCCACGATTTATGAATGGGGTTTTGAGGGTCTTATTCCTCTCATCAACCGTACACTTGGGAATCGTTGTTACAAGCCTGCCACATGGGGAATGGGCGGGGGGCACTGCAGATTTCAGACACGACACCCATACCGACACCGAGAATGAACGGAACAAACCCACGTGGAATATCAGTCGCGCGTCACATGTGGAGTGACTTGAGAACCACTTACCTATTGCCCGTGGGCGATTCTCCAGACCAACTGGTCAAAGTTTCTGTTGGAGGCAGGTCCCAGGTTGAAATGTGAGATGACCACCCTGATAACCCGGGGGTGTGTCTTGGCCAGGCCTTGGGCTGCAGCTTCAATTTCTAGTTTATGCACTATATTTTGTCTAAGGAACAAAAGAAGGTCAATTTCCTCCATGGTGATCACTTGTCCTGTTGCAATGTTGGCAGCCATGTTGGAAAGAGAGAGGGAAAACCTCAAGGGGTCACATGATCACCCCAGGGGGGGAAGGAATGCTGGGTAATTACCAGCAAAACAGTGATATTGTGCTATTATGCATATATTTCCTGTCTGATATATATAATTAATTATTGTAAAAATATTCAGAACAATTAAAATTGGCTGTAGAGGCCAGCACCCCCTGGTGGGGGAGGAGTGTGGTATGACATACCAGCTGTGAATTTAGAACCACCGCCTTCAGATGGCACCACTGTACACAAAAAATACAGAGGTTCCCGCCCTCGGGGGCAGTCTCTCCTGAGATACCAGTGTGTTTGTGATATCACTACAACATACCGCGAGTTTGGTGAAGCACGCGAAGAGACGAGGTCTGTACAAAGTCTTGTACGTCATGTCCATCGAATTGGTGTTGACATCAAAGGTGACCAGCACTGAGTCAACAGCTTCTTTTGTTCTGTTCCGCAGACTGGGCGAACATGACAAACTGTAAACTTACCTCGAACAATAAGCACTCGTATTTCTAAAGTAAGCAGTGGGGGTCAGGATGGGTGGGGATTCGTAAGTGTTCTGAGGGGTTCAGACAGGCCTCCAGTTGGATATGCAGAGATACATGGAGAATACGAGGCTTGATTCACTTCTGGGTTTGATTGCATGTTGTATCATCCTTTGTACTTGACAGCGCGCAAATTATGTAAGGTGTTTAACCTCTTTTATTTGGAACTCTGAGGTCAACCTCGGCACAAAACCAAAACAAAAACACTGTTCTGAATGTCAACAAAGCAGGCACTGTGACAAATGATTCCAAACAGTCAGAGTGAGTGTGAATGTCAAAATCAAAGTCCCTCAAAGTAGTCTCCATGTCTGTTCACACACCTGCCCCACCTCGTGGGCCATTTTTGGAGGATCACCTCCCTGAACTCGGCCAGGGGAATTGCAGCGATTTCAGCATCCACAGCTGCTTCCAATGCATCCAGAGAAGGGTAGATTTGGCTGCGCATGTGCTTCTTTAGATGTGGAAAAAGCCAGAAGTCACACAGTGCGAGGTCAGGGGACAGGGCAGGGTGTGACAGTCTCTTCAAACCTGTGAACAACATGTGCAGCTTGGTGTCCCTTGAGTTATGCGCCGGTGCATGATCCATGTGTAGTACTCTGTGCAGCCTTGGTCTTCTGTTGGTGACAGCAACCTTGTACCAGCTCAACACGTGGATGAATGTGGGTGTGTCCACTGTGCTATTCCTGAGAAACTCTCTGTAGACCAGACCCCTGTGGTCAAAAAAGGCCAGCAACAATGTCTTCCTGACACTTCTCCCTCTGATAGGCTTGGAAGGGCATTGCTTTCCAGGTGCCAACCACTGTGAACTTTGGCGTTTCAGCTCCGGATCATATTGATAGAACCACACCTCATCCATAGTGACAATCTTCTTGAGGGCACTGGGCATGGTTCTGCAGACTTGGGAGCATGGCCTGGCAGGTCTGGAATCTTTCCACCAGATGCTGAGGATGAAGGAAGGCAGGCACACAGGCAGCACATTTGAGTGCCAAGCCCAAATCCTTGTGGATGATGCGCAGAACACTTGCCTGGGAGACTCCAGTTTGGCAGTGGATTGCAGCAACAGTCAGAGTTCTGTCTGCATCCAGGACTGTCTTCACAGCTTGCACATTGGCAGGACTCCTTCCTGTTTTCCTTCGGGGCCCTCTCTGCAAGTCCACAATGCTGGTATGACCTTGGGAAAATGCCTCATGCCATGCCTTTGTCCTTGGCCAGGACAGGAGGTCAGCATCTCCAAACATGACATGCAGGGCAGTCCTTGTTTGGGCATGGGTCCAACCCTAGCTTCACACAAAAGTGGATGTTAATCCTTTGGATGAGTTTGATGTTGAGTTCTTTCACTCTCTTCATTGTCAAAATCGATGTCTTAGAGCTGTCTCTGGTCACACAGCAATTCTTCAGGTCAGTCTTTAGGTTACTCAGAGAATTCATGGTCACTTGATCGATCGCTGCCAGTTACGTCAGAGTGCAATTGTGCATGCCAATTCAACATGCAATCAAACCCAGAAGTGAATCAAGCCTCGTACGCAGGTAAACCATTGTCAGCCGCTTGTGTTCCGACAAGCGGCTGATGATCAAAAGAAACTGGGCGTTGCACCCAACGGACACAGCCCGAACTGCAGCGTTGCAAGCCCCAAAATGTGGAACCTGAAATGGCCAGACGCAGGCTTTCTGGGAGCAATGTGAGAAGAGAAAGAAGGCATCTGTGTCCACCAAGTAGTGTCTGGCCATTTCGTTGCACCGGTCACCTGAACACTTGTCACCAAGCATCTGAGGCTGGTTGGGGTGGGGGAAAACACAGAAAACGTGAACAACACGCAACAGCAGAACACTCGCACGCAGCGAGTTTGGAAAATCGGGTGCGCGTATTTTGCACAAAATCCCTACAAATCACCATGAGTTCCACGGAGCAGACACGGGTAGTTCTGTCTCGTACTCGTAACTTTGCCAGACGGGTGACTTGCTCCTTATAATTTCACGTGACAAGCACACAGCAACAACACGTAGACTTGGTGATCTCCCAATGTCACTGGCCATCCCAAGGTTAAGTTTCTGTGAGAGGCGAAGTCCACTGGATTTTCCCAGGCAATCGTTGTGAACCGAAACACGAGAGTTTATTTTGTGCAAAAAGCCTGTTTAATTTCTGCGAGGCATGTTTGTCCAACGGACAAATTACGCAGATGTGGATCAAGTTGAAGCCCCAACATCAGGACTGTGATGCATCCGCTTTGTGTGGGTTGACTCAGCACTTTCTCGAATGTCAACATTACGTCAATCTTCATGTTGACCGTTTTTCTGCAAAGCAGTCGCTTATCAAGCGTTGAAATGACCAAGAATGATCCTTACATACCTTAGGAATAAACAGAATGTACTTACCAGAAACAAAAAGTCCCAGGGAAGGTACAAGCTGCAGATTTTTGTCGAATTCGGGAATCAAGCACCTGCTGTACTGGTAGCGGATGAAGAAAATGCCTGACGCGATAAGGAGACGAAATGTTCGGACAAGTGGATCAAACGCGCATGCGCAGAGACTTGACTTCCTAGGAGATGACATTTTCATAAAATTTCGGTTTTTGAAGGTATTTGGTTCGTATTTTTATGTTTCACATACAAAACCAATTCAGTACAAAACAGGCTGTCAGCTCATGGTAGCGTGACAGTAGAACAGGAAGAACATCCGATGGAAAAGGTCACCCATATGGGCGATAATGAAAGGGTATAATTGACAGGTCTCCGGTCCGAAGATCAGATTTCACAGTGCAAGACAGCCAACGCTGGAAGTTACTAGCGAAAAGAGAGAAAAAAAAATGTCCCGAGCCAAAAGAAAAGTCGCCCCACCTTGTTTGATTGGCAAGAGTAGGACAAACTGCGATGTCGGAGTTTGATATCGTCGCCTTTTGCTCGACACTAACATGTCAACTGAAGTTTTCCCATTTGTGAGGAGATTCAGTCAGTTTTTTGAGAACGAAATGTCACAGTGCGGCACCTTCTCCTATGAGTGTCTCAACACCTGATTGGTGTGCATGTTTTATTCACCTTTTGACAGGTGCGCTACGATGGCGAGTTTTCTGCAAACACTGTCCAACAAGGTGATTGACTACGTCAACACGAATTGGCAAGGGTCAGACAAAAGTCAAGTGGAAGCCATCAACATCAGAGATGTTGCCAAGTAAGTTCGTGTCACGTTCCAAGGTGCTTCCATTGACCAGGCAACGCAAACACGCAGGTTGTCCAGGATATACCCTGAACCACAGCGATGGTCGCACTGCCCAGGGTTGCCAAGGAGCTGTGGTCATTTTGGTGGGGAGGTGCACAAACTATGGCGGATAGTGCACAAGCCACAGGCACAACGGACACTGACCACAGTCGCTTGTCACACTGTGGCTCATCCACGGAGCAACACCAGTCAAGGTGTGTCAACCTTGGTCACAAGGTGCATCAACAATGGCAAGAAGGCACATCAACCAGGCATGGGACTATTCACTGCCTTCTTTGATTTCAGTGTTATATATATTTACCATGACCACCCCCTAAGTACTGCCATGGCCTTCCATAGCCACAGCAACAGCCACAGCCAATCATATCATTCCCTAGATGGAGCCACTATC
>JAAUXT010111312.1_pt1 | contig 23437 bp, 30 predicted proteins | sample 7278171 | NCBI WGS metagenome assembly JAAUXT01 (sample SAMN14350112, study PRJNA611818) | marine sediment metagenome | isolation source: surface marine sediment (1.8m) | place: French Polynesia: Moorea | collected 2018-08
CCATTTGGGTGTATGCTAAATGAGTTCCTAAGTTGTGAATATTGAGTGAAAAAAAGTAAGAATTTTGACAAAAAAAGTGACCCAAATCAGAATGAGCCAAATCAGAGTGAGCCAAATCAGAGCAAGCCAAATCAGAGCAAGCCAAATCAGGGTAAGCCAAATCAGAGCAACTGAAATTTCCTCAAATCACCGCGAGCTCCGTGGAGCTATTTTTTCTCCAGCTGATACGAATTTATGGAACAGAACAATCCGTGCGGGATGCAGTGGCTTGGGTTTGATTCTCCCTTCCAATTATGAGGTCTGTAAAAAAGTAAGTGTCCTCAACCAGAACAAAGAGGTCTTGTTGTTGAACAATCCAAGACTCTCATCCGATTGTTAAGACGTCATTGTCGAAACACAAAACAGACCGGTCTCTCCCACAACTGGGTGCCTGCAATACGGCCGGACATAAACCCCATGGGAAAGCAAGTACGAGGTTTGGACCGTAATATTCCTTCTTTGTTGGTGATGGCGGTGATTTGGGGATGATGATCGACTGCTTTGGTGTTGGTTGTGCCGACCTGATGTTGACCTTGTTTGAGGACCAGTTTCAGTGCAGTGTGCCGACTGATTGGATCCCAAATTGGGTCAAACTCGAGTGCAGTCTGACAGCCTTCGGCGATGGGGTTCCTCTGGTTAGTGATTCTTCTTATTGGCATCTCCCTGGAGTGCAGAATGGAACAGCGCGCGGCCATCAAGACCTTCGTGCGTGCAGGTGACAACATCAAGACCACAATTCAAAAACTGAATGCAGCTTGGCCCGGACATGCCCTGAGCATTACTCAGGTGTAGTTTTGGTTCCGTCGATTCAGTGAGGACCCGGACAGAAATGTCAAGGACTGCAAGCACACAGGGTGCAGAAGATCCAAGAGGACTCCTGAAGGTGCCCAGAAAATTGAAGAGCAGCTGCAGAATGAGAAGAGGACAACCCTGAGACAGCTTGCTGTTGACTGCGACATGAGCAAAACCATGGCCCAGAGAATTCTCAGACACGACTTGAAGATGCGCAAACTTGCACCAAAGTTCGTCCCCAAAGTTTTGACACCACAACAGCTTCAGACCAGGTTGAATCTGTGCAGGACCAATGTCCAGGACTTGGAGAGAGACCCAGGAATCTTGTCAAGACTGATCGCAACAGATGAATCTTGGATTTTTACCTATGATCCCCGCACCAAATTTGCCGATATGGAGTGGACCCACCCCAGAGAACCACGCCCACGCAAAGCTTTGCGCAGCAGATCTCAGCGGAAAACACTCCTCATCCTCTACTTTGACTCACATGGAACAATTTTACCCTTTTTTCATGATGATGGCACAGTGGACTCTGAAGTTTACATCCAGTCATTGAGAGAAATGAGGAAAGCTGTCTGATGCAAATGCTGCCAACTGTGGAGGGATCAGAATTTTTTACTGCTCCAAGACAATGCATCACCTCATACCTGTGTGGAAACAGCTGGTTTTCTTTTTGAGGTTGACATGGCTGAGAAGTTGTGGCCCCACCCTCAGTACAGTCCGGACTTATCACCATGTGATTACTGGGCGTTTCCCCTCTTGAAGTCTAAGATCAGAGGCCATCGCTTCCAGTCACTGGAGGATGTCAAAACAACTGTCTGTCGCACCCTGAGAGACATTCCTGTCGGAGATTATCAGCACTGCTTCGACCAACTCCTTGTGCATTACTGCCACTGCATTAAAGCTGGAGGACATTACTTTGAGGGGCAGGGCAAGAGGGGACTAGCCCACCCATGAAGGAACCTGTTTTGGAACTGTTTGACACTTGTTCATTTCGCCTGCAGAAAGTTGAATTTGTTGAAGGAACTCTATTGGTTGCTGCATCGCTGACCATTATGAAATTGCATGACAACAGTTATTTTTATTGCATGAAAAATTGATTTTGAAAGTTATTTTACTGTTTGGGTTATTAAAGCATCTCCTGAACTTCCATTCCGACCAGTTTGTTCATTCCGATCTCACCAATGGACGTGTCCATCGCAAAAAGAAGGAATATTACGGTCCAAACCTCGTATATTCGGTGCGACACAGGCGACGTTCTCCCTGACGATGAAAGAAAAGGAGAACACAAAGCATCTGGAGCACACACGTCACATCTTCCAGGTGAAACTCATATTTTGATTCCCTTTTTTCTTTGAACATGTCCCAAGAGACTGTCACAGAAACATTTTCCCTTTCCCTGTGGTTGGAAAGACACGTGCTTTGCTGTTTGGTTGTTTCCAAGCTGGAACAGGAATGGGGAGCACCGATCTTTTTTTCACACCGCACGCAATGTGATCTCATCATGTCCAGAAGAAACAGGAGTAAAATCTTATTTTGCAGCTGCACGAGGATCGAATATTTAAGCTTTTGTGCACAACAACATCAATTCGGGCTTTCAGCAAACCACTTTTCCAGCAAATACCCTGCCTCCGTTTACTGATCACGCAAGCAGCCTTTCTGATCAAGCTTCACGGTGATCCTCTCGGCTGCTTTTGAGTTGCAACTTCAACACCATCATCCACCAGAATCACTGCTGAAAGGTGGATGTTTCGTATTCCCAATGGTCATGGAACACTGTTCACAAGGATAACACTCTCAGAACCCCACTGGTGTGATGTCCTTTGGGTGTTTGGCTGACACGGACAAAAATGTTTCCTTGACAACAGCATTCTTCCCCAGCAACTACAGACCCAAGAAGTACCTGCTTGTTCTTCAATTCCTTGTTCAGACGCACACAACAAACTTCCTGAAGGATAAAGGCCCACACCAAATTCTTTCATTCGTATTCGTCAGGAACACACGTCAGATACACTGTACTCAGGACGAACTCAGAAACGGTCTGTAACTATCGCAGCCAAGTTGCGCGGACCTGACTCGTCGTCACCAGGGAAGCCATACGAGTTCGTGATGCCTCTGACGTGTGAGTTTCTGCAGCAACAATGGACGCATCAACAAGAAACTGCCAAGTGCAGCTGGATTCATTTGTACCTGCGGAAACAATTTGATTAGGTCAGTGCCAAATGGCTTCACTGCAGCTCGTCGCGTTTTGAAAAGCGGTTCACCAATTCAACGATTATGATGCGTGAATATTGCATGAAACCAAACAAGTTGGAAAGAAAACGCCGTGTTTCTCCCCATATCCGTCAGAGAACACTGTCAAAACTTCAAGTTTGCTGAAGGTCAAGCTGAAAAGTGGAGACCTTATCGCAGAAACAGCTCGCCAGACACGTGGGCGCGCAGCGTTGCTCAGTTCGGCCGGTTCCTTTGTTGTTACGGAACAGCTTGTCTTTCAGACAGGGCAGTGCGCACTGGACCTCAGGTTTTTTCTTGTTTCTCTTACCTGTGCAGAAGGCTCTGTCGAAACAAAATGCCAAAGGTTTTGAAAAGAATTTTCTGTGGGAATTTTCTGCTGAGTGACCCGACATTTTTTTCTGTGAATTGTCGGTCCTTGCCACCAACAGGTGCTCTGCAGGTTTCACGAACGATTCAAAACTTTCAGTCACGCGAACATTTTCTCGTTTTCAGAATTGTGCTTGAAAAAGATTTGAACTCTTCGGGTCTGCTCTGACAAGTTTCAGTGAACAATTTCCTTTGTGTTGTGCATGAAAAGGCCAAGAGTGAGCATAAAAAATGCATCTTTGACATTAGTGTCAACAGGGTGCTAATCGTTTCACACAAACCGAGAGTGCCAATCAATGAAATGCTCTCAAATGCATATTATCCTCAGGTGCGTGCCACCAAGTGCACGAAATCTCTCGGACATCAGCGTTGAAAGAACGGTGTTGACGGGGCGTTCTGGAAGCACAGGAAGGAACAAAGAGTCAATCCGGTTTTGTTCGGGCTTTTCCACGGAACCGCGGCGCAAACATCAAGTGTGGCTGGTGGAATGTGAAAAACTCAGCGCGCAAGTCAGTGGAGAACTTGTACGAAATTCAATTTTAGACTTTTGTTGCGGGCTGTTCAGTGAAGCGGGCAGTTGTGTGAAAGATCAGTTTCCGGATCATACCGAAACAAAACTGATTTGTTGCAGCAGTCAAGGCGCAGAGGAAAATGGATTTCAAAAATCTGATGGTCCAGCTTGTGCTCTCCGCGTGTTGTTCAAGTGTGGCGATCGACTTGGTCAAAGGCAAGTTTCAAACATTTGCCTTCACACTTCATTGGCAAACCAAGGTGCTGCCCGTCTAGGTGGTAATCTTGCATCAAGAAGAACTTTGTCTGCTTTGCAAGTACAGCTGAAATCATTCCAACGGGTTTTTTTCAAACTGCACGCTCGTACCCACAACTTTGTTGAAAACAACGTGCGCTCACGACCTTTCAGTTGGAGAAAGCAACACCCATTGTCCGGATGGTTCCACCCACGGAAACAACAGGTGTTACCTCCTGCGAACCGAACGAATGACATTCGACTCGGCGGAACTCGAGTGCAACAAGCTGCCTCAGGGCCACCTGGTGGCGTTTCACTCCTACGAGGAGAGGAACTTCCTCTTGAACCTCACCGGGTGAGCTTGCTGCATGTCAACCGTGATCTCATGTGTCCTACCAAGGTACCATGTTCAGTTCACTGTCGGCCGAAGGCGCATGGAGTTGCTTGTTCGCATGTTGCTACCAAAAAAAAAACCTTTGTTGCGCCGTTTTGTTGAGCGCGTGTTGTGGAATTGTGCTTCTCTGAACTGGGCCTTGTTGCAGAGGCCTGGACACGTGGACTGGGGCCAGTGATGCCGCGGAGGACGGGACCTGGATTTTCACGGACGGCACCCCCTTCTCCATCTTCATCCGTGAGCACTGGAACCACAGCCTGCGTCCCACCGAAAACTGCGCCGTACTGAAACCCAGCACCAGCATGGTCAACGACAGACCCTGTTCAGACACCTACCAGTTCATGTGCATGGTCAACCCGCTGATGGGTGAGTCCCACAGGTTCCAGTCTATGCCATGCCACTATTTGCACACGTCCCACCTCAAGAGAATGAGTTTCCAACGCTCTGGTGACTCTCAGCTGCGAGCCTCGTGCGTCTTCTTGCAAATTATTGCGCTTTGTAGGAAACTTGACTCTGGCAGAAACAAGCTACCCGAGTGACGTGGAGGCTCTGACAGACAACAGCATCACCACCTGTTTGGCTGTGGAGTCCCTGTTCGACCAGAATGGGTGGTTCCAGGTGGACTTGGATGTGACGTTCCAAGGCGGAGACTGGTTTGGAGGAGGATCTGTTCTTCTCTCCACGCACTTCAACTCCAGCACCTCCTGCAGGCAGAGAAAGGTTTGAGTACCGCGATGTGGAGTTTCAGCAGAAAAACGCCAGTGCAAGAAAGAACATCCGAAATGACACAGCCATGACTGCCATGCCATGGATGTTCTGCGAGTCCTAGGTCCTCGTCAGACATGATGTTTGCACACATTCTTTCTTTGCTTCTGATCACACAGACGCACGAAAAAGTACAATTTTGCCTGAGCTCTGAGCACAAGTGGAGGAGCTCCTACTCGGCACCCTGGGTAGCTACACACCCACTTCTCCTTTCCACCATCTTGGTGCTTTGGCTTGGTCGAGCTTTACTTCTGGTCCCGCATTCTTTGCGGACCTGCAGGTACCCTGATCACAATTCCATTCTCACGCCTCCTTTGGACAACAAGTTATCCATCCCGATACACTTGGTTTCACTTGATTTGTTACCCTCTTTACCTGGGGTCCTCATAGTAGGAACCGGATGTGAGCACGGACCGTGAGCAAAGCTCCCAACATTTGTTCTTGTCGTGGTTCCAAAACGTGTCGTTTCCAGTGTCACTGGTAAAATCAGCCAGACTTTTCGGAATGGATTGCTCCGCGTTTATATTCCAGTCGCAAACATCCGTATGTCTCATCCCAGGTGTGCATCGGAGCAGAAGGTTGCAGCAAGAAAAGGACACGACTGTCCTTTTGACACATCCGGCACTTGGTTGACCGCCAAATGTACTGTCATAGTCATCAAAAGACAGCGACCGTCCACTGAATTTTTATGAGACTCACGCGCTGTCAGGAATGGTCCATAACAACACGCATCTGTGTCTCTCCAGGTCTTGTACGAGATACGAGAGCGTAGCTGCAACATTCTCAGCCAGTGTGAGGTCCTGACTGCGGGGAACAGCACCTCTTGCGTCTACAGATGCGACTGCCAGGCACCTAAATGTTCAATGGCAGTGGTGGAGTATCGCGAGGCTTTCCTGAACCAGCCTGAACAACTGTGCGAAGTTCGATTCGGATACGTTCTGTAATCAGCGTGCATGATCATCATTCGTGATGTGCAGGAAAACGCATTTCGTTAAGCTGACTTCGTCCGGAAAATTGGTTCGATTTTATCCGGAAGACGTGAACACCAGTGCTTGTGTGTTTGTTTGCTGCACCGGCGGAAACAGAAACTGACATTTTTCAGTCTTTGCACTTGTAATGCGCGGAACGTGACATCGTGACAATCGCTCATCCAACACAGTGGGGAACCGAACTTTCATGGTGCACATTTTTGCTCGTCCTTTGCCCGCACCAGTTTCCGTCGGTCAGCGACGGCAATCTGATCGACTTTGTTCCAGGACAAACGCTTTCAGCTCACATTGTCACAGGACAGGACAGGAGAAGTCCTGTCGTGCTGTGCAGGTCCTTGAAACAACAGCCTTCCCACCATTGTGTTCTGGTTTTACACTCACTCACTCACTCACTCACTCACTCACTCTCTCTCTCTCTCTCTCTCTCTCTCTCACACACACACACACACACACACACACACACACACACACACCACATCCCAAATTTGTTTGGCTCAAGCAGGACTTGAAATCCGGAATTGTGCGCTCAAACCCCCCACCTCTTGACAGATGTACCGTGCACATCTTGCTGGACATACGAGTACGAACACGAGTATGTTCAAACTTTTCATTGCTTCTTGGACTTTTTGGAAGAAATAACTTCGCTCAGAAGGTAATATGTCTTCATATTTTCCTTGCCAACCATCTTCTCCAGTTTCCTGCAAAAAGGGCAAAAGTTGATGAATCTCGACAACGCGTCATTGCACGCAGTCAGCGCAGAATCCGACAGTCCGACATTCGCTCCACACAGATTGGTGAACTTGAACGTCTTGTCAATCAGGATTTATGTCAGAACAGAATGACATCACAAAGTCTCACTTGATCTCAGGTTCACGAGTGTCCTCGCAGTATGCTCTGATTCGTTCGTATCTCTCTGGGCCGAATGTCTCAATGCAGTGCCTGCAAGAAACAAACCACAGTCAGTCCTGGCCCCACACAACTGCTTGCCATCACGCGTGTCAAAGTGAAGTACTGTTCTTGTGCTCACATTCTGATGAGCGCGCTGGCGGCGGACCTGCGGCGCTGTTGGTCCACGATCGTCTCGTCGCGGGCGGACGCGTCGCCCGCACCGCCCGCCGCCGTCTCCCCAAGAACCTCGTGCGCCGCGCTCACCACTCGCTCCATCTCCTACGAGGCAAGCTCAAATAAAGATGGGAAAATCCGGTTTTCCACTACCAATTTTTTTTATTTTGGCTTCAAAATTTGCACATATGAAGACTACAATGTCAAGTACCCGACAATGGGTTTTTATTTGCAAAAGTGAAACATGTGTTAGTGTCGCTTTGCCCTCCGACATGACATGTTTGGAACGTTCGACCGGATACTTAATTGAGTACTTGCGACGGGTGTGGTCAGATTCTTACTTCCAAAAGTTATTTTTTTGACACTTTGTGGTCAAACAATGTTACTCAAAGTAATCTCCTCCTGCATCAATGCAGGCTTGGTAACGCCTGGGCAAGTCAAAGATGGCCCTGCTGAATTCACCATGTGGAATTGCGCAGATTTCATGGTCGACAGCACATTTGAGGGCATCCACATCTGCAAAGCGTTCCCCCTGGATCCTGCGCTTGATCCTGTTGAACACCCAGTAGTCACAGGGCGCAAGATCCGGGCTGTACAGTGGGTGGGGGTGGAGGTCGACATCATGTGCCATCAGGAAATTTCTGACTGCAGCTGCATGGTGGGCAGGGGCCCCGTCGTGGTGGAGGATCCAGTTGTTGCGGGCCACATCTGTGGTCTGCAGCGCCTGATGTTGGTTCTGAGAGTGCGGAGATGGCGCAGATACTCATGTGCGTTGACTCCTTGGCCCCTGGGCACGAACTGGCGTGACACCACACCCTGGATGTCAAAGAAGAGGACCAGCATTGCTTTGACCGCACGCTGGTCTCTCCTGACCTTGGGTGGGCATGGGTCATTTGGGTGAAGCCAAGCCATGGAGGCGCGCTTCTGGGTGGGGTCATAGGTCAAGAACCATGACTTGTCCCCTGTGACAAGGTGTGTCAGCACTGCAGGATTGCGTCTGATAGCAGCCAAATTCCTTCTGCACAACAGGACACGCCTTCTTTTCTGGTTGTCAGTCAGTTCATGCGGCACCCAGCGACTTGGCCTCTTGCACAAATTCAGACGTTTGCGCAATGCCTTGTGGACAGTTCTGATGGAGACACCACAAGCCTGTGACAGGGCACGGAGACTGATGTTGGGAGAGACATGAACTGCATTCTGGATGCGTGGCACCACAGCATTGCTCAGAACTTGCGGTCGACTAGGCCTGGGTTTGTCCTCAAGGGACAAGTCACCCTGTCTGAAGCGCTTTGCCCAGCGATAAATGGCACTCTTGGAAAGGGCATGGTTACCATGAGCACGGACAATGTGCTGCTGGATATGGGCTGTTTTCATCCGGAGACCAACCATGAATCACACCTCACCTCACTGTGCCTGTTTGGAGTGTTCCATGTTCACCAAAGACAGTCTGACAAAGCAGGAAATGCCCAACACAAGAAACAACAGTCTCATAATTTGACTGGTCGGAAATGGTCAACTTCCGACCCAAAAAACACCCCCTTGCACATGACCCAAAAAGACATGAATTCCAAATATGGTCAATGAGATTGCCAAGAGTGCACACACATGCGTGCAAGTCGGACTCATCATTTCCAGTTGGGTACTGAGCGTCATTCCCACTTCTATCTGAGCTTGCCTCGTAGAAATAGGGGGCATTGTCTGACACACAAAAAACACAGGGGGCTCCTGTCAGTTGCCTTTCTTTCCACGGCGAGTTCATTGATCTACTCTTCTTCTGTATGGATGTGTCGCCTCACACGTTGATGGCACGGCAATTGTGTTGGAACAACCCAAACATGGTTGGTTTCAACACGGGAAGGAAACAAATTCAAGCATGAGAATCAAAATGCACATTCATGAGGGATTTTTCTTCACGTGATTTGCTCTTCACCTCGTCTATTCCTTCGTCTGTGTCTGTGTCGAAACCATCGTCACAGTCATCGTCATCGTCTTCAGCAAAGTCCAGTTCTTCCGGAATTTCAGAGCCATCTGTGAATAGTTCAACAACTCCACCTGGTAAATTTCAGCTCTGAGTGATTTTGGTTGTGGCCTTGGAAAGAACCATGTCGAGCGGAATTGACCTCCCGGGGACAGACACCTGTGTTACAATCTCGTGAAGCAATGATTGTGGTGGTTGATTTCATGGGGTGAGCCTCTCTGCGCATTCACATTCTGATCCGCAAATTCGAACTTGGCTTGTTTGATTTCCTGGCTCAATCGAAGAAATTTACATATTTTGGGCTCTATCCATGTGTGTGTGTGTGTGTGTGTGTGTGTGTGTGTGTGTGTGTGCGTCAGTGGGGGAGAGAAAGAGAGAAGTAGGCAGGGAGCGATGTGGGACCGATGAGAGAGAGAGAGAGAGAGAGAGAGACAGACAGACAGACAGACAGACAGACAGACAGACAGACAGAGCGAGAGGGTGAAAAGGAAAGAAAAAAAGTGAAGAGATAGAGAACAAAGGCACCGAAACGTGAAGAACGGCAATTAACCTGTGCAGAAAATTCTCACGTTCAACCGGTGCATGTTACGCAGCAACAAGTTACTGGAATTCTTATTTGTGTGTGGTGAGTTCAAATCTTCAAAAAATTGTCAGTCAAATTTCACTTCAATTCTGAAAATGAAAGGCTTCTGATTTCAGTTTGGTAGCTCGATTGGGCAACACGAGGCTCACGCAACACAAACTCTTACCCTCAGCTCTGCGACACTCATCAATCCAGTTAATCTCATCAATAAGCGTGTCAATATCTTGAGCAAAAACAAAACATGGAAGTTCGCATAAAACTTCAAGAAAGCTCACAAAAAGGAACAAACATGATCCGCGAATACAGAGACAAGACAGGGATGAACCCATCCCCCTTCAAACTGCCCTTGCAACGTCAAACGAAGCTGACCCTCAGACAAAATTGTAATGAGCAGAAGTTTCGTTGCCGAAGAATGTCCTCAAGAAAGGGGGTAAAATTTGTTGATTCCTCGACAAAACAACTCACCGAGTGTCTGTGACAAGGAGTGGGTCCTCGACTCGCGTGACGATTCGAGCGATATTTCCTCAGGGATGTCTGCAGAACAGCAAAGAAACCAACGTCCAGGTACCGGTAAATGCTGCAAATCTGAAATCTGTCCTGTCCTGTTTGTAGGTGCTACAGTCTGTGAATGTTCAGTGTTTGGTCAAAAGCATTTCGAGAACAGCTCACCCTCGTCATCTGAATCCTCAGCGCTGTCGTCAAAATCGTCTGAGTACTGAGTCACAGATTTCTCCTCCTCGAGGACGCGTCTGTCCAATGAGCTAATTGACCCCCGCGCTGCTCTGGATTGTTGTGAGGTCGTCTTGGTTTGCCTGTGTTTTTGGTGCTTGTCTTTCCGAATGGCTTTCTTTTCTTTGTCAGGAGAATGCAACTTATTGTCACTTGGTTTCTTGTTCACGGTGCGTTCATTGATGTTTTTGGTGTTTTTCTTGACTTTGTCAACACTTGTTTGTTTTTGCAGGAGAGGAACACTGGATTGCTTCTTCAAAACAGTCACGCTCGGCTGCCTGGGAAAGCCTGATTGGCTCGGCTGTCTGGATATTTTTCCAGGCTTTTCCGGTTTCGTCCTTGGAGGTGACTTCCTTGACACTTTGGTCTGTTTCTGATTTTTTCTGGTTGGAGAACTCTGTGAAGTTCGTCTCCGCGGTGTCGTGTCTTCACGTTTCGCTCTGTCTTCTGCATTGGGACTGGAGTTTCTCCCAGAGACTATCTGTGCTTTTTCTGGAGAAGGACCTCTTGAGTGTTTCAGCTCCACAAATTCCGGAGAAGAACAAGAGGTCACTTCCTCAATCACTTCACTTTCTCTTGACACAACGGAATGTTCCTTCTCCACCAGAAGCACGTTATCCACACGGACTGTTCTGACTTGCCGAGACAGGTCCACTCTGACCGTGGCAGCTGCGGATTTTCTGCCACTCACCGGAGACACGATGCCACCCTCAATTCTTGGATATCTGAAAGAATGAAAGGAAAGGTGTTCACAGTGGTACAGAAAGTTTTCCAAAACCGCTCTCCGCGTGTGAAAACGTGAACCTGATCAGTCGCCAATTGTTCGACACATTGTGCCACAAGAAGAGATCAAATTCCCTGGTGAGGTCACACCCACCCATTGTCAACTTCCATGAAATGGGGCGAATTGTTGAAGCGGCGCGACATGTCGGGAGAGGTTGTGGCGAGAGACGTGGACGGCGGGATGGGAAGAGACGTCTCCTCATCACTTTCCTCTTCGTGCAGCTTGCGTCTCGTGTTGTGACGCACGGATCTGTAAAGTTGACAAGAGCGCTTTTTTGGTCAAAAATATCCAAAATGCTTGCTTCTCCACGTGCACGAGTAAAGTACCTTGAACTGTGAGATCTCCGATTCTGCTCTCGTTCACCAGGCCGGCCTAACTCAGTGCTTCTCGAACGCTTCAAAGGTTCCTGCAATCGTAGGCACCATGTTGCTCAGCATGACATGAAACAGGCAGGTTGAGCTGGCAGCTGGTGACTTTTCCTTCTGTCATGCCAACCAGAGACGAACAAAAACGCACGCGTCAAATTTTCAAACACCCACTTTTTCTGGGACCACCGGTTGTTGGTGCGGGACCTTGACTTCGTGTTCGTCGATGGAGTCCTCATCCAAATCCGCCTCGCTGTCCGTGTCTTTGACCCGTTTCACTTCTTCATCCTCCTCGCAACTGTGATATGAGTGACAAAACAACAAGCTCAAGCCAACAATAACATCTCATTGTGATTGAGCCCAGACCACAACGAAACTTCTATTTCAACAAACATTCACTTGTATCACACTCTATTCGTAGTTCTTGGAACGTGCATGACCATGACCCCCAAGCTCAAAATGTCGTTCCAACTTGCCTTGAGCCACTGTCTGCTGCATGTCTGTCCGTGTTCTCCTCCTGCTCCTGTCCCCGGCGGCGGCGCTCGAGCTGCTCTTGGTGGCGCTGCAGCCGCCGCGTCAACTGCTGCTGCTGCAGACGCAGTGAGGAGCTCAGCGCCTCCGAGTCGTCCTCCGGGATCGCGCGCGCCGCAGCTTCGAGAAAAACATCACTATGAAATGCGACGACTACCACGAACGAATTTTTCGTGGGAAACGTGCCAGTTAGTCCTTTCGTCTGGGCTGAACATTTTCGGGGTTATATTTCGGGGTAGAAGTTCAAATGAGTCTTACATGCAGTACTGTCTCGCGCCGCCGCGGACTTGGTGTTGGATTGGTTTCCGCGTGAGACGAGGATCGGGCGACTGGAGATGGCGCGCTGGAGACGCGACGGCGCGTCCGCCTCCGCCGCGCGGGCGTCGGGACGGTGCGCGTCTGCGGGCGCCGGCGCGGTGGGCTTGGGCGCCCGTCTGAGAAAAGTACCAGCCACAAGGAAGATACACCCAACTGCTCCAAACCACACGCGTTCTTGCTTCCTAAACAGTCAACCATGGTGTCCCGTTGGCTCTTGTGCAGGTGTACGACCAGTCAGGGTGCCATACAGCAAAGACGCCTTGAGAAATCAAGTGCTTACTGAAGGGTGGATGTGCTGTAAGGCCGGGAACCCTGACGGGATGGCAGCCGGCTCTGCTGCAGCAGAAACTCCTTCTCCTCCACGTATCGCAGCAACTCCTGTCGCAGAAACGGGATGGCGAGAACTCCTCGTGCGCTGAAAACAAAACGCACTCGACCTGGGAAATCTGCAGCGGAATTCCTTGCTTTGCTCAAATCGTTCACTTTGTCAAAAATGTCTTCAGTATCACTTTTCAGCAGAGGGTTTTCATCTGAACTTGTTCAGTTCCAAAATTTTCCGAATTGGTCTTGCTGCTTGCAGACACCACAGAAAAATTGCTTGTGATAGAAATGTTCTTGCCTGGGTCTCTGTTCCGGATCTTTGATCAGCAAAGTGCAGACTAAGTGATTCATGTCCTCGGAATATATTGCAGGAATCGGCTGCCATAAAGATTACGGGTCAAATAGGTTGTTGTGTATTCACAAACACTGACAAGTGTGAAGTCAAACACAAAAACAATGCCTCGACAACGCGACAAATTCAACATCTTACAGAAAAAAGAATGCACAACAGCTAACACAAGGTCCTCTCAGGAAAAGAGCAAAACAAACTTTGTCACTTCAGTTCACGATAGATTTTGACCCACGAGAAGTTGACTGTCCTCCTCTTCCTCCAGACGCGCACCGTATCCACCCGTATGTAAGACGCACCTTTTTGTCCCAAGATTGAGTACCAAAACTAGGGGTGCATCTCACAGATGGGTCTGAGATTACTGCTATTTCAATGCAATCCCATGCCAGAAAACCAAGGCAAAAGTTGGGGTGCGTCCTGCACTTGGGTGCGTCTTGTACACGGGTGAATACGGTAAATCCGAACGCGCTCGAAACTGCGGGAAACTCAAACCTGAAAATCAGCTTTGACGATCTTGTAGAAGAGACTGATCAGGTTCTGTGCATCAAAAGCAGGTTTTAATGCCAGCAGTTCGTACAGCATGCAGCCCAAGGCCTACAAGGTTTGCAAATCAGCAACGTTATGATTCTATTTCGAGGACTTGCATCAAAGGAAATAATGGACGGAAAAACAGGCACCTTCTGCTTCAGGTAAAATACCCAGAGATTCATGCGCTCCAACATCGGGTGCCTCATGTGACACAAAGTTGTCGAGATTGCTCTGGCCTCTCTATTTTCCACGGCAAACCACACAGAACCAAACCCCAAAAGCGTACCCAGATGTCAGCTTTGGAGCTGTAAGGAATGTCCTGACACATTTCAGGACTGAGGTAGCAGGGTGTCCCGACACACGTACTCGCAACGTCGATCGTTGTGTCGAGGTTCTTTGCGATTCCAAAATCACCTGCAACGTGAGTCGAGGGCAGGTGTAGCAGGGTGACTCTAACATTTGAAGAATGTTTGGTGGATCAAATGCAGACAATTATGTATTATCGTAGCCCAATTTGGTTCCAGACCGAGTTTGCAGATGGAGCAGGATTTGTTGAGAAAGACGTTTTCAGTTTTCAAGTCGCGGTGGAGGACCTTCCTCGCGTGCATGAAACGCACAGCCATGGCAATCTGAAGGAACCACTCCATCACCTCTGTCTCGCTGAAGTACTCCCGGCTCTGCCCGAACAAAATAACACAAAGGTTGCATGAGAACTGCAAACACAATGCATGCGAAAATTCAAATCCTGCAACTTTGCAAACCTTTCTGCCATGGTGCAACTCTTTGCCTTGATGTTCTCCCCTACACATTGATATAAACTTACTTTTGCGGTTTCCTTTATTTTGTCATCCAACGTTCCTCCGTCACAGTAATCCTGCAAGCAGCACAACGAGGTAAATCACGAGTTCTTGTGAAGACGAACTGCAAGTGTGTTCCTTTCTCTATACTGGCTCAAGACGCGCCACATTTTCCCATGTCTGTTGAAGTGTTCCCTGTGTGTTCAGAAAAGTTTCAATGTTGTCTCCTCTGGTCACACCTCTGGTCACATTTGTTTCAGTGCACGTTTTGTGGTTTCATTTCTTTTGTGAGGCAAAATGCACACTGAGGGGACAACTCATTCCAATATTCTCCGACAAGCGCGTGGTTCGAGTGTTACTGGACATCCACTTGCCAAAACGATGCAGAGGAATCTCTCCGTGTTGTCAAAGAAGGAATTGTAGAAAGCCACGATGTGTGGGTGTTTCAGGGAGGCCATGATTCTGCACAGAGAAGTGAGATACATGAACCACAATTACTGTATCGACACTGAATGAACAAGCAAGTGTGCACACAGTTTTCTTTTTTCAGTTCGAGAGCAGTCCTGGTTCTATTGCTGCTTGTTATATGGCCACAAACGTGCAAACACAAATCACACACAGTGTTGCTTTCTCCGGAAGGGATAAGGTTTGGAACCTGGCTTCTCTCGTCACGGCTTCCCTTGTTCTGGTTCTCCTTTTTTCGTCCAATTCTATCTTCTTCAGGGCGAACAACCTGCATCAGAGTGGGCAAAAGGACGTCATAACCGATGCGTCACAGAGATAAGCCACGTATTTGAAAACCATGAAATGCGTGCAGACGAGATCCTTCGATGTCAAGCGCGGAACCAGCGCGGGAGATAAAGACTCTGAATGCGTCGACACGGTTTGAATATTGATCCCCGATCAATCAGACGGCGATGCTTCTCAAGAACAAACCAACAACACGAAACATGTGTTGGCAACACCGTGTGTTGGGAATCACAAAATGTGCCGTGGATACGAGAGGTCGAAGAGGGCGGTGAAGCAGATCGATCTACGAGATTTTTGGGCAATCAAGAAGGCAAAGCCAGACTATGTGACAAGGTCTCACTGGAGACAGAACCACGACATTACGAGTACAATGATGACAATCCGAAAACCACACGATGTGCTTCTGGAGCTTCGTCTTCTCAGAGCCGTGCGCTCATGACTCCCGCTGCAATGGGTCGGGACGCGGACGCCCAATCATTCACAGAGAAAATTCAAATTTTGCACATGTCTGTCTCTTACTTCTTGTTTTCATTGCAGCGCACGAGGTAAACAGATCCGCAAGCTCCCTTGCCAATCTGACACACAGGTTGATACTTGTTCTCTCCCATTTCCTGTTGGCGTCTGTCGTCATAAAAGTTCGCAGGTGCGTTCTCCAATCGCGTCCTCTTTGGCACAAAGCTGACGGTTCTCTGATCGTGCAGACTTTTTCGATTTGGATAAATTACGTTTCCGCCACAGTTGCATTGGGCGCTTCTGATCCTTTTGGTTTCTTCAAGAAGTGCACTGACAAATTGCCGTTCTTCCTCCTTGTTCTCGGAATTGCCCAAATAAGCAGCAACATTTTGTCAATGGCAAGAACTTCCGTACCATTTACACTGTTACGTTTGAAAATACGTAGCTGTTCTCAAAGTGGTAAACGATGGCATACTTGTACTGATTTCCATCTCCTGCATACTTCCCCTTATCTTGATCCCGAAACGACAACAGAACAGCCGCGTTGTCCAAAACCGTCAGGTGAGTTGTCAACACTTGAAAAATTCCTCACGTTGTTTCATTTTGTCTGACCAGGCAAGTGTCAACCGATGTCGCGGGGCGTGCAAACGAACTTCAGATCTGTGTTCGCACATGGCATATCCACAAAACAGCTTCGAGCTGAAGCAGGGTCCGTGCACAGTGAACTACGTTGTTGTAGTGTTTCCCAACATGCATGTGCACCATGCAGGGTCTCCTGCAGAACGACGACAACTCGCGAGACTGAAGAATGTCAGACGTCCGTCTGTCACACACTGAACTCACGAGAAAACGCCGTCGATCACACTCTTCGATCTGAATGACATGCAATGGCAGTTCAGATAGGATCCAGTTCAGCCATTTGTAAACAATTAAACTTCCAAGGACGATCAATTGATGAATGGGGATCAACTGAAACTGTGCAAGATGACAGCACCTGTTTCCCGCTGCGTCACCACTCGGACACTGCACCAAAATGGAGCGAACAACAGAACATTCTTCTCACTCTGGATGTCTTGATTTATTGCAACAAACTACGAAATCACACTGCCTTTGTTCACAAATATTGCACAAAATACAACGAGATCCGAATGTCGTTTCTGTGGATGACACAGCTGCAAAACCATGTGTGCAAGTCGCAAGTATTTCTTGAATGTTTCAGTAGCACTTTTGAAGAACCAAGGGCCCTTTTGTTGGGCTGACATGAAAATGTTGATACGCGCAGAATTTTTCAGGAAATTTCTGGCCTGAAAATTTGCCAAGCAGAAACAACGCCTTGAGTTTATCACAGACTTTGTTGGCAGGCACAACAGCTGCAGCGCGAGGCAATTACGACTTGTCCGCGCACTGAACAAGAATACACGCAGAGGAAAAACCCCTCAAACAGACTTTTTGGTCTTGACAGAGCATCACAATTCCCAACTGGCATACAAGAGAACAGGTCGATGTGCCGTGGACGGACTGACATTGACGTGCATTGTTTTGTTGTGCAGGTGAAGACCTATCAAGCACACAATTTTCTGTCAACAGTTAGCACACAAGACAGAGGCACCAACGGTGAGCAAGTGTGAGCACAGATTTAAACAAGATAGCACGAGCTGAAACTTTAGTGTCACAACTGCAAAACGAGAACATAAAAATAGTGACAGCTCAATCCTGAATCACAAAACTGGTTGACAACCACTGCCTAAAACACACCACCGCGGGTACAGAAACAATGAAACGCTGACGAATTATTTGGACGAAACTAAAACTGATAAATTGAGCACAGGTGACGTGGCAAGGTGTTGCTCTTGCTGTGTCGAGTCAGCTGACTGCGTCACCCGATGCTGCAACAAGAGAAATGCTTGCCACACAAAGTTTCGTTGTTTTCTTTGAAGGTGTTCTTTTTCCTTTCGAATCTTTGCAGTTCTACACATCTGTGTTTCTCCAATCAAAAGTGTGAAATGATCTGCTTTGTTCAGGCAAAGAGATCCACTGAGAATTTGTGTAAGAAAGAAACCAAAAGACATCAGGAATGCAAACCGTTCTTACTCAAAGGGCTCCTGAGCAGAGGCAGACTTTCTGATGCGTGCAAATGAAACAATGTTTCGAACATCACTGCATGTTGTGACTTTGGTTTTCGTTTTTCAAGTCGCTGCTTTGTTCAACAAGCGCCGTCTTCGTGACAATAACCGTCACACACAACGGTCGCATTCCTACCGTTTTGTTGCACTGTTGGAGAGAGAACATAACTCCAGAAGGCCAATCTTGACGGAACCTGATGAACTCACCTGAAGTCCTCCTCGGTGATGGCATTGAAGACGCCTTTGTGCTTCACTTTCTCAAACCGGTCCTTCCCCAGAGCCTGTTTGAACTGCCTGCAACACCCAGAAAACATCAGGTTCGGACGTGAACACTTCAAAACCAGCACTTCGTGAAGACGAAGAACAGCATGCACACCTTGAGAAACGCAGAAAGAACGCAAACAGAACATTCAGCTCAGCGCAACAATAGTGAAACTCCCCACCTCAGCAAACACATCCCTGGACAAAACTGGACTATTTACTACACGTTCCACAAAGTAGCGTATCAGGGACACCTTTCGATTTCCACGTATCACCAAAATACGCGGTGTCCCACGTGATACGGGGGAAAACGTGTCCGTACGTGTTGTATCTGGAGGTTCCCTGGTGTGCAAGTGAGACTCACACAGAACAAAACCCGTTCAGTCTACGAGGCTGAGAATTGCTGGACCAGGATTGTGAGTGAACAACAGGCGGCGCTACGCACTGCTGGATGAGGTTGGAGCAGGTGGAGATGATGCGGCTCGGCGCCTCGTCCATCACCAGCTCGTCCTCCGAGTCGGATGCCGCGTCGTGCAGCTCGCGCGCGTGGCGCGCCATGCCATCCAGGTCCTGCATCAAAACAAGTATGTGACCCCCATCGCCAGAAACGCGTGGCGGTCACACGCTTTGGCAGCTTTTCTGCATGTGTTTCTTCTGCATAGCGCGCAAACGCACCTCGTCGGACGCGTACTCCTCGAAGTCGTCGGCGTACTCGGGCTCGTCTTGGTCGGACAGGTCCTCGGGGATGGAGTCGGACTCGGACCCCGACAGGTCGCCGCGACACACCAGCTCCTCTGGGATCTCTGCGCAAAGGACAAGAGCATCTGTGTCTGCAGCAGTTTGTGCTGAGTGTTGACGGGTCCAGCTCGAATTTCAGGAATCGTACGAACCCAAGGGAGCTCGCGATTTGTGCGAGGTCAGAGAGTAGATGGGTAAAACCCAACATCAATTGACACAGCCGAACAAACATTCTTGTTGGAGCATTGACCAAGGGAAAATAGCGGCCTGCGGAAAGACTTCGTTTGTGGGAACCCTGACGCAAACAACAGTCTGCTGAATTCAAAATGATTTCATCACAACGTGATCTGGTGTCAGCAAAGAGCAAACCAAAGGTCATCTGCGCACGGGTACCAGCAAGAAGTGTGGTGTGTGTCCACAGAAAAGAGTCAGCAAAGAAGGCTTGCTTTTGAATGTTTTTGACCAGAAATCTTGTGTCCAAGCAAAGTAAATTGTTACAATGTCACAGTGCCAAAAAACGTGTCAACCGTGAACAATCACAGCAGTTCAGATCTGTGCGCCAGTGGAGAAGAAACACATATCGTTCTCACCATCGTTTGACGCTTTCACTGGCTTGGCCCTGGCTATTGATTGGTATGGGTCAGAGAAACAGGCAGGGTGATCATCAGACAAGATGAACAATCACAGGTTCTCGTGAAGAATCACCAACTAATTTGGAATGTTCAAGGTCTGGATTCCACGTGGTTGCCTAGAAATCAGACAGGGCAGCAGAACGCACCTTCCTCGTCGTCGTCGTCCTCGAAGTCGTCCTGGTAGTCCTCCGCCTCCTCCTCGTCCCATAGCGAGATGCTCACAGCCGTTCCTGTCCAGAAATGAGGAAAATCGCTCTCAGTCTCTCTCCCCATCTGGCTTGATATTTTTCACTCCACTCTGTCACTTTGGTCTTTGTCTGACACACACACATCTGGTTTTTTTTTTCTCAACGGTTGGGCAGTCCACTTAGGATTACGCGTGGTTCGCGCGTTGGGCCCTTTGTAAGAAAAAGCAGTTGGCGAGTAGGACTGAACCTGTACGTACCTGCATGCTTACTGGAGAGATGCTTCCCCAGCCAGGCTTTCAGACGGAACCTTTGACCACACTCCTTGCACACGAACTTGCCCTCCTGAGACGCTAAAATTGCAGTCACAACAACGTTGAGAACAAGGTACAATTGTTTTCATTCTTGAGTGGTAACCTCACAAAGCAAACCAACGTGAAGATCCTCTGTGTGGCAAAACAAACCAAAAGTTGAACAACAAACCCAGCGCTTTTTGGTATTCTTCTACGTCAATTCCAGAGTCCTGTTTTGATGTTCGAAATTGAGACTGACTTTCCCTTTCTTCGTGAGTTCGTTTCCTCAGCTGGGGACTTCTGGCAGACTTCTTCGGTTCGAATGGATCGAGCGGTTCTGCTGCCTGGGATTGAAAAAAAACAGTGGCTTGATCATTCACTCCAGTTGCAGGGTTTGCCGTGAGTTTATGTCTTCGCACGTCCAGCGAGCCCTGCCGTTCCCGAGTACTTCGCGAATCCTGCGAATTAACTCAAACATTCTGTCGAACTTGTAGCACCAGTCGCAATTTTCACTCGACTCACTTGTGGTGGGGAATCAAGACCACAGCAATTTCAGATCAGTTTTCCACATTCAACCCCAAAGCTTTGGCAAAGTTCAAGTTCCAATTGTCGTTCGAAGCGTTCAACGTTTTGTTCTGAAACAATGCAAATTCAACCAGACCTCCGCGGAGAGGTAGGCGGGCTCGGGCTGGGAGACGCCGACTTTGAGGGGCGGGAGTCGATTGCCGCGCCCGACCTCCACCTCAGGGCCGGGCGTCTTGCTTCGCTTCTTCCGCTTCGGACTCCCGGACGACTTATTCTTTGAGCTGCGCCTAGGTTGGTGTCAAAAATTAAACAGCGCGTGAAACTTCAAATTCCTCAGCAGAACAACTGCCAAAAAAAAAAAAAAAATAGAAAGAAATCTTAGTGCGTGTGGCGGCAGTCGAAGAGCCGATTGGGGAAAACAGTAGCTGTGTGCTCCTCGGTGAAAAAGTAATTCATGCACCACTTGCACTCACTGCGGAAGGGTACTGGAGAGCTGTTTCCTGGCGACAGCAGGCGAATTGACCGCTCCAGGGGTCTGCTCTGCGAGCGCGCGCACCTGGATCTGATATTCTTTCTTGGTGATGAACTCGGACAAGTGCTCCCGGACGTACGGCAGGTTCAAAATCTGTCGCATTCTGCAAGGATGCAGGGAGATGCATGAAGTGAAGACGCTTCTGTTCGAAAGTAAAGGAGATTTGGGAAACATATCTATTTGAAAAGAAGTAAAAACAGAAGGAAAACCAGCCAAAGTTGTGAACTTCTCAAACTCACGAAGGCCTGTCATCTGGATTCTTGACGAGAATTGCTTTGACCACACAGGACAACGATGCCGAGTAGATTTTCGGAAGTTCCTGTCAGAGAAAACACTGTTGTCGAAAGTGACAAAGAAACTATCGTTTCGTACGCTGCACAACAATGCCACAACGTACCTCAAATTCAGCCTTCACTATTTTGTAGAACAAGCTGATGAGATTGTTGGCGTCAAATGCCGGTTTCAGTGCGATAATTTCGTACAACAAACAGCCCAAAGCCTGCAGAAAGAAAGAAGCTCTCTTCTACATGAGGCATTCCACCAGGTTGGTCAATTTGAAGATCAACATCATCACAAATTAAATAGGATGGTTCCAGTGCTGAGAGGTGTAAAGAAGCAATAAGCCACGGTTTCAATCCCCTCACGTATTTACCCAAACGTCAGCTTTGGAGCTGTAAGGAATGTCCTGACACATTTCAGGGCTGAGGTAGCAGGGTGTCCCGACACACGTACTCGCAACGTCGATTGTTTGGTCCATCATCTTTGCGATTCCAAAATCACCTGGAGAAGCAGGTTGCCACACAAATTGAACAGTTCGTGGGCACCACTCGGGGTCGGCACTGGTTGTTCGAACGAGTGTGTAGTTTTTCTCTCACCTAACTTGCAAGAGTTCCCCGTTTTCGTCATGAACACATTTTGAGTCTTCAGATCCCTGAGTAGAAAGACAGTGTTTTTCCCCCTTCGATTTACACAGTCGCAGGTTTGGGCATTCTTTCAGACACCTTCGAATCTTTGAATAAGATACTGTACCTGTGCAAAATTTTGTTGGAGTGCAGCCACTGAACAGCCATGGCTATTTGAATAAACCACTGCAAGAAAAGTATTGCTCAGTTTCTCAGTGATCAACGCAATCGAATGTGGCAAGATAGAAGTGTGCTCAACAGAAGAGAACGAGGTCCAGGAGCACGAACCTGCATGATTTGCTTTTCTGGAAAGTGTTCTTTTTTCTGGAAATGATAATGCAGAACAATACAAACGTGCTCGTTCCTACAGAATCTGCAATACGAGCTCAGAACTCGAACGAGAGAGTCATTACTTACCCTTCGGCTTTCAGTGATTTTTTCATCCAGAGTTCCTCCATCACAGTAATCCTGAAAGAAATATCAGGACGTTGGAGGAAAGTATTATGCAAGCGTGTTTGCAAAGTCAGAGTACAAAGTTGCCCATGCAGTTGACGTGTGACACGCGAGATGGCCACGTACCTGAATAATGCACAGAAACTCTTCCTCTTTGTCAAAGAAAGAATCGTGAAACGCCACAATGCTTGGATGCTTCAGGGCAGCGAGAATTCTGCAATCACACTCGTCAGACTGAACGTCGAAACAACAGTTTCTACTCTTGCTTTCACTTTCAAAATTGGAAACCAACTCACTTTGCTTCTTTCTGTATTGCTTCTTTGGTTCTTGTTTTCCTCGCTTCGTCAACTTGGATTTTTTTCAGCGCATAAGTTCTGAAGCAAAAACGATTTTCATTCAGATTCAAGCCGGTGGATTTCAAAAGAGGCGCCCGGTCACATTTTTTGGCCCTGCATTCCACTGTCAGTCCATTATCCGTATCTTCGCAACACCGACAAAGTTGCTCTCACACAGGACGCAGCAAAACAAACACCAGAGCGGATGGCTTAAACGCTCCACCAAATTTACGCACAACGGGTGGACTATTTCTCATGTATTGAGGGGGAAGGAATAACACTGATCTCAAGTGGATCTTTATTGATGGTCGCGTAGCCGGCCATCTAGGTGACGCTGTTGGCTTAAAAACCCTTAGTATTCATGTGTGCATCTGTCCACACTTTGGAATATAACATCCCCCCTCCCTTCTAACCACCCCCTCCCCTCTAACTACCCCCTCCCCCTCTAACTACCCCCTCCCCTCTAACCACCCCCCTCCCCCTCTAACTACCCCCTCCCCCTCTAACCACCCCCTCCCCTCTAACTACCCCACTCCCCCTCTAACCACCCTGCTTCCCCCTCTAACCACCCCACTTCCCCCTCTA
>JAAUXT010114043.1_pt1 | contig 23424 bp, 25 predicted proteins | sample 7278171 | NCBI WGS metagenome assembly JAAUXT01 (sample SAMN14350112, study PRJNA611818) | marine sediment metagenome | isolation source: surface marine sediment (1.8m) | place: French Polynesia: Moorea | collected 2018-08
AATTGTTTTTTGAGAAACATAACACTATGCACACATTCTTCGACACACACAAGTGCTGTCCTGCCGATGTACGCTGCGCGCGGCTGATTCTCCACTTGAAAGTCTAGTTCGTTTTGTGCAAGTCCAAAGGTAACGTGTGGACAAAAGTCGTCAAATCGAGACCTGTAGAACGGACCAGCTCCTGAAGTTGTTTCCCGGGGCTTCCGTTGGGAACGAAGTAAAGTGCAAAACGGTCAGGCAAGGACACGGTGACAATGAAGTTTGCCTCGCAGTTGCTGGAGGAGGGCGAGCGGGTGACGGTCAGCGGGAACCGGGTGCAGGTGGCGGCGCTCGACCGCGGCGACGGCGGCGTCTACACGTGCACCTTCAAAAACATCGTCGGCCAGGTGTCGCACATCATCAAACTCGTCATAGAAGGTAAGACCCCGGATTCCGAGCTGCGCTCACGTGCACAAGCTCAACTCTGTGGTTCCAGAGACACTTCTGACGCCAGGAACTTGAGGTATTCAGGTGGGAACCAAACTCGTCGGGAGCGCAAAGCGAAAGAGATATGGCGTCAGAATGTGTCCGCAATATTGCAACATCGGCACAGATTCATGGTTTCTGTGAAGAATGGACGTCCAACCTCGGCCCTGCCCCTGAGAAATCTGAAGCAAACAAAAAGTTGGGTTTGTTTGCATCAGGGGTGGCTCTCTTTCTTCATGGAAACCTCAACACGAAGTCAAGCACTGTTTCCGTTGACCGTTGAATGTCACCGCTTCAGTTCTTCCCTCAATCTGGTTTCTGTTGTTCAGCCAGCTCCAGGGACTTCGCCTGTTGTTTGGTTCTGGCTGGTTTCTTCAATGTGTTTCTTTGTCTCTGTTGTGTTTGCTGCACATTTGCAAGAGTCTAGTCGAGCAGCTTTGTTCGAGTTGCACTGTGGGAAGATCCAAGGACAATCTGAATCGTACTGAAGAACACGATATAGTTGGAGAGCTGAAGACGGGAAGAATTGGTGGGTTTGACGAGTTTTCTGCCAAGTCCGGCGAACTGATGGAAGATTTGCTTCCTTTTCATGACTCACTGAGTTGCACTTGGGCCTTGGCTTTGACAAATCTTTTTTCAGTATCTTTTGAAATTCCCAAGAAGTTGGAGCTGCTGAGTGTGGAGAGGGTGAGGCGGCGTGCAATCTTCCGCAGGAAAATCCGTATTTATCGCTTATTACAGACAGAGGCTCCTGCGGTGATTAACACTTCTCCTTCACATAAATTTAATTAAAGCTTGAATTTCAAGTCATTGCCATGGTTTCCTCTGTAGTTACTGTTGTCAGTTTTGTTTGATCGATGGCCGCGTGTTGTGCTGTTCTACAGCGTGAGACGCTTTGTAATGCAAATTTGAAAATAGCAGGTTGTCATAGTGATTGAGGTGGGATATTGATGGAGTGTGAGAACACCGCGGTGTGATTGGGTGACGAGGGGGTGGAAGTACGTTCGGGAGCCAGTTAAACTGCGGGAGAATTGTGGCTTCCTTTTTCAGTGTAATTTGATTTGAACGAAAGTGAAGCTGGACTGCAAAAAGAGGAAAATTCAAGCAAATTGCGATGTTCACATTCTCTGCTGGTTGTGAACAGAACCCACTGAAAGGTGATTTGAGGTTTCATTGACACGAGACGGATCAAGTGCTGGGCTCATTGTTCTTTGCCTGCCTTTCTTTTCTCGTGCGCTTTGTACGTGCACGGAAATTTTAAAATCACAGGGACAGCTTTGAGGCCTCGTTGATCTTGATCCTGCATGAACTCGATTTCAGGCTGCTGGCCACTCGGGCGAGTCACATCTCGCCACTGCATGGGCACCGGTAGACATAGCGACACTAACAGTGGTCATAAAGGCTGGGGACCAGATATGACCAAGATTACCCACAACAACGGGACCACTGCGGCCTGGTTCCCGAGTCTTGGCTACACTCAGAGATTTATGGCTTCACATAAATGTGGCTCGCGGATCCTGCAATGGGCCCCACACAGCGCCGCCCGGACCCCAGATTCATTGCTGTTGGTGACAGTTCTGGAAATGACGGAGTCTGTGGAAGCTGTGATAAATGGCGCTTGAGAACTGGAGGCTGCTGGAAGGAGTCCGAAATAGACCGGAGCTATCACCCGCAGCATCTCTTGTGGTGGCGGAGTCAGGGTGATCAGTAGACCCTTGAGACAAGGAACAAAAGTGAATCAGACTTGAAGTTTTGTTTGCTTTTCTCGAGAAATCCAGGGCCGTCTCTTTGGACCAGTTGCAGGATGTTTGACTCCATAGACCGGAGGATGCGAGTGTACGTCCCACAGACAGCGCGCGAAACAACTTCATCACCCAGAAACCGCGTCCAGGACCTGAGCCTCCGGATCCCGGTAACCGACAAGATAAGATGGACTGAAAATTGCAGCAGAAACAAATGAGCTCGTGTGCTTGTTTGTTTTTGTTTGAGTTGGAGACTGCGACATAAATCACATGCGAAGATCCATATCTTGTTTTCCTGAAATATGCACGGTGTGCTTGTCCTGATCTCCGTCCCGCTTGTTGCACGAAAATTAAAGAGGCGCAGCTCACAGAAATGCTGTAGTTCACGCATTGGACGTGTCCGTAAAAGGCAGTTTCCTGGACAGCGGGCTTCTCACTGTGTAATGGAGCAATCTGGGAGGGTTGATTGCACCTGAGACTCTGAAATCTAAAGATCGGCGCTGAGTTATGGGACAGATTCGCCCAGAGCGCCGCTCGCTCCGTTTCCGCGTCTTTCTCTGGGTCGCTGGAGTCTGGGGACGGACTTGTGGAGCTGCAGCGCCGAGACGCCACGAAAAGGACTCTGGGCACTGCACAGAATCTCACGTCAGACTCATTAATTTGTGGCCTTTTACGTGTGGTTTTCGTGTAGTTCCATTCGTGGCTCCGACGTGAATTGTTTCACCTTGTCTGAAGTCCTTCATCTGGGCGCTGCTCGTCTGGTGTCCTCGCGCAAGGTCATGGCTTCTATTGGGGAAACTGTGGGACCGAGGGTGACGTACGGTTTGTCCTTACTTGTTCAAGATGAACATCGTTCTGGAATGCTCGAGCAGAGTGCACTGAGAACGCAGGTTCTGTGGCGGATGCGCATCTGTGGATTTGCATCACATTCGCATTGAAGCGAACCGTTTCGTGTTCTTGGAGATGGGAATGAGAGAAACCCTTGTACATTTATGTCCACATCCCTCTGTGTCCACATTAGCTCTGTGCTGAAAGCCAGGCTTTCAATAAAGTTCCCATTAATGCGCTAATTCACTTGTTTCCCCCGCTTGGGGCGGCCCAAATCTGATCACTGCGCGAGGAAGCCCGGGGTGGATAATCTCATTGTGCACCATACCCACTCAGTGGGGAGCCAGCACTGAGTGAATAGAACAAAGTGGCCCTGGGGTCATGGGCCCCTCACTGGCCGTGTAAAGCTGGGTGTAAGTGAGGTAAGCGTGACAGAACTGCTCCCGATGCATCAGGGTCACGTGGTTGGGTTCAGACTGAAAGTGCGGGCGTCGTTGGCGTCATGAGGATCGTGAAAACACAATTTATGCCAAGTCCCCAGATCATCAGTACGTTGTCAGTCAGAAAGAAGGCTTTTATTCCACGAAACATGAAGAAACCAAGATCCGTGGCAGCGAGGACAGTGTGGCTGTCGCGGCCTTCTGGTGGTGTTCCTCCCGCGGTTGTTGTTGTTGCTGCTGCTGTTGGACGGAGCCTCACCCGGCGCAGCGCGCGTCGGGACCGCGCTCAGATTTCATTAGCAGGGCGGCAGCAGAAATCACATCATATCTACTTCTCAACCCGGCCGCCCGACTGATCCATCAAAATTCCTCACAAACTCATTGATTTCCTGTTGCGGGATGGACGGCCATGGTCTCTATCTTGATGTCCACAGGACTCTATCTCAAGGTATCTCTTTGAGTAGCCGTCGCAGTCAGGACTCAAAAGGCTCCAACACCAATGTTGCGAAACTCAGATGTTGTGTTTCCTCGGAAGTGGAAGTCCATCTTTGTTGCGTTTTATCACGGAAGGACTTGCACTCAAACGAATAGGGTAGAATCTGACGTTTTCAGAATGGATCACAAACTGTGCTCCTGAAGCGTTGCCCACACATTCCGTGAAGGGTCACTTTGATCGTAAATAGCAAACGAACAAAACACGTTCTGACCAAGCAGCGAAGTCCAGAACGGGGTATTCTGAGTTGAACAAAATCTGACTTCGCCCATGAACTCAAATCAGGGGAGGAGAGTACTGCAGCTTCCTGAGTACGCGTTGGTTCCAGAGTGTGTCCCGCACCATGTCACATGCAGACCATGGCGTGTTTGACCCAAGTCCAGAACCCGCCGCAGCGTTCCCAGCTTTGAGGTCGCTGCGCACGGAGCGTAACGCACGTGGAGCGGACGCACCGAGGTTGGGTCGCGGCACGCCAAGATTCATCTGACTCTGAGCGCAGGTCGCGACACTCTCAAGCATTGCGTCCTGCTGGTCACCTGTCAGGGTAAGGGGGATCCGTGGTGGTGCGAGCCCATTGGGGGTTGAAAAAGGAGCAGAGTGACGCATTCCTGTTCACATGAGAACTTAACATCATTCTGACCTTGGACTCAGAACTCGTTACAGTTTCTTCCTGATTCAACCCTGACCCAAATCCAGCGTCACGTTCTGTGTTCGGTGGAGCAATACGCTCCACGTCGTGACAGCTTGTTTCTTCATCCGCAGCATCCATCAGCCGAACGCGGCTGTTGTGAGTTCTCAGCGTGCCGTGGCGCAGCGCTTCATTTGGGCCTCGGCTCCCTGGCTTAACCGGACTCCGACTGACGAGGCCAAATCAAAATGGATGTGCGTGAGGGGATCCGCGTGGAACGTCGAAATGAATCGGAGCGGCCACGACTGCGAGCATCTGAAAACATGAGCTCGGGGACTGTGCAGCGCTCTCCGGGTGCAGTGAGCTACATGGTCAGGGACCCAACGTTCTCCAGCGGATCCAGGCCCGGGGTCCAGGGGCGCATCCGTCCCAGCCAACATTCAACCCTTGGGGGAACAAATTACGGGACTGAAGGGTGGGCTCAGCAGAGCTGAAAAGGGAGACGACTTGCACTTCTGGCACAAAAGAAGGGCCAATTCGTTTGGGTTGTTTTGGACTATCTGGATTCGTTGGAGACCACTTCCCCAAAAGCACTAAGAAACAGCTTGTCTGTTTCCCCTGGCAATGACAGTTTGAAGGTGAAGTAGAACCTTGGTATTGGATCTGTTTGAAGATCAGTGACAGAAGTCTGCTTTCGAGCTGACCAGAGAAAATGGGCAGGTGCAAAAACAACAGAAGCAACTGTTCTTGAAGCGTTGGTTTTGGGAGCCGCTTTGAGTGACAAGGGCTTTGTTCTTGCTGGAAAAGTGAACACAGTTGTGGTTGGGTAGGGGACAGAAGGGCAGCAAAGTGATCGATGCAAAACACGGTCTGGGAGCCGACAGGCTAAGAGAGATTGAAAGGCTGCTGAACAGAGACGGACAAGTAAACAAGCCATTCACATCAGACATTGAAATGGACGCAGCCACAAGCAGAAAGCATAGGGTAACATCTATTGAAACGTGAAAAGAAGGTCGAGGCAGACACAAAGCTAAATCAACAAAAGACACAGATAGACAAAGTATTTGCATCAGCCTGGCACCTGAGCCTGCCCTCTCCAGTGTTTGCACCGCAGTTGGGCAGGCAACATATCAGTCTTGCAGTGTTTCCAGCCTGGGGGCAGCAGAGCATAGTCAGGACCAAGGGGTGAGGGATATTGGAGGGCCAGATCAAGGTCTGCAGCATTGACTGAACACAGGACATGCCCCGCAGTGAAACGTTCCCTCATCCCTCATTTGTTGATTATGAGCCAATAGAATTAAGCACATTTTGATGACTGGAGGGCAGAGGCAGGAGAACCTCTGACCTTCCGCTGAACAGAGATCACACGGGTTGCCATGGGTTTCTCCTTCATATTGCCACAGAGATAACTTAGTTTGCATTTGCTGATGGGGAAAAGGTCTGTGTCTTGAATTGGAGTGGAATAAAGTTTATTTCTGGTTGGAGTGATGAGACAGCACTGTGATGAATTCGTCTCGTTTTGGGTTCTTCGTCCCAGCACCTTCACATTGAGTTGAAACAGTGGGAAGGTTGCAGCTGCAGCTGTCTCGAACGGATGTTTTTTGTGCAAACGAATCCGGCTCATCAGTCGGAAGTACATTGGCATTGTTAGGTGCCTGAAGATGGCTACAAAGGTTAATTAGAAAGAACCTGCGTTCAGGGTGGCTCTGGCACCTGTGCTGCGTCGCGTTTCCTCTCGCTGCTGCAACAAGCACGTGGCGTTTCTAGGGCGCCACCGAAACAGCTGCCGTGTCACCAGCTCCAGTTACTCCCAACTCCAGCCCACTCCAGGGCCAACCCACTCCCAGCTACATCCCAGTCCAAGCTCTGGGCTTTTGTTCACCCTGACTCTGTTGAAGTCGAGTTCACTTGGGAGCAGAGACACGGTCGCCGGCACAGAAACAAGTGACATAGACACAACCGACCGTTTTGACGATCAGTCAGGTTGAACCAAACCAAAGAGAGAGAAAATGGATGTGCTTCTGAAGTTACTTCGGTCCTGAGCTCCAAACACTGAAGTCACCGCAGACGACGTAGCACCATCGCAATACACGGCCACAAACGGCGAGATTGCCGGACGAGGGCGAGATGGAAGCGTCTCGTGAGGGGCGGGGAAGGCTGAGGAAACCCTCGGATAATCGTGCATGTAAACGATGCTCTGCAGTTTAATTGAGGGCTTTGAGCGTTATCAGCCTGAATATGGATTCAAATACACGCAGCTCAAATTGGCGCAGATAACTCGGGATTAAATTGGCCCAGATCCACGAGATTGATTTCTTTGAGGAAATGGAAATAGCCGTTGAAATGGGGACGGGAGAGTCTGGGGTGGTTTCCTCTCCCAGGTCCGGAGAGGTCGGGTAGTTTTCCCTGCGCCCGCGCGGAGGAAGAGGAATATAGAATGGCGTGCTCAACTTGTTGCCTTCATCTGCATGCGAGAAAACTGAACCGAAAATTTGGTCACCACATCCCTCAAAGCATTTGTGTCACTATAAAATTCAACTTTTCATTTTTCACGTTGTTCCTGGGTACTCGTCACAAAGGCTTCATTCAGCCGGATCGTGGATGGAGTCCGCGTCCTGGAAACCGCATTGTTAGAGATCACAGCAGCTCCCGATCTGTCATCGTTCATGCCAACAGGCGACAAACTGCAAAGGGAACCGTGCAGATGACTGAAAATTAAACGTAATTAAGTCAGAGCTGGGGAGGAATGAGGGAGTGAGGCTCCGTATGGATGTTTATATTTTGTGAGGAACTGTGGAATAAATCTAGGCAAACAAGCGGCATTCATCAACCTGCATTTCAACCTTCAAGCGTCTTGTGGTTTTCGCACACAAGAAAGTTGTCTTTCTTGAGGACGGGAGTGATGCTTATTGGCAGAGAAAACATGCATGATGATCTGCGTGGAACAGAATGCAGAAACAAGAAAAATGTTTGTTTGTGTGGATGAACTTGCATTTGTGGAAACTCTATCCAGAAAAAGTGCGTCAAGGATCCCGCATTGTGCAGCGAAATTTCAGTTCCATTTCAGTTTTTGTGTGTCTTTTGTTTTGAGGAATATTCTTCCTGTTTGAAGTGGTTTTCTTGCGTTTTTCATCCGACAAAGAGAAATACATTTCTCCTTGAACTGACATAGAATGAGTTGTCACACACGAGGGTGCCTTCACACAACACCAGTTGGCGCCACAGCCGTCGCGCGTCCACAGACCGGCGCGCAGCTCCCCTCCGAGCGAACTTCTGTGGCGGCACCTTCACGTGTAACACGCGTTTCTGTATTTTCCACCCCAAACTGACGGCGTTGTCCAAGATTGTCTTTTTCCTGAACCTCACTAACACAACTGACACTATGTTTTTAGGCGAAGGATGGATTTCGTCTGGTAAGTGGTCCGAAAGTCCTGTCTCCCACAGCGACGGGCTTTGTTGACACTACTCTCGCACGTTGCCATGGCTGCAAAATGGGTGTAACTCTATCTATACATCTCTCATCAATGTTGCTGCATCGTTCATACATATGGAATTTTTGAAATGAACCCCAGTTCCCCGCTAACCCTCCGAACCACCCCCGCTATTCTTGTTTTGTTACATGTGAGGGAAACTGAACCCTTTGATGTGCATTCTTGGTGTACAACATGGAACATGTGCCAAGAACATTTCTTGTGCAAGAAGAATGCACAGTTCAGAAGCTCTGGATGTTTGGGACATCAGAGTCTGTGTTCGGTCAGTAAGACCTGCGGACACCGGGTCTGATACGAACTCACGCGGAGCAGACCTGACCTTGGGCTGACCTTCGTCAAGCTCTGCTCCTCAAGTGACCTCGCCCTTCGACCCCTGAACGTGGTGGCCCCTCTAGTGCTGCCCGCTAGTGGGCGGATGCGTGTAGTTGTAGATGACGTGATACTGGCTGGATGGGAACTGCATTTTCTCTCTCATTATTGTAACTCTGTTTTAGTTTTCAGCCTGAAAATGATGAAGAAAAACAGTCGCGTTTTTCAGTTTGCTTTCGCCTTGTTGATATTCTGAAAACAAATTGGAAACATTTTGTTTTGCATACATTCGGTCCCGACTTTGTCCTCAGACGCAAAAACGTTTGACTCCAAGCCAGAGTTCACAAAAGCAAGAAGAGCGAGATTCAGCAAATCATTCCAAAAATTCCAAATGCACAAGGTGTTGTTACGTGCACGTGCAAAGACGCCACTGTTTTCGAGTGTGTAACGAACAAGCGCACGCAGTGTTGGTTGAACCACCAAACTACTTCACTTCACGTTTGGTTTTGTTATTTACCTCCAGAGTGCGCAAGCAATACTCAGGCAGACTGCCATTTAATTGGTGAGTAAGACAGACGCATTTGCATACTCTTGCATACTTGGCCAATAGTGTGCTAGATTCAAAAACTCATCCCGTCTGCAGTTTTGAGCATTTTCAGTGTGTTTCTATACTTTTGCATTGCACTGATTGCGGCACCGAAAACGTTGATAGATATTGCCAGCGCACTTGACTGAAGAAAACATAGTTACAATTTAAGCTTTTAAATTGTACATTATGTTTTGCCTAATAACAAAGCCCTTCTCCATAGATGGACTGCAGAGTTCATGTTACAACGTCTGCATCGATTGCTATTGGATGGTTAACCAGTTGATTTGCATCTTACCAAAATGTAGCAGTAAGAGAGATTGGATGTTGGGTGTCCCATGACTTGCTCTTGCTGATGAGATCAATGTTACAGTCACTGGTTGATGCACAGACGGAGATCATATTGATGTTCCAACAAGCTGGCACATGATTGGTTGGAGACTTGTTGCATATTTGAATGTCTACGTGACCTGTACAAGTTTGGATGTGAGCAGGAATTAAATCTTGTAGATTACAGATCTGTTTGCAGAGATATATTGTAACCGTGTTGTAACAGGCTTGTCAGATTGCGAAGTGGTGTGGGTCGTAGTGCAGGGGTGGGTGAAGGGGATTCGTCTTCCAGAGCTTCTGTGGTCTGAACTTTGGGAAAACATTCGGGGTGAGTCTCAGGCCTGGATTTGGAATGTCTCCGGCAAGAAAGTACCAATCGCAGGGTTGGTGTACTTGCTGGCAGCGAGCTTTCGAGAGAGTGACGTCACTACCGCACTGAAACTCGGGTTGGACTTCCGCCACGTGAGCACAGACATCCAATGGCAATCTGACAGACCTGTTGTCCATGTGTTTGCTGCCTGTTGAAGTTGTGTCACTGCTCGATGAATCGAAGATGCGGGGCTGTACCCACTGCCGAGGAATGATCTCTATCGTGTTCAAGGAATGATCCCCTCAGACTCCACGTAGACGCAGATGATCTCTAAACGCTAACAGAGAATCCGGTGGCTCCCCTGACCCGCACGAGACGGGGAGAGAAGTGCATTTCTCGCCTGCTGCATTCCAGGAGACTGCAGAATGAATGTTGACTTTTCAGTGGTGCATGTCTTACTGTTCCTGCACCAGCCTGGCTTTGTGGTGTGTGTTGTTTCTTGCTGAATTCAGAAAACGTTTTTCGTCTGGTTGTTGTTCCACGTGACGTTTGGGTCCTCACGAGGGCCTGGAGCCGCCCACGTATTCGGCAGCTGGGGGACCTACTGGTCACACGCAAAATCACGTCCATGTGTGGATGTCTGGTTGTTTGTTTGAATGGTGTTTGCTGGCGCGAAGTCAGGCTGGTTGCCGGTACAGCACGAAGTCAGTGTTCTTTTCAACTGTCTTGATGTACAATTTAAAGAGACTAGTGACGTGTACAACTCAATGTCTTCTCGTTGTGTGTGAACATTTACATGTGCAGATCTTGCATTCATGTTAAACTGTGACTGTTTTCCAAGCTTTCCTGTGTGTTAAAATTCCCACTCCCATCTAACATCCCCACGTGTCTCATTTCTATCAAAGTCGTCTTTCACATTTGATTTTTCTTTCTCAAATGTCATTGAAAACGTTTGAAAGTGTTTGCTACAAAGGCCACACCCGCCATGTTTTTCGTTTGAAACCAGCGAGACAAACAAGATACCGGTTGATGTGTTGGATGTTTTTGGGGAGAGTTTCTTGTGTGAAAACAACAAAAAAACTTCAAAGTTGATGAAAAGAATGTGAGAAACAACGAAATGTCTGGTGCTGAAAAGTGGAGGCCTTTGCCCTTCAGGAGCTTCGGTTTCTTTTTCTCCAACCAAACTTGCCAGAGTCCAATGTTTTTCACGTTTCCTGCACATCCAAACTGCAATGCACACACCTCAAACACGAACAATGCTCACCCTGTATGACCGATGTGTAACCGTTCCATCACTCGTGTGTCATCGTTCAGCGTGTAACCTGGATGGGGGAGACTGTGCATCCATTGGTTTCTCACAGATCAATTCAATCCATTGATCTAAATCTGGTCCATGTGTGCAAAAAGAACCTCCCCCGAACGTGAATTGCCGTGGACAGCTTTAATTGAAATTTTGAAATTCCATGCAAATTGGGGGATTGATTGGCAAGGGGAACTTTTTGTTGGTGTGCTCTGAGTCTCGTACGCTGTCAACGCCACGCAGTTTGAAAGTTTGCGAGACAATCAAAGTTCAGCAGGTAGTGTCACACAAAAATTCAGACTCTGAACTGGACTTCCGTGGGATGTGAAGTGTTTTCCCGGTAATTTGGGACAACCTTTTTGGAAAACTCTGCTCAATCTTGATCCAGATTCATGTTTGGACTCGTTCTGAAACCAGGAGACTGTTTCGCAGCGTAACGACGTCGTTGCACAGGAAGTCGTGTGTGTGCATCGGTATGGCCTGGAAACGTTTCGACTCGTTTGCAGAGTCGGTCCTCGCAGACGTCAATAGCTGTGTTTGGAGACAAACGTGCGGCTTCAGTCAGAACTGCACTGCACCCGCACAGGACGAGCTCCACTCAGTCGGAATAAGCACCATTGACAAAACGAACAAGACAGCGGTGTTGCTACAAACTCAGCGCCATGACACATGAACACATCCGTGGGAGTTTCGCACGTTGTGTTTTGAGTGAAGACATGTACCCCGCCCATTCAATCTGAAGTCTGGTAGCAGAACCGTCCAACTCGGGGGCGGGGGAGTCAGTATTCCGACAGCTTGGGGCCTCAGACAATTTCTGTTCCACACGATGTGATTTGGTGAAAAGATACCCAGTTTTATTCATTTGTTTTTTTGTTTGGATATTTCCGAACGTTGTATTATTTTGCGCGGTGTGGCCTGACCATGGTGTAGTTCAAAACGTCTCTTTAAAGCGAAGACAAAACATCTGATAACCTGATATGAGAAATGTAAAACATGACATTTTCGTCAAATTGTCATCGTCTGCAACTTACTTCGTGTCTCTTGCATGAGCAAAGGCGATGCAGGTTGCTTGGGGTGACACTGTAAGACATGTAACCACACATCTCCGGACAAGAAACAGGGATCAAAAACTTTCAGTTTTTTTTTTTGAAGTGTTGGCAGTGTGTAAATTGAAATTTTGAGAAAGATAACCGCGTCCGTTTGTAGATCATCACAGTGCATGGAAGCGCTGGAATCCCGTTTTCAGCTAGGCCGGTGTGCATGCGTCGCTTTCCTTGCAGAAGCTCTGTGCTGCAGTAGTGGAACGTTGTCAGCCCAGATGCAAAGAATTGTTGACACAAATCGTCGGAACTCCATCCTGAAAAAGTCTTGTGCGGATATGGAATGCTTCAAAAGACGATTCCCTCTGACGTCTGGCGTCTCGGAGAGACTTCCGCTGTAGCGAACAAAGCACAACCAGGACGCAAGAAATACCCGACGCGGGGTTCAGCCTTGATCAATGCTCATCCAGATTTGGAGTTCACGTGTAGTTACAAATGTCTGCCTTCCGAAGATGGCAGCTCCGGACAGCCTCACATCCACAACGTTTCTTGCGCGATATCTTCGGGAAAAACCGCTTATGGGAAGCTGCTGAAGCTGCACATGCCCATAAAGAAACGTCCCACACTGCTGTGCGTCGCCAGACGGCAGGAGCGGCGCTCAGCTCATAACGGCCACATCCAGACCACTGCATCCAGGGTCTTCTGGATGTGATCTGGCTTTCGTACAGTCAGTTTCGTACTCGCAAAAAACTTCAGGTGGGGCGCCACAGTGGTGACACGGAAATAAAATTCAAAGCATTTCATACCTTGGGCAATCAATGAGGCTCAAATAAAGTGAATGAACTGAAACACCAAGCCTGCGATGGGCTTGAGGATCCCAAAGTTCTCACTTTTGAGACATTTGTGATTGGCTTCGTGTCAGTCTCGTTGGGGCCGCCTGTCTCCGTCTCGGGCGAATCCATGATTGAAGGAGCGGGCCTTTTGTGGGAAGGGGACTGTCAAAACGAGAAAGGGGGGATTGTCACACACCTGATAGAAAAAAGGAGGGTTGGGTGTAAAAAGTCTACCTCCGGGGTCCGCCCCAGAGGCAGTTTTAGTACAAATGGGAGATCCCAATGTGAGTGGGGAGTGGGCTTGGTGCGGCCGTTGTTGCACCACAGTTCTTCGAAGAAGTCTTCCAGATGTCAACACTACACTGCCCCGGCGTCGCCAGCTCTTTGAGGTGGATGTGAGAAAAGAATTGGCCTTCGAGGCAAGGACCGACCAAACACGAATCTGTCAGCAATTGAGGGAATTTGGCACAGTTGAATTGGAGAGCGATGTGAGCCCTGCGGGGGAGACCATTGCATTCTGCTTATTCTCGAAACAAATCGCGAGCAGTTGAACAAAACCCTTCTGTCAGCATCGCTCGCAGCCAAACGATCGACAAGAGTTTCCTTCAATGGGGATTTATCTTCAGTTGGCTTCGGCCAAATGTGTGTCTACCGGATCCATTTGTCTCAAGTCGCGACGTTGTGCTGGTTTCGCCCAGACTTCAGTGTTGAATCATGTCGTCACGTGGACTCAATTCATCACTGGGGCGTCGTAAACTTTAATTGGATCCTCAGGGACAAAAACTTATCCTTTCATTAATTCATATCCTGCCATAAGGCATGTGAGGAAGGATAGGGTTTAAGACCAGAGGCTTAACTCGCTACGTTGTTTGAGCTGGAAATTCGCGAAGTAATTGGCTGTCTAGGGAGACGCACATTGTGAAGCAAATCTCCCAGTTTCCCAGGATAACGAGATTGGATCTGAACGCTGATCTGCTGCGGAAGTTTCCAGTCGGAGAAAGCGCGCGAAGTGTTGCAAACCGAGTGTACAATTTTTGCTGGAATTCAAAATCGCATTTCCCCCCAGTTGTACTGCCAAGAGCGGAGAGGGGTTATCTGTTGTTGTGGTTTATTTTTCTGTTTGTTGTGCAGGTGAGTGATTCAACATGGGGTCAAAATTGAAGTCAGGCTTTGGTTTCTGATGATCACAGGACACCCACAACCCCCTTGTAGTCGTAGTGTGCCACGCAAAATGGAAGACACTCGTCTTTGCTGTACCTGTCGCTGCAGGGACAGAAAAACCGTGCCTTGAGAAACTTTTGGAATTCATCATGGCCAGCTCTCAGTTGTGGACAGATGCCCTGCGGCGTGTGTCAAGAGAGACAAGTGTTCTTGTTTTTGTCCGGTTTGTGAGTTTTGTCCGGTTGACAGCGTTGACAGCGCTCTACGCAACCTCGTGGACTTGACGGGCGCTGCGATTGGTTGAGGCAAAGAACGCGCGGGAACATCTGGGGAGAATAGGCTGGCGCGATACACTTGGACTTGACCTAGCGGACTCAAAGGGGTTTGGGTCACCTGGTTCCTGGATGCGTCTCGGACTGTGGATTTGGCGTCAGTCTGGCGGCAAACAGAGAACTTTCTTCCAGACACAGGATCACGATCATGCTGGGTATCTTTCAGTAGAGAGCGTGCACTCGTGGATTCGTTTCAGGTGAATGAGGTCGAAGGCGTTCACAGGATGTCGCGCAGCTGCGTCCGCAGTTTTCCACCAATACCCACGTTCTAACGTGTTCAACGTTTCTCAGACCATGTGGACAACGCGTTCAAATCAACGCCGTTTTTCAGGCAACGCCTACATCATGACTCCGCCCAAAAATACGACGGGGTACGAGGGGACGCGCGTGAAGCTCAACTGCCAGGCGGAGGGCTACCCGAACAACATCACGTACCGCTGGTTCAAGAACGGCGAGGACGTCCAAGTGGTGAGTACGACTGCGCCCCGACCACTGCCCGGAAGACCAAACATATGCGGACTTGTCATCTTGGGCGTCGGAGCACAGACGCACATGTACGTGTGTGTGTTTGTGTGTGTTGCATGGACTTGAGCCGTGACTCTTACATTCGCAGGTTCCTGGGCTGATGAGCCGGTCGGGCATCTTCACGGACGGAAGCTTCGTCATCTCGACCGTCATCAAGGAGGACTCCGGCTGGTACAGGTGTCGCCCCAGCAACGGACTCGGACCCGCGCCCGAGGCGCAGGCCTACCTCAACGTCACATGTGAGTACTCGTGACACTTATTGTGCGCGTGCGTGCGTGTGTCCATACATGTGTCTGTGAAAACATCCAGATACTGTCACAAAGTACTTTTATCTGGGCAACGAAACAGCGACTCCACGCCCCAAGAAACCACGTTGTGTGACATCTGCATCGTCCGGGCATCGCAAACGTGGCGGGCTGCAGAAGGTCGCCACTTCAGACAACCACAGCTGAACGCGTTCACATTTCGTTCTGTGTCGTTTTCTGTTTTTTTTGCGCTCATGTGGCCTGTCATAACTCATAGATGACCGGAGAAAGTACGCTCCCGGTTTTTATGTGTGCGTGCGTGTACGAGTAATGTGTGTGAGAAATGAGAATGCTTGCCGAACAACGACTTCACTGGACGAGACTTTGACGACGCATGTGGATGTCAATGTTGTTTCTTCCTCCAAAGCTAAAGACACATCTTTGGTTCACTGAGGACTTCTGCTTTGTTTTCCACCGTTTTGTATCATCTTCACCATTTCGGAAAGTATCATGTGAAGCAACGTGTGTGCCTAACCGAAGGGCACTCGTTTTTGTAAACCCAACAAAGAAGGAGTGGACGATTGAGCGGAACCTCGTTACAATCTGGATCGGGTGGGGCAAAGAAAACATGTCGTTCCTGTGTAAACCGAGCACTCAAAGGATCAAAGCGACGCAGGTCATCACGTGCGGCGTGTTCTCTCCTCGCTCTTCAGAAGGGGCCGGCGGTCACAGTTTTGTGTGATCTGCAGAGTTCCAACATGGGTAAAGTCGTGCGGAGTCATGTACGGATCGTACAAACACTTTCTTCCTGTGGCATGTCAAGCTGCGACAAATCTGCTCTTGATTTGCTGACGACACCACACTTTTTGCTGGGTTTGTGGGGTTTGTGAAGGAATTTGTCGTTCAAGCTCCTGCGTTTTGTTATCAAGCTGCTGTCTGTGGATTAGGTGGTCTCTGGATAGAATGCTCCCTCATGCAGTGGGATGTCCCTGCGTGGGGTGCATTTGAGTAGGATGAGTTCGGGGGGATGGGCTTGGAGTGTTGTCTCCGGCATTTTGAATCCGTGTGGCAAGGTTTGTACTGGCGAATTTTGAATGTGTGCTGGACACGAGCTGAACAGCTTCATGCACGAGAGAAAATACAGTGGATCTTTCCAAAAGACACAAGTCGCACCAGTACATGACGTGCCGTTTGGCTTGCAGTGAAACGTTATGCACATGATTGTACGGCCCAGTAGGCAGTTGGGATGTACATGCAACGTTGGTTCGATGATTTTTGTTGGACCAACGCATTTGATGGCGGAGTGCTCGCTCACGTGTGCGCAATTCTTGCTCTGTGTTTGGCTATTGCGGCTGCGCGGCCGTGATGACGTGAACTGGACCGTCTCTCTGTACTGGAACCTCACACCTCCGAGCACTGTGCGAAATCGCAACGTGCCGACTTCAGTGGAGCCATCCCAGGCCCGACGTCTTTGCTTCTCTTTCTTCATGGGCAAGGTGCAGCGGCACACATACGAGGTTTCCAGAAATGGTGCGCAGGGTTCGTTGTTGATGGGTCCTGGTGCAACTGCGTCAAAATTATGCGTGTTCCGCACACTGACAAAATGTTGAACACACAACTCGAACCCTGCGAGAGTTTTGACGCGGTTCGCTTGCATTGATTGGAAGTGTTGGAGAATGTGATTTGATTTGCCCGGCTGTCTGAAGGAGGCTCGGCACTCTCCATTATACAGCGCGGCGGCGCCATTCGTCTCACGTGTGGAAAGGTCAGAGAGCAGCGAGGCCCCAACTGGGCTCCACAAATGTTGGCGAGGCGCGCCCCTCTGTGTGGGGGACAGACACGTTTCCCAGATCCATAGATCGTCATGCTCAGTCCAGGAAAGCTGTGTGTGTCTCGAGCGCTGAGAGAAGATCAGCTGTGGGTGGGGCAGAACCACACCTGATCTGGAAGCAGACAAAGCGGTTGTAGCGGAAACAAAACCTCACTCTCTGCACTGGCAGACTCCCGCTTCAAAAACAGAAATCCCAGATTGTGTGAAAATCCCGAGTGTTCTCTCGGTCCGCAACTTTTATGTGTTAATATGGCGCTCTCTGAATCAACAACATTTGGTTTCTCATTGAATGTTGCAGTGAGATGACAGGACGTGAGAAATGAGGCCGCGGGCCCAGGGATCACAGTTTTCAATCTGAGCTGCGATCGCTGATGTGGATGCAGTTGGCATGACTGCCGAGCAGCGAACATGGGCCCAGGATTGTCATTGAATGCAGGGACTCTCGCTGAAGAGTGTTGCCGACAGTTCCATTCAGGCTTGAACTCTGGTGCCAATAATGCCTCATAACTCGGGCTCCGCAATTCTTGTGATCACGACGTTCGTCGTGCCTGTATGGGAACGGTCTGTGGAAGGACAGAGTGGGATTGGCAGAGAGAATCTCTAAAACGTATGCAAATTGCAAAACTTGCCATGGTGTCCGTGGTTCTTTTGACCGCGAAGAGAGAGAACCACGGAGACTTTGATCTGGTGCGCATCCGGACAGACTGCTGAGCAAGCGTACGTGCTCACGTGTGTTTGGGTCCGCTTCCTGTACTGTGTACCCGTAGTGTGCGCGTGCTTCAAGACTCGTATGTCCAGCGCCCCCTTCGTTGCCCAGATGCCACGATCGCATGATCCCGGGAACATTGTTCCGCCAATGGCTGCTATAAATAAGAATGCAGCAGTAAAAGCGAGCACGTTTATTGGTCCCCGGGGCCGGTCCGCTATCCATTAGGACGGTTTCACACTGGGACTACAGTGTCCTCGCAGCGCCGTCCCTTCCTTGAGAAACCGGCCCTTGTGGCTTGGGTTCGTTCGAGCTCGGCGAATTGCTGCGAGGTGCCAGTTCAGTTAGGGCTTCTGGTCTGACCAGAGAAACTCGTGGATGGAGGGCCTGTCGCATCCAGCGAGGACGGAACTGCAGTGACAGTGGGGAACATCTATCATGCAAAGAACTGATAGTTGTCCACGTCTCAGGTTTCGTGTGATGTCCTTCGGGTGGGAGCGGGACAGAGAGACGACAGACGCATCATCACTGATCCTGCTTCGACTGCGGAAGGGACGTGTGTTGGAGAAACTACGGGCAGGTTGTCTCCTTTCTGACGCAGAAAAGAAGACTTGGCGGACTCGGGTAGACTATCTGCAGTTCTGTGGAACCCTGTGCAGCCCGTGGTAAAGGCTACGGTACAAGCGGGTGCAGTAGGCTCGAAACAAGCACACATTTTATATGCACCAACATTGTCTCCGCGAGCGTAAGAGAAAACAACGGTTGTGAGGGAGAGTGACAGTTGAAGCAGCGGCACTTCGCCGTCGAGTAGCGCATTAAACGACAGCGCCAACAACCCTCACTTCCCACAATAACATTAATTGTGACAGTTTTAGCTTCAAGTGCGCGCTCATAATGGGAGTAAACCAAGCTGAAAGCGTTTTACAATGCCCAGATTGAGACAAGTCCTGTCAGCGTGAATACGATTTGAAGCTCCATGAACAGGTGGTGGCCAAACATGTGTGTAGATCTGCGTGTTAGCATACACGGACCCACTTTGTGCAACCATGCTGCCCGGGCTCTATTCATCACAGTGGGAAGTGCGGCTGGAGTATCCGGCCTGAGCCTCGGACTCCGCACAGCTTTAACTGCAGCGCTGGACATGACACCTGGTCATAAAAAGCGGGATTAGTGATGCGCTGTGGAAACGTGCAGGGCTCGAGATTCGCTGCTGCCGAAAGGGTTGCAATCTGCTTGTATCCGAATCGGCCACCGCAGTCAGGACTGAACCAGACCAAGGTTTCTTTGAAAGAGAAACAAGTGGTGGGGTTTTTGAGCAAGATGGGTTGTGGCTTGGTCATCTCTGTGTTGATCTGCGAGGGGTAACACTGACTGTATTGGTCGGTCCCAGGAAACATATATGTGGGTGAAAAGGACTGAGCCGGAGTGTTCGCGGAGTCAGACAAGGAACCTGGACCAACTGGAGACGACCGACCGCGAACTGGACAAGAGCTGGACAACGCTCCAAATTTGAGAGACACAGATTCGAGAGGCAACCTGTTGAAAGAACATTTGGCTTCAGTTGGTCGTTTCCGCGGGGACTGCACAGTTCAGTGACCCCTGATTGTTGGTTGCCCTCAGCAGAAGCTGCACCCACCAAGAACCGATTTGGCACAGAAAAGGGGAAAACGATGTGAGCTTTTCCTGTGAAAGTAGATTGCGCGTTTGTGAACTTTTTGACACTAAGCTGGCAGGTTGGAACTGCATTCTGCGATTCTTATCGTCCTCGGGACGTTCAATTACGTGTGATAAACTCTGATGCCATGGTGACGTCTCGACTGCCTCCGCAAATTTCCGATGTCGGGAGAAGTGAAAACATCTCCGAACTCGTGGCGAAAACAACGTCGACGCCTCTGTTCGAATCAAATGAAACTTCCTGTTTGTCACGTTCTTTTCATCTTGGTCGCCCTTCAACACCTGTATCCAGGCCAACAGATGCACCTGTTGTCTTCGGATCTTCAGCGAGACTTGGGCACTGCTGTGAGAACTTGTCGCATGCATGAAAGGGTGTCGAGTGTTGTACGAATACTGGCTCCGCATCCTCTCAGAATTGGATCTCGGGGGCTGATTCCGTGGACAGGCTTTTAGTGCTGTGACCCGCATGTCAGGGGAGGAGCGCTCTGCTGTTTAGTTGGGTCAATTAGGAGGCTTCAGTGCTGCGCAATTCCTCGAGCTCGCCGCGCTCTCCTCGATTGACCGCACAAAGGCACTTCTACCACAGTGTGTTGTTCGCGATCTTCTCGGACCCTGTGAACCAGTGGTGCGAAAATTCAGTCACACACTATTCTAGTCGATGGAAAGTCGATCTTAGCTTGTACCCAATGACCTTGTGGTCATGCTGAAATGAAGAACAAGTGTGTCTTTTTGTCTGCAAGTGTGAAATATACTTTTTTCAAACTTCCTGTACAACAAAAATTGTCATCTAATTTGATCTGTTTGGCTCAACCGCGATGTCAATTCTTCCTAACTTTCAGAGACAACTTCAGTCTCTTCGGAGACTTTTTCTTTGAGTCAATCACCTTGAGAATTTCACATATCTGAGGACAATTGCCAAGGTCATCTTTCATGATGCAGTAACTCTTGTGGCAATCATTCGATGAGTCTGATTTCACCCGGTATGACACTGTGCCTTCACCCAGCTTGACACCGTCCAAATCTTTCAACTTTCTCGACCATTCTGCCCTTGCCAAATCACCAGAGTTATCTCCGACTGTTGCCATTTCTGCAGCTCGCAAAAGACCTTCATCAGTATGCTTATAAGCCCTGACTGCCTCTGACTTGTGTCCGGTTCTCTCCTTGATCACTTGTTCGTCAACTCCACTGGCAAACATACGTGTTGCTGCTGTCACGCGCAGACTGTGATTTGTATAGTGACCATCGACACCTGCACTCTTCATCAAATTCTTGATAATTTCACGCAACTTGTTAATGCCTAAAGGCTTGTCGGTGTACCACACTTTTGGTGACATTCTTGACACACAAATTGGGTACTTGTACAAGGCAGCACACTTGGAATTCGCCGGCAACAGTGATCAATACTTCTCATATAGATGCACGAGATCTCTGTCAGTGTTGGCATTTCCGTACGCCCGCACAACTTTTGGCTTACAAGCACGATGCTTGAGACCACCTTGGTTAGATTTGGACTTGAGATCTTCCACATACTCCAAATATTTCACTCCATTCTCATTTTTCTTTATAGTGATTTGAGGTTGAAAACCTGGTGCGCGCAGTCGACGCTGCTCGTCACCACCCCGAAGGGCGAAACTTAGCCTGATCAAGAACATCACCATGTCTCGCAGAGTTGAAGGGCTGTCTTCGCCAAGTATGCCTTTCCTCCACATCTCATTCTCACACTCGACACTTATGGGTTGCGCAGACTGATTCTCACTGCCCACATTTGCTTGGGCTCGACTCTTCATCAAATTATCCAAGGTATGCTTCACCCGGACAAAATCAGGCCCGTCAACCAATTTCCACTGTTTGCCAAGTTTCTCAAGATGCATTTGCAACATGATGAGAATTGAATAGAGGGTTTTGGCAGGATACTCTGTTCCGTCAGCCCTTCCAACTTCAGACAGAAATCTGCACAAACAGTAAGCCAGATTTGACGGCTGAACATTGCCACTGGTGATGTCACACCAACGCAAATGCCCATCACTCCCAGGCTCTCGAATGCGAATGAATTTGCCAATCATGGAACAAATTGATAGCCCATGTTATTTTCCTTTTGGTGGATTCAGCAAAAGTCTTTCTCCCGAGGTCTTGAAGTTTCTCTTCGGACACAGGATCCCGGAATCGGCTCCCCTCGGAATTGTTCAACTGACCTTCTTCTTGGTTGTCGTCGCTGTCACTGTAGCAGACAAGAGAAGTACCGAAAGGAGGTTTCTCTGAAGTTGTCGGAGGGGACACCAGGCCACTGTCACGCAGAGTTCTCTCTTCTTGTGACTCCAAATTCTTGAAGAGCTGCTCCAACGCATCCGCACTCAAGTCGTCATCCACCGGTTGACCCCATGGCAAGACCATGCTGTTGCTGCTTGTGATTGTCTGCATCGAAGTCAGTGCGCCGCTGTTTTCAAAAGAATCACATTTTGAGTGAAACAGACTCAATGTAACACTTTTAGGCAGTTGAAGATGCAATGAAAAGTTTGACAAATTGTTTGGAAAACTTACTCGGCATCAGGATTGAAGTCAGCCACACTGAAGGTTTGGTCATGCTGAGAAGTGCCTCCAACGTCGATATCGGCATCCTCATCTTCACTCAACAAAGAAACCACTTGTGGAATCCCGGACACATTCAAGATATCGGGCCAATCCATTTGCAAACATACACCAAAGATGACAACAACACGAATCAAATTCACTCTCATTTTCGAGTGCAAAACATATTTCCAAAGTGAACAAAACACGTCCTCACAACTTGCCACTCAATGTCAAAGTGTGACCTCCTGTCCACTGATACCCAGTGCACTCGATGACCACGACCAACACACTGTGGTAGAAGTTAGTTCACACACTCTCGTTTGCATGACTGAACATTCACAACACTTGGTTTTCAACGTCTTTTTTGCTCATGTCAAAAGATTTGACTCTCACTGTGAAGGGTCGGTTCAACACTCTTGACGCTTCACTCCTCGAATGTCGACACGACACTCCACTTCACAGTTCGACCCAAATCTTGAAGATGACACTCGCCAAAAAGTCGTCTCAACCAGCGTGGTGCGAAAATTCAGTCGCACTCACTCTACAGTGTGTGAACTGTGACTTCTCTCCCGCGCGGTCCTGTCATTGCGACCCCGCAGTCAGCGAAATGGACCCGAAGCGCAACATGTGCGCGCGCTGTGAGGAAAGGTTCCCAGGCCAAAATTTTTTCTCTGAAGAAAACTTTCACTTGTGCGCAGCAGTGACAACGAGTTCTGGCGGTGGTCAAAATGCTTGCCTCATCTGATCTGTATTTGTGGAGGAAAAATGAGAGTTGTTGTGTGCCTTTAAAAATACCAATTATTTCAGTGTGCTTTGCTGACTCACGATTTCTCTTCACACTCTCGCTGCTCGCGTGGGTTGAGGTGTTGGAATATGAACCCCGCGTGTTGGGAGATGCCGCCGGAGCGGGAGTCGTTTACGGGGGACGTTAGCGTGATGGACGCCGCCGCCCTGCTGAGACGCGCCGCGGACGTGTGCCGAGCGACGCCCGTAAACCGTGATTTGTGACTTTCTGTGATCACCAAACGGTGAAACGGTGACGCACACGCTGAGACACTCAGAACTGCAGAAGTGTGCAGTAAATTCTGAGCGTCTCAAAGACCGCTCCTTTGACACAAACTCCAGAGGGAAAGCAGGAGGGCGCACGGCAGTTGCAGAGAAGCTCCTGCTGTGTTTCTCTGAAACCAAACCCAGTGTCGGAGATCGGTTACTCAGGCAAAGCTGCCAGGTTGTGGAAGAGGGAAATTATTCCACGTGTTACAAACAAAAAGACAAGACGCGATCCGAAGCGTTGAGGACGAGAAAACTGATCCGCCTTGGCGATGAGCCGCAATGCGAGTTTGATGATAATTAACTGTGTGTCGAGGCAATGGAGTTGCATGAGAAAACTGTCCTTTCCATCAGAACCTGTGTGTCTTCGAAATTCCCGTCGTGCCATCTGCTGCGTTGTGCGACATGCAGTTTGTTCTGAACAGCTACGAGGGGAATTTCATAAGTAACCGTTCATGCCTCGTATCTTCCGAATGGATGCTTCCAGAGAAACAATCCTTTGAATTTCACAACTTTGTCTTACAAAGAATGAATTAG
>JAAUXT010000806.1_pt1 | contig 23423 bp, 22 predicted proteins | sample 7278171 | NCBI WGS metagenome assembly JAAUXT01 (sample SAMN14350112, study PRJNA611818) | marine sediment metagenome | isolation source: surface marine sediment (1.8m) | place: French Polynesia: Moorea | collected 2018-08
AGATCTGGACCTCCCAGCAAATTTCCCAATGGGGGGTGGGGGTGGGGTTCCTGTCAGTGAAAATTTTTCTAAGTCCAAAACCCCTAACAAAATTGAAATTTTTTTACTTAAGATCTGGACCTCCCAGCAAATTTCCCGACAGGGGGGTCCCTCAAGACAAAATTTCAAACGGGGGGGAGGGGGGTCCCAGGGGGGGTGGGGGGTCCAACTACACCACGAACCGCTTCCCTAAGGACGGCGTGTGTAAAAATCTGGGTTCCACTGAAAAGTCACCTTGTTCGAGTTCTGTCCACGAATTAACCGGTTCATTTTGTTCAAAGTCAGCAAAACAGTTGGTGTGGTGGACGAGTCCTTCCATCACTGAGGTAAATCTGACCCCGCCAGTTGGTGTGATGAACCTTGCCCCGCCGGTTGGTGTGGTGAATCTGAACCCACCAGCTGGTAGCAGTGAAGTCTGCGAAAATTGAGAAACAGGAAATGTGTGAACGAACCACGTACGCTCTCGTGCGTTGGTGAGGCACCTCAAGCAACTGTGATCCATATGATCAGCTGCTGAGATGCCACGTCACAGGTGCCTGCAAAACGGCGTCTTGACTCGCACTGACCAGACACTCGCTCACCCGCAGCCCGGCGGTGCGCACCAGCGAGCAGCACCAGTCTTCACAGCGCTGATGAGCGATTTTCACGCCGGGAGGCACTCGCGGGGAAAACAAGACTTCGGCACACCATATTCCATTCTGTTGTCATGGAAAGACAGAATCTGCATGACAACCACTTGTTCAGGACCAAATCCATCTTCCGCTGGGCTCTCTGCCAGAACCAAAAAGTCTGAGAGTTTCTAAGCTGGACCCTCTGCTCAACGCATTTGTCTTGGTCGTGAAACTCCGAGAACTCACTGTTCTGCATTTCCCGGTGAAATGGTTTGTGACACGTTCGGATGGGAGCTCCACGAGAACGTTCAGATGAATCTCATTTTCGTTCGAAAAAGCACAGTCAATTTCACTGGTGACACGTCTGTCTCGATTTCTGCTGAAAGGAGGGCCACTCAAAGATTTCACAGGCACTGCGCGACAATTCGTGTGGCCTGCTCGACTGGTTTGAGCATCGATCCGAAATCAGCCCGTGTGAAAACCTTCAGAATCAATGAAAAAAAAGTCGGAGATCTGAACAAGGACGCTTGTCAGTGGCAAGATGTGCTGAGAAATTCCTGTTCAGTCCGAATGGCGGTGTCTGTTTTTTGAAATGTTCTGTCTGCTGGGGAAAGATATCTGAATTCATGTAGACTCTTCAGGCAGTTTCCGCCCCCTCTTTCTTCCACAATTTAGACAGACGGATAAATAGACAATCACACACACACACACACACACACACACACACACACACACACACACACACACACACCAGGACCAACATTTGAATATCATTTTCACGTGCACTGGACCACAGCAACGGGAAAAGCGTTCTGTCATTGACCACCCCGTCCTCAAAACACGGACGGGACAAGACTCGTTGTAAACCCTGCCTGTGCTGCTCAAAAAAAAAAAAATTCGCGGAGATCGTTCAGATTGCTGTGTCCACAATCTCGTGTGCAAACATGTCAGCTCAGAACAGAACAGACTGTGGTCGAGCAGCGACATGGCAACAACCAAAAAACCATGGCGAGTGATACCTGTTCATACCACCAGACCCAAAGACCCGAGCCCTATTGACCTGCGCTGCAGACGATCGGTTCTGTGAGGACGATCAGCACATAATTTATAACGATAGCAGGAGACAGTCTTGGGATCAATATCGTTTTTCTACGCGGCTGATTAACACACAGATTGAGCCATCGATTGCCAGGCAAAATTGCCAAAGTGACATTTACCACTTCACATCTCGCTGATCACAAACGTTTTCTCGCCTGATTGGAGAGGAAGGAGCAAGAAGAGCTGGAGCTGTCGAGGCAGAATCACGACGTACGCGAACAAACACTCCAAACTCGTCCTTGACAGAAAAATCTAGTTCGAAACCTTCACCGCCACTCAATCCTCCGAAAAAATACCCGTAGCGACACCGCCGCGCAACTTCAGCCTCACACATTGAAGTTCGTTTCCTGCGCTGAACATCATCTGCAACACTCGCGCGGTGCGGCTCTTGCACAGTGTCCGCACCATCCAGACGCAATTACCCAGCATTGCGGAGAGACACAATTAGAGACAATTTCCTCTTCCGCTCGTTCATTTCGCGTCCATCGCAGATTGATGCATCAAAATCCAACTCACGAGTGTCATTCAAAGTACAAACCCGTTCCTCATGAACCTTGTCACAAACCAGTAACTTCAATAGACTCCTCTTCAAAATCACCTTGTTGAACGAAAAAAATACGCGAAGTTTAATCAGCTTCGTTCTGTGAAAAATTGTCACCCTGTGACAGAGACAGCAAAGATCCATTGGTTGCACTTACAGGAGCCAGAAGCGTCATTAGTATTTGCTGATTCTCATCATTATTTTCACTGAAGATCAACATGTTGACCTGATGCAGGCAGAGTCTCATTATCAGCTTTGTAAGGCGCCTGTTCACCAATCAGAGGAGTAATTGCACGTGAACGCGGCCATACATCACGCCGCGTCCCGATCAATCCATCTCCTCCTCCGCTCGCTCCCTCACGAGCTGCAGCTCGGGGCTGGAAATGGCACCTCGCCCCCGGCCGCCCGGCCCCGCGAGCGCGGCTCAGGGGGACCGAGGTGACGCGAGCTGCCGTGTTAGCCTCTCGCCTGCCAGACTGCATCTTGCTCCACGGCGGACCAAAACGAGTCGCTGTGAAGAAACATGTTGTGGCCAGGAATTTGTCTGGCCTTTGGTACCAGTTTCTTTCCCTTTGATTAGTCGAGCTCGCTTGTCACAAACCAAGTTCTGTCATCCGGCATGTTGTTCGTTTGATGGGAAGCAAAAACGATTACAAAAAACAGTTTCTCAGAACACGGTGACTCGTTCGTGTGTCTGAACCCGAAAACAAGATTGCGTTGGAAATGCATTCGCTTCACGAGGTCTCCGCAAATATCATCACTTTGGTTTGCAGAGTTAAAACTTTAAAACTTTCAAAATCGACTGGCAAAAAGACCAAAAAGTGTTTATTTTTCAGTCCATCACAAATATTTTTTACATGAGCCCCCCCCCCTCCCCTCCGCTGTGCGGTTCAGAAGAATCAACACTCACCGTTGAAGAAGTCTTGATGCACCGTGAGGTAGAGGATCTCGAGGTCGAGCAGCCCGTCGATCGGGGTGTCGGCGCCGAGCCCGGAGTCGAGCGGCGCGCTTCCGCTTCCGGTGGCCGCCGCTCCGGGCCCAGCGCCTCCCGGGTTGCTGCACGAGTCCGTGCTGCTCCCCATACTCTCACTTTTGCTTCCTTTCTTCAGGATTGGGGCTCTTCTGAATCTGCCCCCAGTTTTAGCAGGAGGAGGAGCTACAGAAGCTCCACCGCCCGGTTTCGCACCGTTGAACAGAAGTGATTTGGAGGGAGGCACAGCTGAAAGAGCACTGCTGCCCACCGGTGCTGGCCCGGCGTGGCTGAGTCCACTCACTCCATTGCCTATTCCGTTCAGCATCACAGATTTACCGTTCCTTCCACTCCCACTGTTGGCGCTGATGGATCTCTTGTTTCCTCCCAGGAGCCCGCGAGGCGGCCTCTCCGCCGGGCTCGGGGTGCTGCTCGCTTTCTCAGCGCCCGGAGCCTTCTCTTTCTGGAGCGGCGCCGTGCTGTACGACTGAGATCGGACAATTTGACCGTTTTGGACAGGAGATATGGCTTTGGTTGGGTCAATGCTATCATGGCAGGATACACTATGCACAGGAAGGGAATTGGGTACGGAGGGCTTCTTGTTACAACTTGACACAGAGTTGGACAATTTGACGTTTGAGGCACCAGCATCACATTTCACTGTGTCACCATTGGTGCTTTGGTTCGTGTTGCTGGTCTCCCTGGCCACGCCGCCTTGGTCGGTTTCAATTGCGTTGGCGCTATCTTCCGCGGCATCGCCGGCAGGGAAACCAGAACTATCATAATTGTGAATCTCCGGCCGCACAATGATCTGGTTCCTATGGAGGGAATGAGCAACTCTATCTGCTGCGCTGAATGTATTATTGCTTTGTTGCGACTGGGACAGATCAAACCGGTCTGCTGGGTCATGATTATTGCATCCTTCTCCCCTGGGCTGACAACTCACTTTATTCAGGTCCTGTGCACACGTCAGTGACTTATGGGGACCCGGTGGCCAAGCGTCGCTTTCGATGAGCGAGACTGAGCGTTGCGAGTGACAGTCGGCAGATAAGCTCTTCCGGACGGTGCACCCAGGCGCGCCCGACTCCGAGCCCCGCGCCTCGACGGGCGGGGACGCGTCCTCGCAGCGGTAATTGTCCACGAGCGAGTGTCTGTATTGCTTGTGATGCGAGTGGCGAGACGAGGAGGCCCGGGACTCGCGGGGCGGCGAGCTGTTTGCACAGCCCGCGTGACCTTGGTGTTTCTCGTCGTCTCGCCGGGAAGCGGCGTCAATAGCGCCCGGAGATGAAGGGCACTTCTTGCACTGGGAAGGAGAGGAAGCTGAAGAACATTGATAACACGTACTACTGCTGCTGGCACTTCCACTGCAACTGCAGCTCTTGCAGCTGTCTGTAGCCTCCTCACAACGACAAACTCCGCCGCAGTCTGCTGTGAAATCCCCCGCATCAGCCGCCTTCCTCCTCCTCCTCCTGCATCTCCCGCAGTCAGCTGTGCTCGCGCTGCTGTTGGTGCTGCTGTCCCCAACTGTTCGAGATGGCGGGTCCTTGTGAGCTTGATTTATCTCCCCCACCTCATTGTCTTTTCCCAATAAGTGTTCCTGCGTCTGCTTTATGTCTGTACCACCATTCAAATGACATCGCATGGCAATGAACGAGTCCATGTCCTTCTGGCACTGGCAGCTGCGTAGTTCTTCCGGAGATTTACTGAGATGATCGTCGAAGCCGAAGATGTCTGTCGTATCAGTGATGGCCGTGGCCGTGATTGTGTAGCAGCTGTGATGTGTGGGCGTGGGCGGGCACTCACCATCGCCCTTCTCATCGACGCCCATGAAGGGCGGAAACTGAGACGGGCTGAGGCCGGCGCCGCCACCAAACGGAGAAGTGAGGCTGGAGTCTGCAGACACGGACGAGTTTGACGGAAAACAAACATTTTCGTCTTCGACACCAGGGGGCGTGGCAATCGCGTTAAACTGCCGCACGTGACACTTGCAGGAACACTGGTAGCTTCCGTGGATGGCGTCAGGTTCCACCGAATCACAATTGCACCCTTTGGTCTCACTGGCGGCACCCTGAGGAGACCTCCACGCTGGCCTCGGACGTGGCTGCTGGTAATGCTTATTATCAGGAAACAGACAGCCTTCCTCCTCAATACTGCTGTTGTAAGTCTTTCTCAGATCACTGGGTCCGAAGGGAGACTGGGGGACTGCGCTGCAGCAGACACATAAAGTGTGAGCTGCTTGGAAGGACGAGCTATTGTTGCTGTTCATCGCTGCAGAAACCAGACTCCTTCGCTTGGGCTTTTGCCAGCTGGTTTTCTTCCGGGATTTCGGCTTCGAGGACGACACTGGCGGTGGGGTGGCGGAGTCGGAAGGCACATCTGTCCTGTGTTTGCAGCCTTTCGAGCCGGGTTTTGAGTAGGGTCTGATAGTCTGGTAGTGATGGTGAAACGGAGGGCCTTGCTTCGGGTTGGGGTCCCCCAGGACAGAGCCTTGTCCGCCTGACTGAGAGCTCCCATTCATATCTCCCTGCCCGGTGCCGCGTCCGCTGTCCCTGCTGCTGCTCTCGGAAGTCGTGCACGAGCAGTTGCTGCAGGATCCGCTGCTTCCGCCCACCACCGCCCCTGGCACCTCACTGAAGTCGTACTTCAGGTTTGGTAACGAAGTGTAGGCCTTGACTTCCCTGGTTCCTGGTGCAGCGCTGTGGACCACCCCGCCACCAGCCGCCCCGATCCCCGCCGGACTGACCGCAGGACCGTTCTGAATCCCGGCCACACCCTGATCCCGACCTCTGTCCGCTTCGTCCTCACCGTCATCATTGTATCCAGCGGCCACTGCGCCCAGCAGCTCGTCCAGTTTCTCGGTCTCCACCTCCAGAAGGGACCCGTCGTTGGAGAGGGTGACGCGGATACGCGACGTGCCGCTGACGCTCGTCACTGTTGAGAAGTCGTTCTCAGATGCGGACTGCTTGAACAGACTCCCCTTGTTCGACTGCCTGCTCGTGCCTAAAATTCAATCGGAAAAAGACAATTTAACACGCAGACTGGTGAGAATGAACAGAGGACGCAGATCCACAAGGCAAAACGGGAACCGCAATGTGCAGCCAGAGCCACTTCTGGGGCGATCAAAGCAAAGGGAATGTATTGCAGGAAAAGCGCAAACAGAAGAGAAAACGCAACTGTGCGAAACAATCCACTGCATCAAAGTCTCTCGGCAGCTTTTGCACACTTGGCTTTTTTTGTCACTGCCTAATGGAATATCTCTTTGTGCGCGGGGTTTCTGCGTTCCAAACTCTGTGTGAACATTGCGAAAGGAAAGATACGAGAACATCAACTGGGAAATTCCCAAAGAGCAAAATGTCCACAACGTTTGATTGTTTTCCCGTAAAGTACGGTATGAAACAAGAAAGCAGAACGCACAACACAGGTGCGTCGTGAGCGCAAGCGCCAGGCGGCAGCGATCACCCTCCCATTAGCAGGTGGCCATCACAAGGGGAGATGGGTGATCACTACACAAAACGTTCCTTCCTAACCCCCATCAACTGGCCTCCGAGTTGTGATCGCTTTCCACCTCAACCCATTGCCAGTGCACATTTTCTGCAGGTTCGACCTCCGAAGGGCGCGCCTGTGTTAACTGTGCACCTGCCGCGCTTTCCGGGGGCAAAATTTGGTGGGGGATTGGGAGGGGGCGTCTGACCAACGCCAAAGAAAAGCGGGGTTCACTTGGTAGGCCCATCCACGCAGTGAACAGCAAAGGGGACAGCTGTTGACATGATGGTCCACCGGTGAATCGACAATGCATCACATCTCAGGAAACAAGTGCACGCAACAGGGTCTTTCTGAAGCGCGTGCTGAAGGCCGCTGCACGCCACAACACAAAAAGTGCGTCACGCGACAGGTTATGAAACTGCTCAAAACTGACGAGAGAGTACTCACGTCCGTTGTTTCTTTCCAGCAGGTCCATACAATTGAAACCAAGACGGACACCAAACGCTGCATCAGCAACCCAAGTGGAACCAAAAACGCCATTGATTGCTTTGTGCACTTTGACCCCTGGTGACCAGGTTCTAAGGTCAGTCAACAGAACAACAGAAACTTAACTTGTCTTCTCATTTCTCACTCTTTGAACGAATCGGGTTGCCGTGCTCCTCTAACACGCAGGGAGCAGATCAAGGACTTGCCAGACAACGAGGATGCTATTGTCGGAAGAAACTGGACTCTGGTTCACACAAGATCTTTCTTCGCTGACTCAGATTCAGCCTGATGAACGTCGCGTCACGTGGACTCCACGGATCTCACAGAAGAAGCTGCAGACACGCAGGCCGACACAGAGTGAACCAGAGACGAATGCAAATCTAATTCTTTGCACTCGACTTGCGTCGTTCTGATCGTGATCGATCCAGCTGCCGAGGTCTGTCTGAATCTGTCTGCAAGGTGGGTTTTCCCAAGCCGAACTGCTCAAAACAACAGCAAAAAGGACGGACCGTTCACAGTGATGCGTGTTGTTCGAGAACACATTTGCACACCTCAGAAACGCGTGAATGGAGACACAATACGAAAAACATACGAAAAACACGACACGAAGACCATTTCTGACAAGTTCCCTGTCGGTACCTGCAGATCCGGAGTAGAAGGAGGCGCCCCCGTTCCTGCTCGAGGCGCCCGCTCTGGAGGCGTACCCGGCCGCGTCCGTTCTCGAGTCTCCATGCTTGGTGCTGCTCTGTGCCACTTTGGTTGATCCGCAGCCCATTTCAGGGAAAACGCAGTTTCCTCCACTTCCAGAAGCGTGTGACGATGATCAGACCAAAATCCGAGGAGTCCAGATGCCCCTGAGCAGACGAGTCTGTTTGCGTATCCAGTGCAAATCTCAGCCGCTACCTCCACGCACCACAGGGAGCCTGTGAGTGCCCGAGGACGGACGTCGGCATGCTAATGGAAACATTACGGCGCCGAGAGCCCTCCCGACACGCGTCAAACTGAGCAGCTCTGTCCACGAACGTCACTCCTCACTCCACTCCCCTCTCCACGCTCTCCACAGCGTGTTTCTCTGAATATTCGGTACATTTGAAAGGAAGTTTGAACATGTCCATATTTTGTCAAGGAGCCACTAATGGCAGCATGTGTGTGTTTGGCTCCGGCAGCTTCAGCGCGACGCGGAGACTCGGCGGGGACTGCGCGCGCGCGGGGTGAAGCAGCTGTGTATCGATCCCTCCCCGCGCCGCCCGCCCGCTCGGGCAGCTTCAGCCGACGAGAAGATTTCACGCTAAGACTGATGCAAATGTGATCACACAACCGCGAAAAGTTGATTCTCCGACTCAAAACGAGACGTAGCTGTTGTTCTCTCGGCTTCTGTGTTTGAAATACGTTTCGTTTCTTGCTAAAAAGTCGCTTTTGCCCCGTTCGCGACCCAAGCAAAATTATTCTGTGCAGCAAACAAAAGGAAGCGAAAACAAGAAGTGTTCCGACTTCAGCTTTGTACAACTTTCTTTCCACTCGCTCATTTGAACAAACCCCAGACTGACTGGACTTCTGCGTACCACGTCAGTGACGTCACACATCCGCCCACAAAGACAAGTCTTCACCACGACGCTTGGTCTCGTCCCGGGCACGACGCGACCCGGCGGTTCGACCCTCTGATTAACACGCGCTGAGCGGATAAATCCAGCGAAGTGATCACACTGCCTGACAGATTCCCCTCTAAATCCGGCCGCGGATGGCATTTAATCAATGACTCGTTAATCTTCTAATCTCTGATCTCCACCAAATGGAATGACGGATCTTGTGCGAACGCTTGACAAGCCTTTTTTTTTTGGAAAAACGTCCACTGAAGTAGTCAATGAAAACACACGAATTTAAACTGCACGAGACAAATTGGAGGAACTTGTAAGGAAGAGATGGACACAAAAGTTGTTTGCTTTGGTAATCTGCTGATTTTCCTTGTTTCATTCACTCTGAGGGACACAATGAAACAATGAAACCACAGTGAAACTGATGTCACTATATAATATATATTTTGTCAACGAAATTTTTGTTCGTGCACTCATAAAATTCCACACCTGTGATAAACATGTTGTCTCATTCAGCACGACGTTAATTTCCAATTGGCCAAACTCAGCCAGTTCCTGTTGTTCTTTGTGGCATATTTCCCCTTGAGCAATTCTGTGAGCCGAGTGCAGCAACATCAAATGTCAATAGGAACAAGGAAGTTTTTGACACAATTGAAGACAACAGACAAACAAAAAACTTAAGTGCACTGGACAAAACTTTTAACCAGAGAAAACTCAGGGAAATTTACTGTTTGTCAAAGAAAATGATCTGCTGTTGCTGGGGCAGTAGTCATGTCATGTAATCAAAAGCTACTTGTCTGATTTTATCTCCAGATCAGATTCGTGGCTGTGAATCACCTGCAACGCACGTCACAATGTCCCTCGGAGTAAATGAACTCACATCAACTACAAGAAGGGAAGTGTAAGAAGCTGACGACTGGGAGTACCATCACTCTGAGAACTGGAAAAAACAGAGACAACCGGCCAGGCGTGGTGAACAGTTCGAGGTGTGTCTGCGAAGAAAAAGATTCTTTTTGTCAGAAGTCAACAAAAATGTTGGCGTGGTGACTCTGGCCTCACCGGTTGGTGTGGCGAATCTGGCCCCAGCAGTTGGGATGGTGAAGCTGGCAGTCAAGTTTTCTAAAACTGAGAAACGGGAAATTCGTGGACGAACCGCGTGCAAGGATGCATTCGCGCAACTCGGACGCTGAAACGTGCGAGAACACAAGAGAGAGTCTTCACAGAGCAGTCATGAGGAACCGAGTCAGCAGCTTCCAAACAAGGCTCGTCGAAATAATTCTCCATGTTTGGAGCCATCACAAAGGTCTCGGGTCCTCCAAATTTTGTTGTTCTCTTTTGGGAGCATTGAGGGACACGTACTCGTACAACGGCCCGAACTGATATCGAAGTGTTTCGCATTCTCTGCAGCAGCATCGACGCTTTTGGTCGGTCATCGAGCACAGACTCTGTATCACCGTGTCAGAGGGAGCTGGGAAGAAGACTCATGGAGTACCAACAACTGGACGTGACCATCTCGTCAGAAAATACCGCGGCAGAAATCAAAAGCAAACTTGTGCAAAAGTTGAGACCAACATGGCAACTGGAAGACACCGTGGTGCAGGTCAGATGTCAGAGAGCGAGTCGTGCGTTTCGGGGTAGAATCATACTGTCAGCAACACTGAGGGTTCCTCAATTGAAAACATCGCTGCACCACGTAAATTTGTGGATTTGGCTTGATGTTCAAATGTGTTCAAGGTACTTTCATGTCGGATGACACACTTGAGGGAATGGTTGTTTGGCACCTGTTGTGCGAGTGACCGAGTGTGGCTCTCTTCAGCTTGTTGCTGCACCCTTTGCTTCTTTCAGCCTCTGCACGGAGGGTACAGCAACGTGTCGTTCACTGTTCACCTGCGATCAGGCGACAACCAGGATGACCGGCTGGTCGTTCGTGTGAGTCGAAAACTGGAACCAATGGAAGAAAGGTAAGACCTATGAAACACCTGCAGAATATCGTGGCCAGTCAATTGACCACGGATTTGTGTTGTGATTCAAGAGTGTTGTTGCAGGGTGCTGCGTGCACTGAATGCAAAAGGTCGCGGCGTGCCCCTGCTGGCCTCTTTCAACAACGGACGCGTCTTCAAATTTATTGACGGAAAGTGTCCAACCAACCAACAAATGACCGAAGACAAACTGATCAGGTAGCTTCAAAAATGCTGGTTTTGTCAAAGTCACAGTTGTTACTCCGGGTCAGATGAGCTGTTGATCGCACCACCTCTTCAAGACAAGAACCAAAACAGACGTCACACCTCGATTTGTTGGAACTTCCCTTGCACTGTCTGTCCGCGTCCTGCACGTTAACCTGCACACATTTCTCTCTCAGACAGACTGCAGCGGAGTTGGCCTTCATGCACGCGACCCTGCCTCTCGACCTCGACCCGAGAGGAGACCCCCTGGGAGAAGCCAAGGACATTTTCAACGGAATGTGCAAGCAGTACGACGATGTAGCGAGGCACGCCAGGTTTGTCCACAGCGCAACTGTCCGTTTTAACCACAAAAAGTCTGGTGCTCCCATCTCAGGCAGAAGTCCCTTGTGAACAGTTTTGAGTTGCCAGTCTCTGTTGTTTCAACAGATACTCCGCATGTATTCCGTACAACGAGTTAGTCTCGGAGTGTAAGTCCCTCCTGGAGTACCTCCCAACCACCAACATGGAGGCTGTCATCAGTCACTGGGACTTGTGGAGCGCAAATTTGCTCTTCAACGAGGAGGCAGGTCAATAGTTCAATTTGCACTTTGTCGTTTCTGCTGCCAACAGGCCAACTTCTGCAATTCTACGAATCTAAACAAGGCAACAACTGACCGCTCGGAGATGCGGAGTGAGAAGAACACACCGCTTTCCGACACGCACATTTCAGCTCCAGTGCGTCATGTGGATGAACCAGTTTTGCCTTTGCTGACCACAAGGAAAGATTCATGTGTGAAACATTTCAGGCACCGTGACTCTTCTGGATTTCGAGCACGCAGGTCTTGGGTACGCACCAGTGGACGTCGGCCACTGCCTCGTTGAAGGCGACAGTGAGACCATTTTGCCTGGGTTTCCCTACTTCCTGCTCTTGTTGTCCAACTTGTGAATCGTTCATTCAGTTGTTATCAAACTTTGACCGCCCAATTCAGGACCTGTCTCCCTCCACGAAGTTTCAATTTTCAGAATTCTCCACGAACGGATTTTCAGATGACGCCAGACTGACGATGGCAAAATGCTACTTGGAGGAACGGCTCAAGTTGAGCGGAGACCATTCCCACGACCAGACAGAATTTGAGGAAAAACTGAAAACGTTTGTTAGTCAAATGTACAAGGGTGAACTGGTGAGTCTGAAGAATGTTACAGCATTTTAGTGTTATTTTGGCGCCAACCAGACGCTGGGCTCGTGTCCGCACCTGGAGCTGGCGCGGTTCAAACTGCGCGTCGTTTTGGTCAGTCGATCAGCACGAAAGTGTAGATTATCAAGGTGCCAGCCATCATCTCACCCATCACTTTCTACTGGGGTGGTGCTGTGCTTGACAAATCTGACCACTTATTTTGTGCTGAGCCACAGCGAAAAAAATTTGCCTTTCACAAGATTCCTGCGTAATAAATTCGCCAATCCATTTTCGTTTCAGCTGAACATTCTGATTCTTGTGAGACACTTTTCCTGCATCGGAAACAGTCCGGAAGATGCAGAATACCTGGAGTGAGTGAACCCCTCCTTTCATTCGGGAAAAGTAGCGAACAAGTCTCCACACTTTGCAACTTTTGCATTTTGGTTCTCACCACCACATGGGGGAGAGGAGTTTCTGGTTCAAAGGACCCAAATCGGAAGAACCTACGACACAAAATCATCGTTGCAATGATCGAGTCTCTTCCATCACTGGATCTGACCCTCCTTTTCAGTTACGCCATTCGATTCTGGGAAAAGTACAAAGAGCTGAAGCACAAGTATCTGTCACTGAAGCCGGAGGACGTGTCCACCGCATGTTCACGGAGCTGAGCGAGGACTGAATGGCTCTTTCCACGGGGGTACTTGGCGCACCCCATACTGAACCTTGCACCACACCATGACCTAAATTTGTGGTAATTCAACGTTGATTGAAAGATTAACGGAGCTTCAAGAGGGCTTGCGACTGTTTTTGAGTCTTGAGCTTCAGTTGAAGGCGACTGGAACTGCACTCGAGTCGTCTACTTGGCGCATCGCGCAACCTGTCGCACGCATACACCGTCGCTCTTCGAGCCAACAGATCAATGAACCTGCACGAGGCACTGCAAAAACTGGTTTTTCATTCTTGACATTTTCCACCTCTCTCCAGAAGAACAGTGAAAGTGCCGAAGCGTGTTGAAAAATATGTCGTCGTCGCCAATAAATTATTCAAGTTTGGACCCGTTCCGCTTTTATTGCTTCCGAACCGGCAACGAACAAATCAAGTTTCCCGTACAATTTGGAGCGCGCACGCCAAGAGTGTTTGACAGAGTAAGCTTCTTCTATCACTGCATGGATACGGTACACAGGAACGGAAAAAATACGTCACAGCCATTTTCCCCAAAGATCTAAAGCAACAAACGTGGAGACGAGAAAATTTCCACTGAGACAGCTCACATCCTGCACCGTCCGCGAAAGTGAAACACCAACAAGTAGGATGGACAGGTGACTGGGCGGAAGGATCTGATCTGGATCAAGCGCGGTGAAGCGTGTTGAGATCAATAGACGAAGGCGGTGAAGGCAGCACAGTCTGATCATCGACGTTCCGTGAAGGTACTGTTCCTTTTGTTTTCTGGTCACAGTTGCGAGTATTCACTGGCAGCTCTTCAAACCTGAAGTTAGCTCGTGTCGTCCACCGACCCGATCAGAGCACTGACGCTTGTCGCTGGTTTTCGCCATCGCAGCACCCAGCGACACTTTTGGGCAGCACTCAATATTTAATGCTGTCTCAGTTTGTTCAAACCGAGCAGACAGTCCACGTTCTTGCAGTGGTTTTGTGGTACTTCGGGCGAACTTGAGTTCACATACATTGCGCTGTGGATCTGACTGTGGAAAAGCTTTGTTCCCTCACACGATGAAGTGCACAAACCACTCAAACCTAATCTTAAGATATTCAGATCGACCTGTCAACCAAATCAAACAGTTTGACACGTGTTGTTTGCCCCGTTTTCGCAATCACAATGAGCAAGTCACCAAATGACGACAAAATTCGAGGGTCCACAGCAGATGTACTTGCACGACGGTGTCATGTTTGTTCAAAGCAGTTCAACTCACGCAGATCAAAGGCCTTCAATTGTTTACCCTCTACTCGCTCGAAAATTCAAGCTGTTCTTGCTGACAGAAGTCTGACCAAAGTATTTAGTGCCACCGAAGAATGGATCAAACTCGCGTTGTGTGGTTCTCTTCGATCAGAGAAACACTCTTGCACGTGACAAAACGACGGGGAGCCGAAGGGGACGGCACGTTTCCGTGAGCTCGTGGCCCTCAAGTTGGTGTGGTGGATCTGTCAGTTGGTGTGGTGAATCAGCCAGTTGGTGTGGTGAATCTGCCAGTTGGTGTGGTGAATCTGCCAGTTGGGTGTGGTGAATCTGGCGCAACCAGATGGTGTGGTGAATCTGGCCACACCAGCTATTTGAACGGCTATCGCCTCACAGGGAAACATCTCGTCGTTCCGCCAGAGTACAAAGTGCAGGTGCGGGCTGAAGTTCCCACCGTCTGGCCAAATCAAAAGTTGTGTCTGGTGCTGTTCAGTTCATTCCGGCTTGGAAAGGAACAGACCCAATGACAGGAAGTTCGAACATCTTTGTGCACCAGTTCAATGCGAGTGTGTGGCGTGTGAAGACTCTCGCAGCCGACCTATCGGAGCGAGGTGTCTCGGTGCAGCAGCAGGTCTCCCTTTGTGCCACTGAAGCAAAGTTGGCACCGAGCAGGAGCTGTCGTTCCACTGTGGAAACTGCGTGCTTCCCCAAACGACGTTCTGACGTCAATGGATATCAATATTCCTGAGCGTTTTCGCAGACACTTCAAACTCCGTGATGTCCAGTCTCGTTCGACTCTTTCTGCAGATGAAATACTCGTAGAATCGATCGGTCCGCGAAGCCACTCGTCAACTTGCAAATCAAGGCAGATGTCAAATGCTTCTTTTCTCTCTGTCCAAACGCAGTGATGTAGTTTCAGGATTCTTCTATTCCAGGAACGGTTCTTCTCGTCCTCCCCAACATCACCATCAAACAAAAACAAACTTCGCCGCGGCATGGAAAATGGAGTCGCAAACTCAAAACCCGAAGAGGCTCCGAGCAAGAAGAAGTTGGAGCAGGGTTCGAGCCTCGGCGCCGTCTCCGGTGAACAGACCCGCTGCAGCAGCGCAGACGCAGTGACGCGACTGAAAAACCGCGAACTCTTGAAGTGCTGCAGTGACAGCGGTGTCTCGGTGGACCTCAACAGCGATGGGACGCCGCTCTTCAAAACACCCAATGGGCTTTCACTGTCAAAGCAGCAGCAGTCCCCCCTGGCGGCGGGCCCAGCCACGGACGGGAGTCCTGCAGACCAACGTCGTCTGGTTCTGCACTTCGACGTGCGCAACACGATCCTGGTTCACGACTCCGTGACCAACATCGACGTGGAGCAATCGCTCAACTCGTTCCTCACGGGCGTCGTGTGGGGCGTCGAGACGGCGACGGGCGGCTGGGAGTGGAAGTCAGGAACGCCGTCACTGACGCCGCCCACGCCCGATTGCATGACGTACTACAAGTACATGGAGAAACACCTCGTGAAGAAGCCGAGTGACCGCGCCATGCTGCGACGCGTCACGGGCGACTTCACTCAGGAAGCCATCGGTGAGTGTCAGCGTCCGTTGGAATCACCCGCTTTTCTCCTTCCAACACTGCAAAAATCTTGATACTTCGCGCCTCAGGTCGCGATGAAGCTCACTTCAACGGATCAATCCAAGAAAATATCCTACTCCAGTGTTGCTTGACGCGGCTGCCCTTCAGGGAAGCAGTTCGAGCCGTTCTTCCGGAGGCACCTGGACCTGCTGCGCTGGCGCTTCCCGCAGGAAGACTCCAAGCTGACGATGAAGGGCGAGGACGGCGCGCTCTACCACTACATCCTGCCCAGCTTCTTCAAGCTGCTGCACCACCTGCAGCAGACGCGCCGCGACCATGCCGTCGTCATCCGAACCTACGGTCAGTCCCCGTCTCCGGGCGCCATCAAGCCCGGCGTCGTTGGCGTGGCATCATCTCATCAGAAAAGCCATGAAAACACCGTTAAAACCAGTCCAACAGCCCTGGTCCAAACCGACAAAAATGTGATGCACCCAACTCCGCAGTCCTGTAGATTCGTCCACTCCTGTTGAAGACTGCAGTTGGAAGATTGACAGCTGAAGAATCCGGCTCCTCACTTCAGGTCTGGACGCACCGAACGTGCTGCGCGCCGTCGAGCACACGCTGCGGGGGCAGCACCCCGGCTTCCCGCAGAGCATCGCGCGCCACATCAGCGTCACGCCCGGCCGCATCACCCGCGCCGAGGGCGCCGCCTTCAAGTGCGAGGTCATCACCGACCCGCTGCAGCAGCTCGAGGGGCGCAGACTCGAGCTCAGTGCTGGTCCCCACAAACGGAGGTCGACTCAGGTAACGACCTGTGGACGAGGACGATCGCGCTTACAGTGTGGCGTCACATGGAAAACAGGAATTCGTTCCAACCAGGCGCAGATCTTCATTTTTGGCGGAGGGACCCAGGGTCCCTTTGGCCGGTTGAAACAGGTTTTCCCGCGTCTTGGATATTGACCCTTCAATACAAATTTTTGGGCCGACCCCCAACCCCGAGGCAGGAGTCGCTCCTGGGAACACAACTTTTGTCCATTGCAGGTCCGCAGGTCCTCGTCGGTGTGCGTGGCGAACTCCGAAATCTACAGCGACGAGTCGGAGATCTACGAAGTGCTCAGCTCGACAGAGGGTCTGTGCGGCTTCGTGGACGACTTCAAGTTCTGGCAGGACAACACCTACCATCACACCGCGGGGAAACCGCTCTGGATCGACTTGTCCGACACCAGCGTGCATCACGTGATCTTTGACGACAACATCCGGGTGACGGACGACGACTCCATTGTCGACGTGCGCGTGCTGGACACCACTGCATCCTCCAACGGAACCCCAGGTCGGTCGATACTTTTCGTGTTTGTTAACCCCTCAATACAAATGGTCGGAACGCGCAGGAGAGGCTGTCAAGTTGAACTCATTTCCAGCTCCCCTGATGCAATACCGTGTTGCAATCTCAGCCAGATCCATATTCATTTCGGGGTCCTTCAACTCAAACCCAAGACTCAGATGCGACGCCCCCATTTCACCGCACAGCCCGACACGGACAGCGCTGTGTCGTTGCAGTGTGGAGGAGCGTGGAGAGTCGCCACCAGATGGCGCAGCTCGAGGACGCGTGCCTCGTGCAGGCCGACCTGCTGCAGAGCACCGACGACGAGGACTACTTTATCCGCAAGCTGCGCGTGTGCGAGGCCAACTACGACCGCCTCCTGCGAGACGGGTTTGAGTGACGGCGACGTCAGAGCGCACGCGTCAACGTGGCGGTTCGTTCGCTGCCCACGCCTTTCGTCTTGTCAGATGCTCTTCGCTTTTCAGAAAGGTCCAAGCTGAATGGATGTTGCATTTGGGAAGCGAGTTTCCATTTCGGGCCCAGAGATGCAAACAGTCGGGCCGTCAATTTGAGGGAAGCGCAGGTGATCTTGGAACCGCGCAACACATGCAGCATCAGAAGTACGGTAGTCCACGAATGCAATGACTGCTGCACACGCAGAATGACGTTGGCAGCCAAAAGTTAACCTCTCCATCTGCACAGGAGAGCGACTGAGAACTGCTGAACCAAAGACATTGCAAACTCACGGAACAGCACTGCAAACCATGTGTAACCGTTGCCAGCTCAACTAGACACAAGCAACAAACCATGCACGATTTTATTCTTGCCGAAGACGAAAAAAATCGCACAGAACACGGACATTCTTGACATCAGTCAGAGTCACAAGTCACAAACTATGTGAAAGTCTCACAACAGTTCGAATCTCGAGTTTGCTGCGAGTGGCGATTCTCTTGTCGGACAGCTTCCTCCCACAGGACTGTTGCTGGTACGAGTTTCAAAAGGTGTGAGTTGAAGGCGAACTTTTCTTTTTCGTTCAAGACAATCAAAGTCTATTCCCAGAGCACTGTGATACAAGTGAATGACAGCAGAACTTTCACGTTCCGTTACGGGTTTTCTTTCCTCTGTGATATGGTTGGTATCCTGGAATCCACGGAGGTCTTGGGACCAATTTCCAAGTTGTCGACGCCTTGACCTGCAGGGAGATCTTTTCTGCCTTGTGGTCTCAATATGCTGCAGAATCACAGTGAACGTTGTTGTTTGGCGCAGTTTGTGTGAACAGAGGAACAATGTGCAACTCGGTAAATAAAACTAGCAGCGACCATTCACTGCATCACGAAAACTCTTCCGAGTTTCGAGGAGACGTCAAGCTCAACTCAAGTGCCGTCGATTGCACAACGATAAGGAATCTACAAGAGGCACGTCCGAAAACCTGCGCTTACTGTCCGACCAGTTCTGCGTAAAATTGTGAAGTGACAGTTACCTGTTGCAAGACAATGCCTACCCCCCCAACACACACACAAACACCCTTGTCAATTGCTCTGCTGGGTTCCAGTCACACATCACACTCCCTCAGCTTATCACCTTCAGAAAATCACGCTCCAGGAAAGAGCATGTGTGGGCGTGAGCCTACCCTCAACAAAGTGGCATTGTACTGATCTTTCAGAACCATTCCTCCTGAAAACTTCGCACGGAAAAGACTCTGCCAACCTTTTGGATTGTGTATGAAGCACAACGCCTGTCAATTGATGCAGAGAGAACCATGATCTGCCCATCACCATGAGCGGTTTGGGTTTGTAGCCCTGAGAACTCGCGGACTCATGCTTGGTCTGTGAATTTTCTGTCTGAATCGTCCCTCACAAACGGCAAACCACAAATTTTGCTGTTTCTTTTTGGAGTAAGGTGTTGGTCATTCACAGTGCACTCACAGCATTGCGACAGTTTTAGCAACGGACCCCTTTGCACTCAGAACTCAACAAAATTCAAAATCACACTGGACATACACCCTCGCACATTTTGAAGCACACAGCAAACAGAACAGCTCTGAGCATTGTGTTTTACTTCCGCACTTCACTCGTCAAGGATCCAATCATCGATAGAACTCTCCGGTGCGTAGAACATGTAACGAAATCAATCTCTCCATGCTCGGAGGTAGTTCAACAGCGGGCTCTGTGCAACCTTGTCTGTGCGCCGATCGATACAACCGCCAGGACAACCGTCGTACCGCAGCCACACACCAAAGATTTCTGCCGGCGTTTGCACGGAGTGGCGAGTGGATACACAGGCCGGAAGTGTGCAACGCTCGGTATCGATAAGTAGAGGTCAAGTAGACGCGCAACTCGCACTGTGAACAGTGGCCAGACGATCTTATGTCTGAAAACTTTTTCACACTGTCAGCTGAAACACGTCAAGCGGATTTGGGGTTGGTACAATATGCACCCTGTTGCAATAATTCTGAAGTTTAGATCCCCTCTCTGGCCGCGATCCCCAACCTCCATCACAAAAAACATGCAAGACGACCGTGCGGCATCCCAGTTTGCTGCTAAATTGCAACACAACAGTAAGACCAAAATCTGCACGCAAGAATTCTCCACTGCATTCCCGGTAATCTGTTCAGGCAACTCCAGATTCGGCTACAGCCTTGTCTGCTGAAACACCGAGCGCTGGAAAACAATCCTTTCAGAAACTGTGAGTATTTCTCGGCTTGGTGCCACTCACCTTTTTCAGACTGATCCTGCTCCTTGGAATGACGACCGTTTTCTCGCTACTCACGCGCAGCGCCTCCTCTGCAATCAGATCTTCAAGCAAGTCCACTGCAGCCTCAGTCTCTTCACGTCTCTCATTCCCTGACAATCCTGGACTCCCGCTGGATGGCGTCACAAAGAGGGAACCAGTCTCGCTCGAGCAACGTCGTTCCGGCGGAGAAACCACTGGCGAACACTTTTCTGTTGAGGACGTTTTGTCGCAAGAGAGGCGCAGTGGAGGTTCGCCTCCCGCGCTGCTGTGTTCTGAGCGTGAGTGCGCTCTTTCCGTGGAACTTCTTTCACTACACAGCAGGGACACGTCACCGATCTGGTCCTCGCTACGTTGTGATTCAGCACGGCACTTTATCGTGTTTGCCGCACCGAGTTCAGCGGACATGCAATCCTCAGACAGTCTCGCTGCGTGTGACTTCTTGTTGTCTGAAGACTCAAAGGGGGGTGTCTGAGAGTCTGACCGTTCAGATTCGCCGGTGTCCATCGACCTGACCTTGTCTGCCTTTATGCGTTTTGAGATTTCTGCAGTCGCTCCAGGCGTCTGATTCACATCCTTCGCACACGCTTCAGAACTCCTCACACCTCCGTCTCGACTGAATTTGGCACTTGTTTTGTCCTTCACGTCAGACCAATGAAACTCCTCGCTGACGGCGGACGCGACGTCAGGGCTTCCGTGTCGTTGGGCGTCGGGTGCGTCGCCAGCGCAGTGTTCGTGTCCACCGCGCTGTGCCTTTCTCGTCGTTTTGTGTGGAGAGTGTTTCCGACAGGATTCACCAATGCAATTGGTGGAGGACTGTGCCTGTGTTGAAGAAGGAATGCTTTGTCGCGATGATGTTGTTTTGTCAGGAAACCTCTCCCTGCTCTGTCCTGCAAAATGAAATGATGAATCGAAAGACGTGGATGGGGCAGGGTCAAGAGAGTTGTTGCCGGCAATTCCCTGCTTCATCCTTCGTTCCAGATCAAGAAATAAGAAACTTGCAAACCAGATCTGATAACGGTGCACTTGGTGGATCTTGAAATCCGATAATGTGCACACAACACGCAATGTGACGGTGCGCTGCATCTCACCGACGCCAGGTTCACCGTCGAAGTAGCCCATGATTGACGCCTGGCTCTGCTTCCCGGCGAGGAGCGAGGCGGGCAGCCTTCTCCTCCGGTTGTTCACGACGCCCTGACTCGGGCGACGCCACCGCTGCAGTTCAGGTTCAGCCCCGTCCTGACTTGATTTCCCGTGTTCGCCTTGAGGAAAGCACAACACAACATTGCGGGCTTCTTGCCACGGCTTGGAAGTCACATCGCCTTGACCGATTGTTTCCCTCTGAGCTTCAAAAGAGGGCTACTACCTTTCACACTGGCGTGCATCGTGGACGACGGGGACACCTCCTTTGGCTGATCCGGCTCGTCCCTCGAGCAGCTGAGAATTTCCTCACTCGCTGTTGCTTCAAACACAGCACCTCGCGCTTTGTGTCTTGGTCTGAACAGACTGTTCTCAGACGATCGCTGCGGGACAAAAGCAGTCACTGACACACCACAACACAACACCTTTCCTGTCGGAACTTGTGATTGTGCTGCTGCCTCAACTAACTCGCTGATGGCTTTCCACAGTTGCGCTCAGATAGATATTGGCGCCAAGCGCACAACGTGTCATTGAGTTCAGAAGACGTACCTTCCTCTTGAGGCCGCTTCTCTGAGCGTTCACTCCGAAGCCGCGGCGCATGAATCTCTGCACGCTGGGAGGAATGCGCAGCGGCTGTCTGGGTGCAGGATCCAGGTACCGAGCGAAGCACTGCATGTCTGACCTGACAAAAAGGGCGTCAGAAAAAATAATGGTGCTTCTTGCTTTGTTTGGAGCCCAATCATGCCATTTCCCCCAAACTTGTTCGTGATGTGAAGACGATGAAAGCGAAAAACCCTGGTCAGCGCGCAGCAGAGATGACTCACCGGCTGTGCTCATCCGAGGAGGAAAGCCTGCCGCTGGCAGCCACGATCGGTGCGATAGATTTGGGTCTCACGCGCGAAACAAACTCGTGCAGCTCTGCGAGAAAGCAAAAACACACTGTCCTGAACACCACGAAACGGTCCGGTGCGTGCCAGGGTTCTGCTCTCCAAATTGATGGAAAGCATTACCGTCGTAAGAGGAGTGTTCGGAATAGGGCACCAGGAAGATGTTCCTTTGGTTGGCATAAGGTTCTCCATCCAACCCGGAGAACAGTGATGTGGGCAGAATCGCAATGGTCGGGCGATCTTCGTTCCACTGTCGGAGCAAGTGATTCGTTACTCTCTGCAAAAACAATTTTGAACCTCTGAATGTCCGATCTCGCAGATGCTACACTCACACGCACGTGCATACCCGAACACGCACAAGCGCGCACACACACACGCGTACACATCCACACACGGACATGCACACACACGCGCACATACGAGGGGGTTCTACAAAAATTCCTTCTTTGCTTCATTTCTCAGTCAAAATGAAATGTTTCTCGACCAAATTTTTTGACGATGTGCCCAACATGTTTGGCTTGTCTCCTGCACCAGCCACTGTCCCTGATCCCGCCAGACAACTGTGTCAGCGAAGATCGAACTTGGGTCACCAAGTGCTGTTGACGACGGCAGTGTCTCGCGCGTTCTTAAGCAGTCAACATTGTGTTCTTGGCCAACCATTTCTAATGGAAATTTGGATTTTTCTGTGCAAACTTTGTGTGTTGGTGGTGTCAATGTCCACACGAGAGGAGCAGCGAGTGAACATCAAGTTCCTGACTCAGACTGGCAAGAATCCAACACAAGTTTGGAGGGCTTTGAAGGATGTTTATGGAGACAGAGCCCTTTCCTATCCGCAAGTGAGACTGTGGCACAAGCGCTTCAAGGATGGGAGAACCTCGCCTAAGGACAATGCAAGAACTGGGAGACCATCCTCCAGGCTGGACAGTGTGGATGACATTGAGAATTCCGTGAGGGAGGACTATAGGAAGACCATCCAAGAGATCGCACTTGAGGTAGGCCATGCCCCATCGACAGTGCACAAGGTGTTGAAGAAAGACTTGGATTTGCGCAAACTGTCTGCGAAATTCGTGCCACATTTCCTCAGTGATGCCAACAAAAGGATGAGAATGCAACTTTCCAGTGACAATCTTGAGAATGTCAGGACTGTTCCCCGGTACCTGGACTGGATAGTAACTGGAGATGAAACATGGGTGTCGCTGTACAACCAAGAGACAAAGTTCGTCTTGCCAGTGGACTGAGAGGGGGGGCAAGACCAACCAAAATTGTAAAGTCCAGGTCGATCCGGAAGACTATGTTGATCCTTTTTCACGACGCTTACAGGCCTCTTTTGGTTGAATTCCTTCCTCCAGGTGAAACTGTGAATGGTGACTTTTATCATGAAGTTTTGTGCCGACTCAAAGAGAGAATCAGGAGGAAGAGGCCAGGCCTGTGGGAGAGGGATGAGGAGGGGAATAGAATGTTTTGGTTGCATCACAATAACGCAACTCCCCATACCAATGTGCGCAATTTGGCATTGATTGGGGAATCCGGAATCAACCTTGTCCCTCATCCCCCCTACAGTCCTGACCTCGCACTGTGTGATTTTGCATTGTTCCCTCTCTTGAAAAAGCAGTTGAGAGGTGTCAGATTTGCAAACATTGCAGAGGTCCAAAACAGAGTCAGGCTCATCCTGAGACAAACTGAACCAGAGGTCTTTTACAATGCTCTTAG
>JAAUXT010119579.1_pt1 | contig 23418 bp, 22 predicted proteins | sample 7278171 | NCBI WGS metagenome assembly JAAUXT01 (sample SAMN14350112, study PRJNA611818) | marine sediment metagenome | isolation source: surface marine sediment (1.8m) | place: French Polynesia: Moorea | collected 2018-08
CATCTCACCGACTCGTGCTGATTGTGTGAACCCAATTAACTTTCCTCTCCTCTTCTCACGAAAACATGACGAGCTACTGCACACCACTCCTCTCGAACAATGTCAAGTCTAAACAGTGACGCAGTAACAAACTGTGAAGGGTTCAGGCAAAGTCCACTCCCAGCCAATCAGGAGCCGGGACTCGCTCACTCGTTCTCAGACACTGTCGCTTCGAGCCATACCTCAAATACTTTTACCAGCGCAACTGCTGAAATGTCTTATCAGTTTTCAGTGGTCATAAAACAAAGTACAAAGTGTGAGGAGGAAAAGTCTGAAATAGCTTTTGCACAAATTTGAGTTTGCCGGTGTTTGTGCACAATGGCTGACCGACACCATTGAATGTACAGAGTGAAAGAAGGTGATGTGCACAGCGGCGAAGAAAAGGAACTTCCAGGGTGGTCTGGCAAGTATTTGACCCGAGATGAGCAATAAAGATGCGGTGCACGCTCGCTGGCCAGACAGACACCACTGGTCACCGCGAAGGTGCAACAACACCCGCGGCTTCCCTGTGTGTGAGCACTGCTATGCCGTCTGAAGCTTGTGGCTGCCCGTGAACGGTTTTTGTTCAACACGAAGAGTGACAATTTTCTTGCCGGTCAGACAGGCACGCCTGTTATTGAAGACGTTTTCATTTCTTCTGTGGTCAGATGAAGCGTTTGACGTGTACCTGTAAACAAATTTCAAGAAACCAACAAGAACAGTTGTCAGCACTGACACGCGTCTAACCAGGGGGGGGGGTTGCTGCGTTGGTCTCTTCTGGGAAAACAATATCAATTGAAGTCCAGGGGGGAAATTTTTAAACCCACCTTGAACAAGTTTCTGAGTGTTATTTTTGTTGGGGCGTGGAACAGGGGCGGACATTTGACCCTCCGGTAAAAGAAATCAATACGATCAAATTCTGACCTTCTTCAATTTTTAAAACTTTATAATGATGCTGACTACACCCCAGAATTCTGGACTCTCAAACGTACGAGTACGAATGCAAGTACACGACGGGAAAACCCTGTTTTGCTTTCCGATATTCCTGCCAGCATGTCTCCCTCTCCGTCAATAGAATCGAATCCGTGACCCGCTTCATCCGGCATTCACTCAACATTGCTGTCAGCAGTCTTCAGTCCAGGGTCTGGTCGAGGGGATGACAGTGCAGGACGGACAGATGCGATACAAAGCGCGCAGACTGATTCCTCCTGACTCTTCATTTGACACTGCCAACAACGTACATGTAGTTGGTTTTGTTTTTCCCCTTGCCTCAGCTGTCTGTCTCGATGCGCGGGTATTTCAACGTGACATGCGGGTAATTTGACGCGCCTTACTGGACGCAAAGTCAAAGATGGATCAAATTGACGAATCTCTGAAAGAACTTTTCGATAAAGCGACAAATTATGTCAGAACTATTGCTGGCAACCTCAAGAGTGAACAGCTGCTGTATTTGTACAGTCGATTCAAGCAGGTGAGGTTGGAAATTGTGATTGAATGTGGGCGATAATAGAAGGTTTGTGGGAAACTACTGCAGGTTTGTTCTGCAGCAGTTGCTGTGTTTCACACAGTGGGTTGAAAAGGAAGTTTACACAAGGCTTTCAGGATGGGGACACGTGAAAGAGGCTTGCACTGGGTGGGACATTCCTCAATCATAAATGCTCTCTCGAAAAAGGGCAGTCAAATGCCCCCACCCCCGTCCATTGAAAAGCACACAAACACTTGGCCAAAATGTAACGGGTGCAAAGACGCCCAATATTTGATAAGTGTGTCAGCATTCAAGTAAGACCCTGCAGACCCCTAGTCTAATACACGTTTTGCTTGTTGGACCCTGTCACGCCAAACCCTACAGATTTCTATTCTGTTCATTTTTCAGGCCAACGAAGGTCCTTGCAATGTTCCTCGACCAGGTTTCTTCGACTTCCAAGGAAAGCAGAAATGGTGAGGGCAATACGGTGACCAGATCGTCACTCTTTACATCAGCTCAACTCCAACGTTCGATGTCATTTATTTGACGTGGAGCCCGAAACAAAACAAGGATAATTTTCCATCAGCATTGGACACGACATCCCCAAGCTTTTGTGCGAGGGGAGGGGGAAGACACCAGTTGCACGGAAATTTCGAAAGTCGCAGGTGTTCCACCCAACGCCACCTCAAAAGTCACAGGTGTCGCCGACTCCCTGAGGTGGGAGTGAAATCCACAAAGTTTGACTTCGAATGTTCCAGAGAGCTGCTGTCAACACCGTACGTTCTTGTTTTGCAGGGATGCGTGGAACAACTTGGGTCAGAAAAGTAAAGAAGATGCAATGAGAGAATATGTGGCTGAATTGTGCAACATCGACGGCGACTGGGAAGAAAAGGTTTGTGGCAGCTACCAGACAAGAAGCTTTCCTTTGTTTTGCCAACCCAACTCAGGAAGCGGTCTCGTCGGGAGAGAGTGGTGCACTTCGAGGCCACTTGACCACACAATTCCCGGCGCGCGTTGTATGACACTGGGTCGTGACTTAAAACAGTGGGTCTCAAATCTTCAGGCTGGCGTGTCGAAAGCCAAAGCTGGTCTTGGCATCGGAGTGAGCACGCTGTACACAGAAGATGAAGTCATTGACGATTGCGACAAGACGCTGTTTGACTGGCTGAAAGAAGACAACACGGAGAAAGTTGTGTGGCTCTTGCGAGAGAAGGGCGTGGATGTCAACAGGAAGGATGCAGAGGTGAAGAGATAAAATCATTGTCGGTTGTCGTTTGTGTTCCAGAAGTTGACAAGCTTTCATTTTTGTCCGAGAGTATTTTTTGAAAGGGGAGGGGGGATATCGTTCACATTCAACAGTTGGCGGTTTTTCAGGGGATGGCTCCACTTCACTGGGCGAGTGACCGAGGTCTGGAGGAGATGGTGGAGACTTTGCTACAGAACGATGCTGATGTCAATCTCAGGGTGAGGATCTGTGATCGTTTCGCTGTTGCGCCCACGATCCAATGCGCAGAATAACTCTGTTCACTCGTGTTTTTGGTCGCACTGAACTGCAAGACGCACCAATTCACCTGGATTTTCTGGTGTCGAGGTCTTATGTAGACCGAAGTGGTCTCACATCCTGCTAAAGACGTAGTCTTTGGGTGCAAAATTTAGAGGCAAAAAGGCGCATCTTTCACATGAGTTGATACGACACTGGGTTGAAAAGCATTTCTTTCACGCAGTGACACAATCTGCGACAACACAACGAACCAAAGCAGATGGCAACTCACTGGGCTGTGGACCTTCACGGGATAAATTGCTTGTCCGTTTGTTTGCTGGGTCCTGTCACTCACGTGGCTTCTTGTCACACTCTCGTGGCTTCCTGTCATCCCTGGGCCACATCGCGTGCGCCAGCGCACACGCATACCAAGGTCACAGCGCACCACATTGGGTTTCACCCATGGGAAGGGGTGTAGCAATGAAGTATGTGTAGATGTGTTCACATTGATGTACTTACAGTGTGCCACTATAATCACAGATGTGCACTGGTGCATGGTGTAGAATGTCGTAAAAGCTGTGCGTGATGCGCTGATGCACGTGGTGTGAATTGGGGGTCACAGACAACTGAGCCTCAATACATTTCGTGTTTCTTTTGCAGGACGACGACGGGCAGACAGCGTTGCACGTCGGTGAGGGCACTTTTCTTTTGCCTTTGTGTTTCCTTGTCAAAAGCAAAATTTGAAATGCCACCGCCAATTCCAATTGGAACGTTTTTTGTTCTGACAGCTGCGTTTTGCGGTCACACTGCGGTGGTGAAGCTGCTGCTGAGTCGTGGCGCCGACCCGCGTCTCCTTGACAACGACGGCTGCACCGCCGCAGACGCCAGCGAGGACGCCGCCGTGAGACAACTCCTGGAGCCGTCCTGATAGAGCGTCATCCGGGACAAAAAGGCGATCCAATGAATTGAGGTTCGAAATCTTTGCCAGGATGTGAACCAACCGGAAGCCAGCTCAGAACTTTGTGCATGCACCCAGTCAACAGAAGATTCGTGTAGCTGCTTCGGCGCTGGACTTCTGCACTTCACTCACCACTGCGAGTGATGCAAGGGGGCAGCACGACCACAAACAAAGTGGGTTGTTTCATGCAAGATTTTTATTCTCAAACTTCGGCAACGTGGTGCCATAGATGCAAGCAAAGTGGCTGGCGACGACTTGCGAAGAAACCTCGAAACACGTTGAGCTGATGAATGTTGTGTACGCTCGTAGATGATTGGGGACCGATGATTTTGCGAAACGTTTCAAAAACGCATTTGCGCCTTTCAGCAGAATGAAAACGCAAACGCAACCCTTGGATACGTGGCGTCACAACGCAACTTTTCACAAAATTGCGTTGTATTTTCTGTGGCTAAATAGCAAGATTTCTCACCAAAACCGCAATTGGTGTCAACAAGTAACAAAAGTGTGCAGTGAAGCATCTTTGTTGTGCATGTGAGGTAGATTCATGGGATGACTACCCAGATATTGGCCATTGAAAACTACACTAAATTGTGTCAACATTCACCAAGGTAAATGGACTTGCCCAAACAGGGGGAAGTCACGCCAAAAATTGCATTTGCGTTTGCGAAAACTGGCTTGCGGAAAGTCGCAATTCGTTCAGTCCGCACCCTCGTCCCCCGAGTCCATGCGTCATCGTCACTGCCTCATTCACGCACCGCGTGAGTGAAATAAACTAAAGTCAATCCACATTGCTTGTTATGCTTTATTTACAAGTTTACTTAAAGTTGCTCTGGAATACAGGACGAGAAAGGCCATTTTCGCAAGATTTTGCAACAAGAGACAAAGAGTTCATTCAAACTGGGATCGCAACAATTCACGACAAAAATATCGGGAACGGCGTTCATGCGACAGTGCGGATTTTTGCACCAATGTTCACACACCCATCACTAAAAGGCGAGAGTCATTCTCAAACTCGTTCCAGACGAAGTGCCGCGGATTTGTGAGTGAATCAGTTAGATTCTACGTCAGTTGTCACGAATTTTACGCCTAGCACAATTTTTCAGGTTCACTGGTCCTTACATTGAAAGCGAACTCGTCTCCCCAAACGGTCAACAATTTGACGATCAAATAAAAACAATTTACTGTAACAAGTATCAGACAGTAAAACACAAACGAATGTTCAAATCACAATAACAAATGTCTATTTTCTCTACTGTACACAATGGCAACTCTCACAGAATGAACTCTGCGAAAATAGAGCACTCATTCAATTCATTGCAACTACTATCCCTTCAGTTCACGTTTTTTACAGCGAACTATTGACATCACTACAGGTGTTTTATGTATACGGTGTTAATGTGCACGCACACGAGTTTCACCAAACCACTGGAACACCAAAACAATGCAAAGTTGCGCACGGCTCGACGCAACCTCAGCCAGAGACAACGAAAACCCGTTCCTGAGACAGCGTGCCGACAGAAACTTTTTCAACAAAGGCACAAGTTTCAGTTTTTGCGGCAAAGAGTTCATTCACTGCACTGAAGCGAAGAAAGTTTCTTCGAAACTTTTATAGCAGAGCTACAAGACTACGTTTTGTATGTCGTACATCTGTCTACAGCGGTGTGTGCTTCTGTGTCATGGGCTTCAAAAAACAGGAGTCTGTTTTAAAACTACAAAACTTGTATTGCATACAAGTCCAAACAACAGAAGTCGAGTGGGGCGCACACTTACCGAGTGCAACTACCAAAAGGATCAAACTTGTGCACCAGTCATTCTGGTTCGAAGAAGTCACTTCCTTTCACACAAAGCTTTCTGATCAAATGTACAAACTTATACATTTTACAGGTACTAAATGTCGTCCGCTACACCATGTGTACACAAAAAAACTTCAGAAATTGTGCCTCATCCTCTTTGCAGCAACTTCTTTTGTTCAAGCACCTCTGTCCAGCGGTGGCGCCACCTTCGCAGCAGTCTGTTCACGCACCACTTCATTGGTCCTGGTCACTTCACCCTGAGACACACTGCACCAAGACGCAGCTTCACTTGTATCATTGTCCACAGAAGGAATTGGTTTTCGTCTGCTTTGGAATCGGGAGTGGTGCGTGCTCAGACTGCTGCGGACGCTCCTGCATTCTTCTCGCAGTCAGCCCAAACAATTCACTTCGACGCGAAGTGAGAAATAGTCCCTCGAGGTGGCAGCATCAGCTCCCAGTTTCTCCACAACCTCCTCCTCCTCGCTTAGCTGCCGCCGCTGGTTGGGCTCGGGCTCTCCAGCATCTCCAGCAGGAACGTGTCGATGGGCGTGTTGCCGATCAGCTTGAAGAAGAAGAGGTGCTCCAGACACTTGAGGCCGATGCTGCGGAGGGCGGGGAGACGCAGCAGCAGCTTGGCGAAGCGGCCGGGCTCGTCCGGGTACTGAGTCTTGCAGTACTCCTCCAGGGACGCGTACACCTTCTCACGCAGTCCCTCCACCATCTGCACCGCAGACAGGCCTTTCGCGTCTGAAATGATGTCAGAGTCGTCTTTTTGTTACTTTTTCAAATGAGTGAAATTTTGCAAGCCCTGGCACACACAAAAAAATCCGAATCGCATTGTCTTCTTTTGAAAAGTATCACCCCACGCGCTCGAGTGCAGGAAGTTGAAGATTCAAGTCACAGAAAAGAAAAGTTGCACAAAAGCTCAAAGCAACAAAAGAGCCTTTTCAACAAAGTATTTTTGAGATGCGACCAACTTTTTTTTTTCAAGTACAGTTCACGAGACTTGAGCTCTGTTCACAAAGTGAGCATCGTAAAAAGAATCCAGGCACGCGCGCGCGCGCGGCGTCTGATGTCGGGAGGCAACAGCGCAGTACCTGGATTGAAGAGCACGATGGCCCTGAGGCAGCCCAGCTCCGTCTTATCCATCTTCATCTCGCGCATCTTGGAGACGAGCTCGGTGAGGACGCGGTCGAAGATGGTGCCGACGCCGGCGTTGTGCGCAGAGCTGCGGTGCACGTGGAGTCCCGTCGCGAGCAGAATTCCGTCCTTGACCGCGACCGAGCGGTGCGAGAACCCCGCGATCAGGAGCTCGTTCCAACCTGCGCAACAACAAACACTGACGTCACATCACCTGCACCTTAAAAGACAGAGGGCACTCAAGAAAGCTTGTACGCTGTGGCGAGTTTTCCCGCTGGGACGTGGAGATGCAGAAGTGAAATTCGTATCAGTTGCAAACAAAGCTCAATTGTCCGCATTTCTATGCAATTCTTTCAAAGTCCACAGAGGGCAACTTAGTTACTTTGTACGAGAAACCTTTCAGTCGTGCAATGCTTCGGCGCTGATATTTGCGACAGTGACGCCGCACGAAAATGATCTTTACTGCACCGGAGTCACTTGGTATTTTCCCGAGAATCCGTGACAACAAGTCGTGATTCTACATGATTGAAAGTGAGTTGTTTGAACAGGACAGAATTGTGGTGCTGATCCATCAGTGTTGCCTCACCTGCCCTGAGCAGGATGACCTGATCATCAATGGGGAGCTCGACGAAGTGAGGAACCCTCTTCGCCCACTCCACCAGCTGGAAGAGCTGCCTGTCCGCCGCCTGTGAAGCAAACACCAAAAGCTTTCGTCCTTCCGTTGGCATAAATATTGTCGTCTTCGCAAAGCACAACAAATTGAAATTTATGCCGAATTGTACAACAACGAACAACAAGCAAGCACGCGCGTTGTCGCTTATTTTCTGTCAAACCTAATCACTCGAGCGTTTACGATCTCAGTGCGAACTAAGAAAAGCCAAGCGACGCTATTTTTGTTGAATCTTGAACTTCTCCGCGAAACTTTGGGTTTTCAACCACACGTTGGATGCACTTGGGAAAGAAAGGGACCAACTTTCCGAAATGCTTCGTCACTCCACCCGTTGCATTCGTTGCATGCCGTTGAATCCTCTCCCTGGTAAAAGATCCGTCCAGAAGCCATGGGGTTGTGTACTTAACGTTACGACTAACTCAACTAACTTAACCTGCCTTTTCAAGTGATCTGGATCACACACTCACCTTATCCTTCGTCTGTTGCAACAATACAAAAACAGTGTCTTGATTCACTGGTGGGAACAAATTTTTCCGCAATTTTTTTAAAAAATCTTCAGATCAAGAACACTCGAAAAGGCCTTCTGGCATAGAAAGAAAACAAATCGCTTGAACTACATGTCAGTTTGGACTTGCTGAGGTCAAGGTCACATTTCAACAAGGATCAGTTCGTACCTGGCAGATGTTGGTGACGGCGTCCTTCTGCGCGTCCACGTACGACCCGTCCGTCTTGGGCTCGATAGCGAGCTCCGCCTCGAGGATCTTCTCGACGGGCATGTCGCTGTTGGCGGAGCTGGTGCTCTCCACCTCGCCCTCGCCCTTCTCCTTCACCCGCTGTCGCTCCTCCTGCACCGCTGAAAATGGAAGGACATCCGCGTAAAAAGAAGATGGCCAAAAAGATTCAGAAACAGATGGTGGGGCGAAGGCTGTTCTTGCAAAGCAACTAGTGTTTGGCTTGAGAAAAAGCCGCCGCCATACAGGCGCATTTAATTTTTGACGGGCGGCTATTTTTGACGCGCGTCAAAAATGTCTGCAGAGATGTTCAACAGGCGCGCGTCAAAATTGACAACTCCTGTGTGGCCGCCGCTTCACGCTGCACGACAACCTGAGAATTTTGGTGTGTGTTCATGATTAGAAGCTGAATTTTCTCCAATTCACTAACCGTATTATCTCCCTGTTTCTGCGCATGTAAAAAGTTGGGCTTGGGAAATCTCTGTGATCAACCGAAGCTGAGCTTTCAAAGGCAGAACATTTTCCCCCCAATGACACAATCTCGTTTGAGTCAGAAAAGAATACTTCTTTCAGCTCAAGTTTGGAAAGACTGCATGCAACTTTCGCAAAAGTCAAAGGGCTTTTTCTAAATACTTTGGCATTTCATCTGCAAAAAATTAGTTTAAAACTGCAACTTCACACAGCTTCACACAAAGAGATTTTTTGCTTTCTCTCGGAAAACTTGCAAAGTTTGTTCAGTACAATAATATATGACTTCAAAGGACAGCCTGTTCCAAAAGACTTTCATTTAATGAACAATAGAAAAAAGATGTAACGCCGGGTGCAACCTGTTTCAACCGAGCTAGAATTTCCATCTACCTAATATGGGTAATGGGAGAGGAGTCAGTGAAGCTTAATTGAAAAGTGTCAAACTTCAGTGCAACAAGCTGCTGTTCTTATTGAATGCATGCTGCACAGAGAAAGCTCTTTACATATAAGGCAGCTCTATCTGAAACCAATTGTAGGTAGATACACCGAGGACAGGCACTTAATGTTTGAGGACAAAGCAGATCAAAGCTCTTCATGTGTTCTCTACCAGGGGCCTCTAAATGCCACACATAACACTTTTATTGACTGACACGATAAGAAGAAGAAAGTTTTGGAGAAGGGAGCTGCCTTGGAACCGTAAAAAGGCAACGCGGGGAAGGAAGAAACTTTCCCCGGCAGCTGCACGCGTGTGGCAGGCGCAGCCTCTCCCTCCCCTGCGCAAGGGGGGGGGGGGGAGGTGCGCACTCGCTCACCGCGCTGAAGCTGGCTGAGTGAGGCGCTTCTAACAGGTGCACCGCGTCGCATCTCCGCGATCCCGTCCATCTCTCTCTGTTGCTCAATGCTACACATTGATTGCGACCTTCACCGTCATCTCCACTAACTGCTGCGTTTGCAACACCCAGATTTTTCGCACGCCAAAAAGGACACCGGACGGAAGCCATAGACACTGCGAAGCGACCAAAAACAGCGCGTTTCTTTGTAGACACAAATAACTCGCTGTTCGCCTCGCCGATACACACCTGAGTAATTCAGGATTGTTTCCAGTGCTTGCGGCGGAAATTTTTGGTTACACTCCACTGAGACATAAAATCACTATTTCTGCGTCCTCCTGTTGTCTTATTTGAGGAAATATTCCGCTCCCTCGACATTGCAAAACAAGCGAGAGGAGAACAATCGTGGGGTTGAGAACACGTGGGCTGGAACTGAAAGATTTCTTCCCAGAAATCAAATGCACAGATTGCGTCGCACCCAGGCCGATTTAAAGCACACCCACACTTCTGTTTGGGATCGACATCGGCGAAGAGAAATTTCAGGAATGAATTCCTTGACCACGTTCAAAGACGGCAGTTCTTTGTTGCAAAGAAAACACTCGGGCGTTTCAAGTCAAGAAAACTGGTAACAATTTTCTCTCTTGCTGCCAAGTCAGAAAAAGGTTCTCTGCACCCAATAACACAGTGCAAGAAGGCCAGGAACAAAACAAGCCTGAGTTACTTTGTCTGCGTCGATGTTCGCGTCATTTCACGCTTCTGTGCACACCGATCAACAGCGTTTCCTCTTCCGGTTTCCCTTCTGCAACTCTTGTCGCGCAAGTCTTCTGATGGTTCAGAAAGACTTACATTCTGTGTTTGGCATTGCATTGCATTCCACGTGCACGCGTTAAGGCTACCTGCACCGAGCCAAGTGTGACACAAGTAGTGCCAGAATCGATCAAGAAGGGAACAATATCCCGGCAGCACGAGGAGGGAGGCGAGGATCGATGAACCGTATTGAGTCTGTTGAGGTCGCTGTTTGTGCAGCTTTGAGCCTGCTCGCGATGACACTTGTAATTTGCGAGTCCTTGAGTGTGTCATCTTTTAATCATATCAAGCACTGAGAACTCGGCAACCTTTGCCTGCCCCGAACTCGCGCTGGAGGAGGAGGAGGGAGACACGAAGACGCCACGCGGTGCAATTTGCCTCGCGCAGATTTGAGGGGCGGAGCGCAGTCAGCCGCAACGATCAGACTTTGCACGGAAGATTCCTGAGATCTGACGAAGCCCTGACTGCCACCCCCCCCCAACACACACACCCAGCAATCTATTGGTGACCAAGCGATAACAAAGATCGATGCTGGCATGTGAACGCAGCGAAGAGGACCTTTGCGCACCTCACCACGACTTTGCTTCAGTATTTTCGCAAATTTTTTGTGACCATTGGTGGCACTTGCGGTGACAATTGGTCAGCTTTTTCTCACGAGGGTCAGACACGCACCTTCTCTCTTCATGCCCATCGCCAGACACTTCATGTATCTGCAGTACTGGCAGCGGTTCCGTTGACGCTTGTCGATGAGGCAGTTCCGCTCGTCTCGGCACGCGTACGTCAAGTCCTTGCGCACGGTTCTCTTGAAGAAACCCTTGCAGCCTTCGCAACTGTGAATGAACGAGAAAGAAGCTCCACTGTAGCGCGTCCTTTTACAGCAGAAATGCGTCAGAAAAATACGAGTTTTGCGCAGTCGCACGCACAACCCAGGGGCCACCCAAATTAACAGAAATGACGCCAGCGTTTCCTGCAGAGCAATCACATTAGCGTTCTTTTTCACGTGAGAATTGTGCAACGGGAAGTTCCATTCACCAAGCGACGGGCCTCAGGGCACGCAGATCTAATTCAAAGCACATTGCAAAATGGCAAATTCGACATTTATGCTGACTGAGATCTGACACGGGATCTTCTCAAAACAATCTTGTTGTGTAATGTCGCACGAGAGTGAAATTAGAAAATAGAAGGGTGCTGGAGATTCTTCTTCGTTACACTTGTCAAAAGAAACATCGCTTTCTTCGTTTCCTTCAGAAGACGCTTCTCCAAGGAACGTCGCGCGCAGAAGACAAAAGTTGTCAAAGAAACGCAGTATGTACCTGTAGACACCGTAATGTTTTCCTGAAGCTTTGTCCTGGCATATGGCGCAGATGTGTTTGGTGCCGAGTGTCGTGTGCGGCTGTCCGAGTCCCGGGGGTGACGCCATGGACGTGGAGGACGTGGGGGACAGCGGCGTGAGGCAGTGCCCTCCCGGGGAACTCATGCCCCCGGGGGACTGCAGGTTCCCTGCAGAATGAAGAGTCGGGGACTGCAGGGGCCCTGCAATCACAAGAAATAGGCTGGTTCAAGTAAGACAAGCCAGGAACATCATATTCCAAATCCATACACGCTGCACGCAGAGGGAGAGGTTTCCGAGTACAACCGCGTCTTTCAAAGGGATCGCGCAACAATAGGCCTTTCATTTCTTCTGTCAGTGGGAGACTCAGGTAGCTTCCGTGTTTCCTTCCACCGCGTTCTGCAAAACTACGACGCCGCACCAGAAACGACAAAACCGGAACCCTGTTCGATGCGCGTCGAGCGAACCTTCAGCAATCAACATGTTTCAACTTATTTTGTGCCCAGACAATGACCGCAAGAAACGGGTGACGCGTTGCGTACCTGGGTATGCAGTGGGTCCGGTCGGGGACATCTGTGACGACATGTGGACGCCGCCGAGGTGCGACATCTGCGACGCGGTGGTCGGCATGCCCCCGTGCGGGAAGAAGCTGTGCGCCGGCCCCGGCCCCGGCTGCGTCGAGCTGGGCGAGAAGCCGGTGGGACCGCCCGGGGGCTGCGTCGACGTGGGCGAGCTCAGGTTCGTGATGTCAGGCTTCATCTCTGGCGGGGACGGGATACTCGACGACATGGAACTCACTGAGGGCATCGGACTCTCCATGGATTCCATAGAATCTGCAATACACAAAGAAGAACGGTGTTGACTGATGACCGAGTGCTTATCGGATGAGCCTCACGATCAACATTCCCACGATAACACTTCGCGCTCGGTATGCGACCAAGCGTGGCCATTTCTTGTTGGGTGACAAGTGTGCATCATACCTTCCCCACAACAAGCTTCATACCACTCCACCCCTTTTTCAGAAGATATTGATCACCTCCCCACATGGCCAAGTCCCCCCCTGTGGTTGAGTCCCTATTCCCCTGTTGGCTCCCCCATTGGCAAAGCCCCCCACCAGTAACCCCACCCCCCGCCTGAGAAAATTATTGGATCATGTGCTGGCACATGGCCAGCAAGCCCTCTGCGCGCGCGTTGTGGCCTTTCCGGTGACGATCTAGTTTGAATTGGCATCTCCCACCAAGCAGTCCGTCTCCGATGTTAAAACGGTGCCAACTGATGTGAGTCAAGTACCCGCAAAACTGTTTCAGAACAACAACCGCTGCGTCCGATGTTGCCTTCATTGTACCTTGACAAATACCAGAGACGTTGAGTGGGGTTGTTTCAGGTACTTGCCACCCGTGAAAGCACAATTTTTTGTGACCGTCACAACCAACTGACGTTTCTGGTTTTTGACCCTGAGCGTGCTTCAGACATCTGCGTCATGTCGGTATCTGCCCACGTGACAACTGGAGCTGGTGCTTGTGAAACGTTCACAGGACCTGGCTCTGAGGTACTGATGTCACTGCACCGACCAGTCAAAGTCAACCCCAGTCCAGAACAAGGGACTCACAGTTGTCAAAGAGCTGACATGAACTCCAAACCGAAGCACCTGAGGTGAGGGGTGGTTCTGCAGGAAGACGGTGACTCTTCAGGAGTGTGTGTGTGGCAGCTGGCAGTCTGTGCTGCAGTTTGCAGAAGAACTGGCAGAGGCAATTTATGTATGGCACAAGGAATGCGGATTCTGGACGTCCTTGCCAACAGTCCCGTTGATCTGTCAGGACTGCCGATCACAACGCAAAGGAACCTGGTGCCTCAGAATTGTGAATTCTGCTCACAGGTCCTCTGTCTTCGGAGGTAAAGAGCACTGTTCCTGTGCATTTTGTGCCAGAGTATCGCCCCCCCCCCCATAACCGTCTGCTCCACCCCCCACCACCACAATGTCTTTTGTTTTGGCTACGGAAGCGAACAATTTCTGCACGACATACGAGTACTAGTCTCTGCCTTAACTCACGTCGACGTGAACCAGTTCACGTTAATTGACCATCAAGACACGTACGAGTAAACTTCCTGTTTTTTGCGCTATGAAGAGGCTCGACCTCTGAAAACGATGGCAAAGACTGTTGACAACACGTCTGTTGTACCCGAGGTCGAATTCGGCAAGAATTCAGTGAAATTGTCATGGCGACTGGTTCCCAAAAGGGTTTTCACCGCTAGCGCTGAGAACGCTCAGGTGCAACTGTGAAATGGCAACACTTTTTGTTGGACTTGCAAAATGTAATGTTCGGCACAGCGCAAAAGGAAACTTGCTTGCCGAACTGGAATGTGTTTTCATTCAACCGATGTTCCCCAAATCTCCACTTCCTCCCGATATTTTGGGCTGCCTCTCGAATTTCATAAATATTTGGCGGACGCAGCACAAGCCTCTCTTCTCCCCGTCCATCAGTGCTCCCATTGATCAACAAATCGATACGGGTTCCCTGCGTGCAAATGGTAAACAATGCCGGCGCCACCAACTCGCAGCGACCAGGGAGCGTTGCACGCCAACCACAAATGGAGGCACAATGCCAAACATGTCCACACGCAGCCAGGCAGCGCATTTTTGCATACTCGTGCTGCACAAACCTTGCGCAACATTCCCTGTTTCCCCCGGCCAACGCACGACCTTGCCGGGCTGCTCTTCCTTGACCTACAAACCGGCCACCTCGCCAGCCAGCCGCCCGTCTGCCTGTCGGCCCCACTCTCCACGTGTTCGTGGCTGTTGCTTTTGCTTCTGCATCGGCAAAATGAATTGTAAAAGCACTCACCTTCAAGATACGGGTGAGAACAATTCCGACAAACGGCCTGTCCGATCAAGCACACTCGCCGTCTTTCAAAGCTCTGTTCACTCGGTCTGTCGGAAGTGCGAACTAAACCGAGGCAGCCTGGTTTCTAACCCCACTGTTTGGACGGCTTCAGGCGAGTGCGCAACTGGCTCGCGCGATTTCCATTGATCTGTCCAAGGTGCGACTGCGGTGCAGTTCAAGCGCGAAGCACATGCGCAACACAAAAATCTACCTTCGATTGATAACGACACACGAGATGGAAAAACACACCGTGTCCAGATCAAGAAAAGTCGCTATGGCAACAGGATGAGGAAGAGCTTTGCGGGCAGCTCGGTACTTACATAATGAAGCCCTGCAGATCAACAGCTCCCTGCCTCCCTCCTCGCTGCACACGCCTAATCACTCGCCTCACTCACAGCCAACTCCCCAACAAAAGCAAATGCAACGCAAAAGCCTGCCGCACACGGCGCTTTTTGTCCTCCACCTCGGCAGTGCTGGGCGGTGATGCGGTGCGTTACAGCTACAATTTACGGCCGTAGCTCCACGGCTTGCAGCCGGTCCCTGCGCTGCCGCCGCTGAACAGGCTGAGTTTGCTAATGTCACGCTAAATGGCCCACGTGGAGGAAGATCTACATATGTTTCGCCCAATGAACATAAAGTTCAGTGGTTGCGCCGCCGCCACAGAATATTTCTCCCGTGGCAGCGTGGTGCGTCGAGTGCAGATGTGTTACTCAACTGAGGGGAGCACCAAGAATTCCTGTTGGCTGCTCAGCACTGAAATTTGCTCCAAACAAGATGCAGTCAAAGATCCAGAAAGCAAACCTCGCGTGAATGAGACGCAATCGTGCTCTCATGGCAGCAGTCTCTGCTCAAAGTGCGACAAAAGAAATATTACCTCACAGGGCTCAAACGGTTGGACCTTGCGCAACTTCTGGCACCCATTCCCCTTTTGCCATGACAAACGCATTCACAATCTCGACTGACCACGCCTGCTTCCGGTCCTGGTGAGAGAAAAGTCGGTACACGTGCACCATACGACTGTTGAAAAGGTGTCGACTGCAACACTCTTTCCAAATCCTTCCAAAACATTAAACACGTGTGTTTAGTTTCCCTGTCTCTTGCAGGTAGAGAACAGAGCAAGAAAGCAGACCTGTGAACACAGGCGCGTGATCGCCAGTCAGTTTCCGTAGCGATTTCGTAGCCCCAACGAGAACTGAATGTTCGGATCACTCGTGTCTCTCTTTTGCTACACCACGGGTGATCACCCTGCACCAGGGTTTCCAGTTGTGACCACAGTCGTCACTCACTGCCAAAAACTTTTTTGCCAGTGATCACCCCCCCCCCCCCCGGTCGCAGTGAGCAGGGTGATTACTGCTCAACCTGTTGTCAGTGCACAAGACAAGCTTGCTCCGAAGGACGCGCCTCGAAGAAAAGAAGAGAAATTTGAATGCAAACGACACATTGTACCCAAATGAAAACTATCCAAGCAGAACGCGCTCTGCTCACAAACATGTCGTGGGTGAAACCAAACCAAACCATGAAGGACATTTCCAAGCCAACGCAAATCACACGGAACTTTTCTGCCGTTTTCTTCTGTGTTGCTGGGTTCCCTCCTTCCTTTGTTCTGGTGACTAAAGTTTCAGTCAACTGAAATGTTTCCCGTGCTCCTTCTCGTTCCTGTGCAGGACGTTGGTTTTAACAAGTAATTGGGGCACCCCTCCACTGGTTGAAACAACAATTGACTGAACCGGCGAACGTGTGGAATCTTGTCACCTGGGATATCCATCGCGTTGACAGGCACCGGTGAAACAGAATCAGGCTCCGATCAGGACCGCGTTCCGCCGACGGAACATGGTCCTAAATTTCAGGAACACATTCCCACCTGCTAACAGGTGGGAACCTGGTCCTAGAAAATTTTTAGGACCACACCATGATGTCGTCGTCTGGTCCTGAAATTTTGGGACCACGTTCCACCGGTGGAATGGAATTCAGGTTGGAGACTATGAAGTCCTGACACACGCCGGGCCCAAACAGCCCAACTTTTCCCGAGGGTGCGGGACGGAATTGAGGGAGAAGACAAATCTGAACGGGAACTGAGGGAACTGGCACACAGTTGTGTGTTGATGAAAACTCGTACTTTTACTGTCCGATTTGTTGAGGTGGTCAAAATCCCTTCCTTGCCGGCGTGCTTCAAAATGGAACTTTGTGCGCCAACCAAAAGTGGCTGCAAATGAGGAGTTCAACAAAACCACATTTGGCCAATTTGTTGACCTGGACATTGGCCCGAGACAGTTGTTGGCTTCTCGGGCCGAAAAGTTGAAACGGAGAGCAGTGCGGGTCGCGTCTGGGTCAAGGCTTCTTCCACTGCCCTGCCAGAGATGCAGAAAGGGATAGGAAACATCACATCGTGCACAGCCTTGAGTTTCGTGTCGGCAAGACAGTGTCGGTTCGGTTCGTTTCTTCGTCATTTCGGCAAGCAAAAACCGAGCAGGAAACAAGTCTACAACTCTTTCTAATCAGGATCTTCAATTCTGAATTGAAAATATCCATGAAGCAAGAACAAAAGTAATCAAACCAATTGTCCAGAGTTTGCTTTCAATTCAAAGTTTGCAATTAAACAAGACAGCAATTAACCTCAGTGCAGAGATGACAATGTACAATTTTAATAGCTGAAAGGACAATCAGAGCTAATTTTAATGCTTCATTACTCGTCACCTGCCAACCAAATTTTGCAATGGTAAAAAGACAAAATTGATCTTTGGAATCTGGTTGTAAGAGGACTCTGAAGGGGCAGTGAAATTCTGGATAACACCCTCAAAACAGGCGTCGAACCCAACTTTCTGGATTTCCCTCGTACCGACCCGCAAATTCACAACTCTCAGCCTGGGCCCAAAGGATCTGACAGATTTAGTTAGATCCACCTGAAAAAAATTTTCTGCCATGGGCTGGAAGCCCAATGGCAAGGGGGTCCCAAAGATGCTCCACTTTTTTCCGGGTGTCCCAAAGGGCCGCTGGCTCCCTCATACGGTCCCCTTTCAATCTGGTGCCACAACTTTCCAAGGTGAAGATTTGTACACACCTGTAAACTTATGAAGGTGTTGAAACATTTTCCAGGGAAACAAGAACACTCGCTGGTGTGGACACATGCTGACGCCCTAGCCATTTTGAGGAAAGCAAAGCTGGACACACACATACAGTGTACACACGCACGCACAAACACGTCTGTATGGCCACTTTTTTGGCCGTTGCTGTTTATGTTGACCTGACAAACGGTCTGGCACAACTTTTGCTTTCCCAATACTTTTTGTTGACTTCAGCAAATACAAGTCCGAAGGTACCTCAACAACTAAAATCCCGTACGTATTGTTTCATCGAATTTTGAGAACAGAATTGAGAGGGTGATGGTTACAAATCTTGAAATGGCACTTTTGAGAAACGGCCGAAGCTGAAGCCTGCGCAATACTCGAAAGTGAGAAGGGGAGAGGTCGGAATCCTGAGCAGCTAAAAGACATGGGTTTATTACTCGTACTTGTTTCGTGTGTTGGGGGGGGGGGGGGACACGCACCGCTGTAGCTCATCATGCACAGAACCTCACAGACTTCGTTCGGTTCCAGAGCTGGAACAGACTCCAGAATGCCCTGTGCCTATTGCAGCACACACACCAACGCCATTGTCATCAGTGTCAATCACCGCCAAGACACACACACACACACACACACACACACACACACACACACACACACACACACACACACTTCCGACAAAAATGGCCAAAGAACTCTTTACAATTTGTGCAGTGAATGAAAAGATCAGCGTGCGCACGAGAAAAATGTGCGCGAACTCAAAACGGACTTCGTGAAGCAATCAACAACATTTTCACAATCCGAACGACTTCGATGCGTAAACAGAATTTTTGAAGAAGTGCAAAGAATGAAGAATATTTTTGGCTGAATCTGGACGGAGTCCATGTTTGATCTTCAAACCAGTGAATCCGACATTGCAGAAAATTCTGCGACGATCGCTTCTTGCTAAGAACCCCCCCCCCCCGCCTTCTGTCATTTCTTCAACAATCTTAGAATCTCAGACAACCTGGTGACCTTTTCGGGTTTGCCTGAGGTCAGTTTTACTATTGATAATTTTTTTAGAAAAACGCAAGCCTTACCTGGCAGATCTTGTCCAACAAATGTGGTTCTACTCAACGGCAAAAGGTAAGTTCTGGCATCCCATTCAACCGACCAAGACTTTAATTTGTTTGCACCACAACCAAAAGATGGAGCTCTGGTATGACAAATGACACACGGGCCTCACGTAAAAAATCAAAAAAATTATCATAAAGGCACGACCAAGACGTGCGCGTCATCCGAAGCTGTCGACGAATCAGCGGCCTCGGATTCGGTTGGGGAGAAACGGGCCCCGAAATGTTCGGGTGCGCGCACCGACCTGCCACGCCTCCGAGCACGACATCTCCGCGCCGACAGCTCGAGACGGCGCTCGCTCTTTTTCCTCTTCTTCGTTCGTGTCGGAAATTTACCGAAGGTGAAGCTGTTCTGCGCAAACATTGTCAAGGTAGATTGTTTCCGAAACCATAGCAGGGCTTCTGGGTTCGCTGCCAAAGATTGAGTGGTGTTGTCAACAAAACGACTCAGACAAACGAATCTTATAACCCCTGCACTAACAGCATGGCACCTGACGAAGTGATTTCAGGATGATTTTTTTTTAGGGAAACATGAACGGTGCGAAAAACGAACACACTAGTTCATTCTTCTTTGTCGAATTGTGAACGGAATCTTGGTCCAACTCAAAGAACCGAGTACTGCCCGACAGAACTGCAGGCTTCACCACCACAGGATGATGGAAGAAGCTGACGAAGTCCGAATGAACCGAGAACCGATAACGCACCCTACGGTCTGCCTGCAATCATCACTGCAACCCTGCTAGCAGAAGTGGCAGGAGTCAGAACTCGCTACATTCTGCACTGCATCCAAGAAGAGGTCAACTACACGAACGTGTACGTGTACGTGTACGCAGAAGATTATTTCCACACGTCTGATCGGACTAAGTTGCCCAAGGCCTGCCCTGCACTTTTCCCCACCAACCGCAGCCGAGTCGTTCGCAAAAAGCGCGACTTCTCTTCACCAGACAACTGAACCAAGTGTTCAGTCAGGAGATGTGCCCGTGCGCCAACATTGCTTGTTTCGTTTCACAGGACGGTAAAGGCCCCAACCCTCCCACCATTTCTGACGCACACAACAAAGCACGAGAACACATAAACATCGTCCACAACGAATTCCCACAAAACTAGAACAGAGACCAGTGTAAATACGAGCCGGGGGGCGCGGGTTCATGTACGCTTCACTGGAATTCTCATTCGCAAAGCGCGTCAAGGTAACTGCCAGGTGCGTCTGATTGTGAACGACTTATTGGCAAAAGGAGACTTGATGCTCCTCAAAACTGAAGTGTGACCACAAAAGCTGCATCGGTGAGGCCCGAACGGTGGTGCCACATGACAACTCGCCACTTTTGTTTTGCGCAACACATTTTGCTGTGTTATCTGAATTTACAGAGAGAATCTTGATCATCTATCAGGCAGCTGGCCACACAATCATAATTGTGGACTGACAAGCTTTTCTGGGCATTTACAGCTGAACAGACTTTTCCTTTTGTTATTATTCACTCGCTCTGCAGTAATTTTGCTTCTGGTACCTCCAGACATGCGCTCAAAAAACACGTGATGTTTTCTAATCACTGTGTAAATTTTGGCTTCACACGTGCTCGACAAGTGACTTGCGGTTTTCAACCTCAGTAAACGCTGGAAAAGTCAGAGTCAGCATGGGCAGTTGCACGGCAGGGCTCATTGGGTGGAGCGAACTGCAGAATGAAACCTTTGTTCTCTGTAGGAATCGCGTCAAATTGCCATTTGAAGTTGTGCCATGGCGGCCAACTCGTGCTTTTGAGGCAAACGGAAAGACGTGATCCAACGCAGCAAAGTATCGCGCGTGGACATGCAGTGACAGAAGCCCAAAACCATCATCGTTGGACGTCTGCAGTTCGTTGCACACAACAGCAGCAAAGGTACCGGCAGTAAGAAGCCCACGCAGCCTCGATCGGCAGACGCAGAAAAACGTGGAAATTTTACCTGGTGCATTCTCTCCGAGAAACCAGTTGGCCAAATGATCCATATGTGCCCCTCACCACGTCTGTGTGCGTAATAATCAGTGTAATGTATACACTGAAAGTACACACAATCCCGTTGCTTCACCCGCTACGCTGTTCGTTCCATCCACTCGCAAAAAAGAAGCCTCGCAGCAAAGAATATCCTTCAAGATAAAGCACAACCATATGCCGCACTTGCCCAAGTTACGTGGTTTGTAGTTGGAAGATAAGGAGAAAAGTCGACTTTCTCTCCAAATTTTTTCTCTCCAGGTAAAAGTCGCTGAACAGAAAAGTGTTGTGAACAGGCTTCCCGAGATCCAAGTGAATTAGATATCAGCAAACAAACCATCAGTCAAGTTCGCATCCTTGTGACCCTTCAAACTTTATCAGTGATGCTCAAACCCATTGTTTCTCCTCCGTTGTCATCATCACCTTTCTGCGAAACACGGTCACTCTCCAGTTGATGACTGTGCGCGCGCAGATAGGCGGATGATGACTTCGGCATGGTCCGTCCAGAATTCAAGGGTATCTGCTCACAGGTACTGCGTTCTCAGAGTACATCAACTGCTGTTTACACGGGGCTGAGGCTACAGACACAACTGGGCCACGCAGTCGCTACAAGTGATGGAAACGTGCACTCGCCACTGGCGCCCCCGCTCTCGAGTTTCCTCGGCCACTCCAAGTTTGATGCAAATTTGGAGTCTGCTTTGGTTGGAATTTGGCGGACTCAAGGTGCACCGATGATTAATCTTTGTGATCTTCCTGTCGATCAAACCATTGGAGTGCTTCTCATTTCTCTCTCATATTTGTATGAGTATTCCAGCAAGATTGTGGTCACTTCCCCGTCGCCCTTGACAATGGTCACCCTTGACAACGGTCACTCTAGACAACGGTCACCCTTGACAACGAAAACCCAAACAGCCCTGAATCCCTCATCAGAAGATTTGGAATCTTTGAGAGAGGCCGTCATTCGGACCAAGCCATTCAAATCACCTTCGTGTGAATCAGGGAAATTCAGATTTGTCCGTTGCTGCTTCAAACTTTCCGGGATGTCAAGTTCATCTCAGTGGAGTGCGAATGAAAAATTTGGGGTGAACTCGTGAACGTAGTCGGTCAAGTCCTTCTACCACCCCCACCCCCCACCCATTCCAGATGCTGCCGAGGTCAACGTTCTTGGGCTGCGAAGTGGCAACACAACACAAAACGCCGCACTATGGCAACACACTTGAACCGAGCGTTCTCGTACCTGCAGCGCCGTCGCGACTTGACCGGCGTCTGGTCAACAGGTTCACAACGAAGGAATGCGCAACCAACAGCGCCACCCGAACCAACCAGTCAATACGTTCGCACTCAGCGCGGTTTTGCAGTATTGACGCGTTCTGATGGCGGCTCGAACCGCACCTGATTTTCAACCAATGTTTTCACTTCTGCTGAAACTTTGCGCTGAAGGCTGTTCAGAATCACAGGCCCTGAGATTCGATTTCCTGTGAATTTGACGTGATCAATGGGTAACGTCAGTGCGTTTGAAAAACCTTTTCCCCAAGGATCCCGTCGCACTTAAAGACACTAAGTTTCCTCAGTTTCGTGCAACAAGAAGCAGACACAGACAGAACAGAACACAGACACGTCGCAAGCTCCTGCCACGACTCTGGCGATGAGAGGGGGAAGGGGCTGGCGGCGACAGCACTTATTTGTGTTGATCGGGCGGGGCTGGGGTGCAACAATCACTGAAAGTGTCCATTGTCGTCGTCCCCAACAGTCTACCCCAGTGGTCAGGGATGATCGCCACCAAAAATTTCCTCCTCCCCCCTTACTCCCGGTGGCGATCCATGATCTGGAGCTCACCTGTGAAGCAAGAAAGCGCAGCTTTGAACACCCACGTCTTGGGCAGGTGGGTGTGGCAGGGGGCAGGACCTCACTCATTGAGGAAGCTCAACCCCCAGCGCACAGCAGACACAGACGTTGGAAGCAAATCCCAGGACTTGATGCCCAAACTGATACCCATGTGCAACACAGACTCGACCTGAAAGACGTGCCTGCGTAAAAACGCACGAGAGCGAGAGCAACGGTAGCTGGGTCCTTCCACTGAACAGAGCTGGATCTGCTGACGCATTGAGCTTCTCATGCCTCACAACACGTCTTTTCAGCTGTCAAAATATGTACACAAGATGACCCCGTCTCCAAATATTACAAGAGCTTTGGTTGCACGAAGAAAGCGCAGGTTCGGCTGTTTGACAATTCGCGGCCGGTGCTGCTCTGGAATGCAAGCTTTGTACAGTGCGGCCTCTCCGTCAATCGCTCTGCCTCTGAGCACCATGTGAACCATTAAATATGATTGAATCTCAACCTCTTTTGCACCACTAAAGTGCAGGTAACCATTCAATGAACATCACCCCAGTTTTCTGTTTTCCTCTCAACTGTGAAAGAGTTGGCTCATTCATTTTCAGACCTCTTATTAATAGTGGCAAGCCACATGAAAGTTCATTACAAACTGAATTTTGCGGGTGCAGCGGAGCGGAAAGCCAACTCAATTGCCTCCCTTTGTGAGGAATGCACTCACCAAGTTCAAGATCACAAAAACTTTTTCACAATCAAATTGCAAAAATTATCTCGGAATGCGCAACTGCGCCCCCCCCCCGGCCCCAGGGGGGCGCCTGGTTTGGGGTTGCGGGGCGGGTGTATTTTAGTGTTGAGTGGTGGGGGTATGGATGGAC